>Ga0070682_100000312_pt1 | contig 33590 bp, 29 predicted proteins | sample KBSC63LmetaG_FD_64668 | JGI IMG/M metagenome (GOLD analysis project Ga0070682, IMG submission 64668) | Corn rhizosphere microbial communities from Kellogg Biological Station, Michigan, USA - KBS C6-3L metaG | ecosystem: Host-associated > Plants > Roots > Rhizosphere | place: USA: Michigan...
GTCTCGGGCGAGTGCTGGTCGACGACGGTGACCTCGCAGTGCTTCTTCGCGAGCTCGCTCGCCATGCCGCCCGGTCCGGCTCCGATGTCGAGCACGCGCGACCCGTTCGGAACGCGGTCGAGCGTGTAGCTATGGCTGCTCGCATAGCCGAGCTTGAGGTCGTAATGGGTGTTCTTGCCGCCGGCCGGATCGAAGCGCCGCTGGTACAAGAGGCCCGCGCGGTGCGCCACGTTCTGCAGCGTGACCGCCACCACGTCTTTCGCGTATTTCATGCCGTTCACGCGGCAGATCTCGTCGCCGTAATAGGTCGGGATCGGAAGCTCCAGGATGCGCCCGCCGGCGTTCAGCAGCTGGATGATGATCTCGCTGTCGAAGTGAAAGTCGTTGGAGTTGAGCTTGAACTGAATGCGCTTCAGAAACGGCACCGAGTACACACGATACCCGCTGTGAAACTCGGACAGGCGCGAGTTGAGCAGCCGGTTCTGCACGGTCGTGAGGATCTTGTTGCCCACGTACTTGTAGAGGGGCATCCCTCCGCGGAGCGCCCCGAACCGCTCCAGCATGCGGCTCCCGAACACCGCGTCGGCTTCACCGCGGCACACGGGCGCGAGCAGCTTCGGTAGCTCCTCCGGCGCGTACTGGCCGTCGCCGTGGAGGAGCGCGACGGCGTCGGCCCCTTCGGCGATCGCGTGCGTGTAGCCGACCTTCTGGTTGCCGCCGTAGCCCTGGTTGTATTCGTTCCGGAGCACCGTGAGCGGGATCGTCGGGTGCTCGCGCTGGTACTCGCGACCGACCTCCAACGTGCGATCCTTGGAGCCGTCGTCCACCACGAGGATCGAGCAGTCGTAATCGTCGAACAGCGAGCCCGGAATCCGCTCGAGCACCGTCTTGAGCGTGCTCTCGGCGAAGTAGGCGACGATGAAGATGACGACCCGGGGCTTCCTGGAAGGCATGGAGCCTCAAGAATGATACGGATCCGGCCCGGCTGCAATTTGCGCGGGGACCCTTTCGGCCAGGGCCGAAGGCTACCGTGCGGCTGCGGAGAGCCCGTTGTCGAGGTCGCCGGGGGTGCCGAGGGACTGCGACTCTCCCGTAGAGCCGGCGAGTGCGATGGCGTCGAGCAGAGTCTTCGCCGGGTCGGAGCCCGGTAAGCCCATCACCCAGGTCTCGACGCCGGCGCGGTTCCAATCCGCGACGAGCTCCACGATCGCGGTGGGATCGTCGCCGCAGGTGGGCTCGCCGTCGGTGACGAGCACCACGCGAAACCGATCGTCCAGGAGTCCGAGGTGGCAGCCCTCCTCGATCGCGAGATCCGCCATCCGGAGCGAGCGCTCGAGCGGAGTCGAGCCGTTCGGCGCGCGCTCCGCCTGCGTCTCTTGCCAGTAGCTCCGGAAGTCGCGTCCGGTTCGAAAGCCGATCTGCTGCTCGTCGCTCAGCGGCACGACGTCGCATCCGCCCGCGGGCTGCGGGAAAAAGATCGTCCCGAGCGTCAGATTGTCGATCACCGGATCGATTGCCTTCATCAGCGATTCGTTGGCCACCTGCCATTTGCTGCGCTCGTCCCAAAGTCCATCCATGCTTCCGGACTTGTCGAACACCACGAGCAGAGTGAGATCGCCCTGACCGAGGGCGATTCCGTTGGTGCCCGCGCCCCCCGCCGCTTCCGCACCACCCGCTGCCGAGTCGCGCGCGCCGGCGCCCCCGCCTTCACCACCCGCGCCGGCTGCGGCCTCTCGGCTTGCAATCCGCTCCAAAATGCACGCGCCCGTCGTGCGGACCGTGGGCTCGTACCCGGCCCCAGCAGCGCCCGCCGTGCCTTCGGGTTGGGTCACGGGTCCCGGCGGTTGCGGGGGTGAAGGCTGGACGATGGTGCCGGTGCCTCCAGTTCCTGCACCAGCGAGCGAGTTGGCCGCGGAAGCGCCGTCATTTCCCGTCCCGCCACTGCCGGCGCCACCAACGCCCCCGCTCGCTTGCTGCTCCGAACGGGGGAGATCGACGCCCCCACAACCGACGATCAGCACCGCAGCAACGAAGTAAAGATCCCGCATGGCCCCTCTGGGTGGCCCAGCGTGCGTGCAACGGCTCAACGGTGGGGCGCTCCGCTACGCCGGGCGTCTTCGCCACGCCGCGCTCCCGGGGCGCGTGACGCAGTGCGTGCACTTCTCATCACCCCATTCCTGCTTGGGTTTGCCCCGTTCGTCGGGCATTTACGCTCGAAGCGCGCGTTGGGTTTCTGCGCGGGGCAGCGTGGCCCGCATGTTGCTTGGGTGTGGCGCGAACCCGCGAGCTCATGTCGCCCTGAAATTCAGGCGCCATCGGCCTCGCGTGAAGGAACTACTCATGCGTAACTTCCAACAGAATTTCGTTGCTCTCTCATTTCTGGCAACGCTCGCCGCTCCTTCCATCGCCAATGCGGCGTTGGAAAGCTGCGGTGGCGTGTTCCTCACGGGAGACGCGAAGTGCGAGTTCCGGCGGCAGCAAGATTGCCAGGACCATTGCGAGGTCGTGTCCGTCGAGGAATCGTGTGCGGCGAGCCTCTATGAGTCCTGTGAATCAGGGTGTTCCGCCACGGCAACGACGGAGTGTACGCAAGACTGCTCGCCCGTTTGCGTCGACGAGTGCACGACGACGAGCACGAAGACCTCGGAGCAGATGTGTCGCGACTCGTGCCTCTCGGACTGCAACGACAAGTGCGCCGACGCCGACAACCCGGCCTGCTGCGCGCACGCCTGTCCCCAAACCTGCAACCGCCAGTGCGAGAACCGCTGCCACGACAACGACCAAACGGTCGCTTGTGAGCCCAAGTGCGTCACCGCCTGCGACGGCACCTGCACGTCCACGTCGGAGACGAGCTGCCAGGTCGACTGCCAGACCGTCCAGTGGGACAGCTGCCAGACGACCGTCCACGAGAAGTGCCGCACGGACTGCAAAGACAAGGGCGGCGCCATCTTCTGCGACGGCCAATTCCTCAACGCCGACAACCTCGCGGATTGCGCGGCCGACCTGTCCGCTCAGCTCAAGATCAAGCTCGACGTGAGCACCAAGGTCGACACCGGCGTCGACACGAACTGCGACGGCAAGACCGAAAAAGTCGGTTGCTCGATCGGTCAGCCCTCGGGCTCGAACGGCGGCTGGCTCTGGTGTGCGCCCGCCCTAGTCGGGCTCGCGATGATTCGTCGCCGCAGGGCGTAGGCGAGGGGAGGTCCCTCCTTCAGCCTACGAAGGCTGGAGGAGCGGATTGCCCGCCGGAGTGGGGGCAGCAGTTGCCCCCGCAAGGGTGCGTAGTGGTACGGCCCGCGTGCTCGGCCTAGTGAGCTCGCGCGCGAGCGAGAAGCAGATGGCACCGGTTTGGAGGTCGCGCGCGGTTTCGGGGACGTCTTCGAGAGCCTCCGCAACGCGGAGCTTCTCCTGACTGAGGCGCGGGCCGTAGCCGAAAAGACGCTCGGTGTATTCGTAGAAAGACGCGTAGCCGAGGTGCGGGTGGGCTCCCGAACGGTGGGCTCGGAGGAGCCCGCGTCCTTCCTCGAAATCGAGACCCGCCCGCTCGGTGGCGAGGCGGACGAGCTCCTCGTGCGCCTTCTGCCACGCGGTATCTTCGAGCTTCGAAGCGATTGCTGCCGCGAGCTCGCTCATCAGCAACACCAACCCCCCCGCTCGGGCATCGGGGCGGTTGCCAACAGCGGGCCGCGTTGCCGTCTCCCACGGGCCCCTAGCCCCGATGCCGGGCACCACGCCGCCCAACAACGTCATCAGCCGTCATCGCGCCCTTGCGGCGTGGCTCGCCACGGCCTTTTGCCCACGCCGTTCCACGGTGCCGCGCCGATCGCGCCACCCGTCGCCGCGTTCGCACGCACCGCGCCCGGCCCCCGCCACACTCCACACGTCACCGCCGCACGCCGCCGGTCTAACACCGCCGCACGCCGCCGGTCACCGTCCAACCCCGGCGCACGCCGCCCGTCACGGTCCAACCCCGCCGCACTTCGCACGTCACCGCTCACCACCGTCGTGCCCCCGCGCCGGCTGCGCCGGCGCTTGGGGGCACCCGCGCGCGCAGGCCGAAGGCCGAGCACGCGGGCCGCACCACGCCGCACCCTTGCGGGGGCATCAACTCAACATCCCACACGCGTCGAGTGCGCGCGTCGCCGGAGCTCCACTTCAGCGGCTGCGGCACGTTGGGCCGGCTGCGGCTCATTCGTTGCCGTACACGCTCACGACGTTCGCCTGCACCGCGCTGTCCGCGGCGTCCGTGGAGTAGTGCGCCGTCATCACGCCTTCGAAGAAGTCGCCTTGGCCGGTGTTGCTGTTGTCGCCGGCGGTTCCTAGGCCGATGCCGCCCTCTTTGCGCATGGGGGCGTAGCGCGCGCTCGGGCGGGCGCCGTCGAAGGGGGTGGTGAGCTCGCCGGATTGGGCGTTGCCGCTCTTGATGGTCCAGTGGTTTTGGCCGGCGGCGTCGCCCTTCACCATTCCCGTCACGTACTTGAAGTCGAGGGGAAGGTTCTGGGCGTAGGGGCTGCGGTCGCCCGCCCAGAGTCCGTTTTCGAGGTCGGCCATCACCCAAGGGCCGCTGCCATTGCCCTTGCCCCAGGTGGTATTCGTTCCGAAATACACGGCCTCTGCCGTGCCTTCGCCGTTGTTCCTGCTGTCGCGCTCCATGTTGCCGTAGTCGAAGCAGCAGCCGGCGTTTTGGAACGTGCCACTGACGATCATGTAGATGGTCTCGGCGTCGTCGCCCGCGGCGGTGCCGCACGCGTTGTTGTTGCGATAGCCGACGCCCGGAACGACGTGCACGCCGTAGACCTTGTGGCCGCCGAACGTAGCGGCGACGGCCGTGGCGAGGGCTTCGGTGCCCGGTGTCGGGTTGGCTCCGCCGGGCGGTGCCTTGATGAGGTGGTTGCCGTGGCCCGATTGGTCGTAGATCGCTGCGATCGTGCACTCGTCACCGCCACAGAAATCGTCTTGGCGCGCGGAGTCGGCGAAGCCGCCCGGCTCGAGCGGACCGATGTTTTGCAAGGCGCCGTCCGTCCTTCTCACGGCGTAGAGCGGGCCGTCGAATTGAGCGTAGAGCGCTCGCACGGTGCTGTGCGCCGCCACGCAGGGGCCGCCATCCTCGGCGTAGATGTCGCAAGGTCGCCGGTCGTCCCCCGTACCGGCAGGGGGCGGCGGCGCGACCTTGCTCTCGGTGCAGCTGCCGGCAGCGCATTGGTCGGGGCTCGACACGAGCGTGTTGCCGCAGAGCCACCCGCAGGTGCCCGTGATGCACACGTAGCCTGGCTCGAGAGTCATGCAGTCGGCACCGCAGCCGTCGCCCGAAAGGCGGTTGCCGTCGTCGCAGAGCTCGCCGGCATCGACGATGCCGTCGCCGCAGGTTGATTCGGCCGCGCTCGTTCCGCCGACGTTCCCGCGCCCCGCCGCCGCGCCGCCGGTGCCGGCGACGCTCCCGCGGCCACCACTGTTCGCGGCGTTCCCGCTCCCGCCGTTCGCCGCGACGCTCCCCCCGTTCGCGGCGTTGCCGCTCCCGCCGCGGGCTCCCGTTTCCATGCCGGCCTCGCCGGCCCCATTGGGCCCGGCGCCGAGGTCGACGCTTTTCGGCGCGCAAGCAGCGGCCAGAGTCAGTGCGGTCCAGGATGCGAGGGTCGATTTCATCGCAGAGTGGTCTCCAGCCCAACAATGAGCGCTGAGTCGCCGCCGGATCACGGATTCGTCCCGTGCCCGAGCGCCGCGCGCACCGCGTCGGCGTGGCCGCTCGTCGGGGCTTGCGCGATCAGGCGTCGACCGAGCGCTTCGGCTGCTTGGCGATCGCCTGCCGCGACGAGTGCGCGCACCTTGAGCACCAGCGCTTCGGGCCGCAGCACTCCGCGCGGAAAATCGCGCTCGTAGCTCGTGAGGGTCGTCAGCGCGAGCGTCGCGCGTCCGTCCGCAAGGGCGCGGCGCGCGGCTTCGAGCCGCTGCGTCTCCGCGGCGAGGGCGCTCGCCGAGCTCTCGCGCGTGTCCACGGCAAAAGAGCCGAGCGACGACCCCGGCCTCGGCACGGCTACGGGCGAGGACGAATTCGGGGCGACAACGCGCGGCTCGGGCGAGCCCGTGGGCGCTCGCGCGACAGGTACGCTCCCGGCCGGCACGAGGAGATCCGGCGCCGCAGCCGACGCGGTTTGGCTCGCGGGCGGCGTGGTGCGCTCCGCTTCGCGGAGCGGCGCGGGGCGCGTCCCGGTCGACATGGGCGCGGCCGGGCCGGCGCTTGGCGCCAGCGTCGTCGGCGCAACCGGGGCCCGTCGCGCGAGAACGCGCCCCGTCACGTGCGCGCCGCCCGCTGTGACCACGCCGAGCGCCAGGCCCGTCACGAGCGATTTGACGAGCGCGGTGACGCCGAGCTGGGTCCCTGCCGCCGCGGCCGGTGCCGCGCTCGCGATGGCTGACGGCAACGCGACGCCGACGCCGAGACGGAGCAGTGTGCGCTCGAGGGCACGTTCGCTCGGGCGATCGTGGTGCGCCGAGCGGATCAGATCGCGCTCGAAGTCGTCGTTTTCTTCGACCAAACGGGGGAGCTCGCTCAAGGATGCCTCCGTGGAAATTCGAGCCGGGCGCGCAGGCGCCTGACCTCGGTGTGGAACGCTTCGCGGGCGCGCCGCAGGCGTGATGCCACCGTGCCGCGGGGGATGCCCACGAGCTCCGCGATTTCGGCGAGCTTGAGCTCTTCGATCTCGTAGAGGACGAAGACGGTGCGCTCGTCGAGCTCGAGCGTCGCGAGCACGTGATCGAGCAGGAGCCGCTTCTCGCTGACGAGGGCGGCTTCCTCGGGCGTGGGTCCCGCGGCGTTCAGCGCTTCGACCTCCGTGTCGGTGGAGCGGGCGCGAGCGCGCGCGGCGTGACGGCGCGCTTCCATGGCGACGAGCAGTGCGGTTTTGAACAGAAACGCCTTCTCGCGGCCCGCCTCGACCTCCGCGAGCCGCCGTGAGCCGACCTCGAAAACCTGCTGAGCCGCGTCGTCGACGGCGTGCTCGGGAACGCCGAGGCGCCGCAGCGAGCGCCAGATGAAGCCGAAGTGCTCGCGTGCGACCGCCGCGAGCCGCGCGTCGCGATCCGCCGCCCCGAGCAAGGCGGCTTCGCTCACGGCAGCGCTACGTGCGGACAAGGGCCTCCAACAATGACGTCAGGCTGAAGCCTGGATCACGGAAAGCGCACCCCGAGGCCGAGCGCGGCGTCGAGACCGACGGACGCGGTGTGGGTCAGCTCGGATTCCCCTGTGAATGCATAGCGATAGCGTGTGAGAGGCACGGTGAGCCCGAGGGCTCCGCCGAGGACCAGCCGGTGCCAGAGGGTCAAGCTCGGTCGAAGCGTCAGCCCGAGCGCGCTCCACGGGTCGTTGCTCGTCACGTCGCCTTCGGGGTGAAGCCCCACCGCCCGCACGCGCCCGAGCTCGAAGAACGGACAGGGCTCGACGGCGAACCCCGCCACCGCCACGCGCGCGACGCACGCGTCGAGGCGCCCCGCATCGACGCTGAAATCGGCGCGCAGGCCGCTCGCGGGGCTCACCGCGTGGCTCCCGACGTGCGTGAAGGAGAGTCGCGCCGAGCTCGCAACCCGCGAATCCTCGCCGCGCCCGAGGCCGACGATGACCCGGCCTCCGACCTCGGCGTCCCCGGTCACGGCCGTTTCGAGGGCGGCTTCGAGCCCGGCGCTGAACCAGAGAGCGCGCGCGGAGGGGGACGGCGTCGAGGCCGGCAAGCGCTCGACCGGCGCCGGCCGCGGCGCGGGAGGGGGCGGAGGCGGCGGGTTCTGCGCCTGCGGATCGACCAGGATCGCGACGATGAGCGAGAGGGCTTCGGCGAGCTCAGCGCATCCAGCAGCCCGGAGCTCGCGCGGGGTGCTTTGCCCGGCGCGCTCGAACGTCACGCGCCCCACGAGCCCCTCCGCGTCTCGCTGGATCGTCACGGCGACCGCAAACGGCGTTGTCGGCGTGGGCCAGGCCTTGGTTCGCGCCCAGACCAGCGCGGAAAACTCGTCTCGCCCCGGGCACTCGGCTGGCGCGTCGTACGCGAACGTCGTCTGGGCCCCCGGCTCCGCGCGCGCCGGCGCGGCGACGAGCAGCGAAACGAGCGCGAGCGTCCCCGCGAGCTGCCACCAGGCTCCGTGGGTCGCGGGCTGCACGGAGGCGCAGTGCGGGCTCACGCGAATTTCCGTCGCGGATCGCTAGCGTACCGGCCCCTCGCTCGTCAATCGCCGTGGAGCAGGCGACCATCGAACGGCCCGCACGTGGCGCTAGAGCTTCGCGACGCTCTCGTGCACGTCGAGCGCGAGCGCGCACGAGTCGAGCGCATTCGCCGAATCGACGCGTCGCGCGGCGCTGATCCACGACGGATCCACGCGTTTTCTCGTGCGGAGCAACGTGCTGTCGCTCATGAGATCGACGATGCCGACCCGCACGACGTGCGCCTTCTCGCCGTCGAGCTCGACCGCACCGCCCGGCGGGCTCGGCTCATCGACCACGAACACGAGAAGCCGCGCCTTGGCGGCCTGGGTGGCCGCGTCGAGCGGCGCCTTGTCGAAGGCGCTTCGCAGGCGGTGGAGCTCGATGAGGTCGTCCGCCGCACGCACGCGCTCGGCGAACGCCGTGGAAAGAAACGGCATGCCCAGCACTGCATCCCTGAGCGGGCGAACGCGCTCGGTCGCGGCCTCGAGCTCACCCCGCGTCGAGTACGCGAGCCGTGCTTTTGCGAGCAGCGCTTTCTCGCTCCGCTCCGGCGGAGGCGCGAGCAGGCAGAGGAGGAACGCGTCCTTGGACGAAGCTTTGGCCGCCTCGGACACGGCCGCAGCGTTCCGGAAGGCCGTCTGCTCGCCACGAACGTAGACCGTCCGGTCCGCGAACAGCGCCGCGAGCGCCCCGGGAGCACGCAGCGCTTCCGTCAAGACGTCGCCCTCGTACTGGCCGGCGGCGCGCACGAGAAAGGCCTCGATCCGCGGCAGCGTTCGCTGGTCCTGCGGGTCCAGTGCCGAAAGCCGCTGCGCAACGCGGGCAGAAAGACTCGCGCGCTCGCTCTCGCGCTCTGCGCGGTCGCGGGCGCGCACGTACGACACCAGCGCAAGCAGCGTGCCCGCGAGCACCAGCACGGCGAGCCGCACGAGCACGATCAGGTGCGGAGCTCGGCGCCTGCTACCCGGCGCGGCGCGACGACCGTTGACGCTCGCTTGCACGCGCGCGACAAGGTCGGGGGACATCTTCGGCGTCGTGAGAAACGTCGGCATCGCTCAGGTTTCTCGTCGCGCCGCGAGCGCCCGCGTGTTGCGCTCGACGAGCGCGAGCAGCTGCTCGCCCGTGACGCCGAGGCGCGCCGCAGCGTGGCCGGCGAGCGATGTCTGCGCGACGCCGGGCTTGAATTGGTAGGTCGGCTCGTGGTTCTCACCCAGCGAAACCTGCAAGAACCGCAGCTCCGGAATCGCGCCGGCGCTCTCGAGACGGCCCGCAAATGCCAGAAAATGCGTCGTGATGAACGCTTGGGGCCGCAGCCGGGTGAGCATCTGCACGACGAGCTCGAAGATCTCTTCGCCTTCCGAGGGATTCGTCCCCGAGCAGAGCTCGTCGAGCATCACCATCGCGCCCGGCGGTAGATGCTCGAACAGCGCGCGAATGCGCAACAGCTCCATCCCGAGACGCCCCTCGGCCTGATCCGCCTTCGTCTCTTGAATGAGTGACACGACGAGCGACGACGCCAGCGAGAGCTCTGCGACGCGAGCCGGGACGAACACTCCAGCCTGGCCGAGGAGCTGCGCCAGCGCGACGGATTGGAGCAATCGCGTCTTGCCGCCGGAGTTCGGACCGGTGACGAGCACGGTCGTGTCGTGACGGTTCGTCGTGATGTCGCAGGGCACGGGCGGAATGCCGTGAGCGAGCAGGAGCGGATTGAAGAGCCCGCCGAGCACGCGGGGCGCCTCGGGGGGCACGAACTCCGGCAAACACACGGGCAGGCCCGCGTTCGCGGCGAAATCCGCGAAGCCGAGCGCGCCTAGATAGAATTCGAGGTCACCGAGCAGCGCCACGAAGCTCGGGAACACGGGCTCGAGGCCGTCGAACACGGCGAGGATCAGGCGCGCCATCACCTCGCCGCTGCTGAACGAGAAGCCGCGCAAGAACAGCTCCGCGCGCGCGAGCCAGCGCTGCAACGGCGAGCCCACGAACGGGTTTGCCTGATTCTCCGCGACCGACAGGAGCTTGAAACCGCGGATCTTCCCGTCCGCCCCCACCGACACCTTGAGCTCGAGCGTCGCGAGCTTCTCGTCGTAAGCGATCAGATCCGAGAGCGAGCGAAACGCCTCGCTGGCCTTCACCCGAGCCCCGAAGGCGGCGAGGCGCGACAGCCCGGATTGGGCGCCGCCGAACTTGGCAGCCATGCGCTCGATGAGCTCCTTCACGGCGGACAGAATGTCCATCTGGCGCCGATTCGGGTCCCATTCGGCGGAACTGCTCTCGAGGATCTTCCGCAGGCGGTAGAGGACCCCATAGAGCTGCTCGAGCTCGTCCCTGAGCGGCTTCGAGCTCGAGAGCTCGGCGAGGATCGTGCGCCGAAACTCGATGGTTCGTGCGTCCAGGGGCGGGGACGCGAGCAGCCGCGTCAGATACTGCTGCGCGACCGGATACTCGCGTTGCCCGACACGCACCTTGCAGCACATGGCGACGAAGTTGCGAAGGAACAGGTCGTTCGCGAACGCTCCCGGCTCGAAGGAGGACGGCGCCAGCACCGCGCGCTCGAGTGCCTCCCCGAAGAGCCCGCCCTGTCCTCCGCCGCTGAACGCGAGGGTCATCGACAACCGCAGCGCATCCGAGTCGAGGCGCGCGAACGGCGTCGCGTGCAGCAGATCGGGGGGGTCGGGGCGGAGCTCGTTCGACGCTGGCGACAAGGGCAATCCCACGACTCGTGCAGCAACCATGCACGAGCGCCGACAGCGTGGCGCACGGAATGTTCCCTACGGTGCGTCGGCCGCGCGGCCGACAGCGGTGACTGAGCTACGCCTCGGGGCGCAAGCTCGCCTGCAGGAGCACACGAGCGCGGTCGGTCGCCGCGCGAGAATTTTTTTCGAGAGCGTTTCGGGTGCGCGACTCGGCGATGCCGTCACGGCGGCGCGACGGCGACGCGCCTTGCAGCGAGCGTAACGATGTCGCGCTGCGCGCGCTTTCGCTGATGCTTTGGTGGTGGTGGGGACTTTATGATTCGAATGCATCGCACGTCCCCGCGCTGCGCTGCGTCCATGGAAAAACTCACCCCGTTCTCCAAGCTCTTGATCGTAGCGATCCTCGCGGGCTCCGGTGTCACGGCCTTCCGTACCCACGGCAAGCACTTGGTTGCCACGCGAGAGTCGGTTCCCGACAGCGCCGCAAAGCCCGCGCCGTCGCTGTCGGCTGCCGCTACTCCTCTGCCGCTTGCCCCGCTCGCGAAGCGCCGGGTGCGCGTCGGGCTGTCGCAATGGCCGGGTCACATGGCCTTGTTGCTCGCCGCGGGCGGGCTCACGACGCAGCCGGGCTCGCCCGCGGACAAGCTCGGATTGGATCTCGAGATCGTGTTCATCGAGGACGCGCCGACCAAGAACCGTGCGCTCGAGAAGGGGGAGGTGGATTTCGTCTGGCAGACCGTGGACGAGCTGCCGATCAGCCTCGGTGGCTACAAAGCAGCAGGATTCGAGCCGAAAGCGTTCCTGCAGATCGACTGGTCGCGCGGCGGTGACGCCTGCGTCTCGTCGGCCCAGGTCCAAAGCGTGGAGGACATTCTCGGCAAGAAGTCGGCGATGCTCATGTTTTCGCCCGACCACACCGTGTTCGAGTTCATGATCACGAACTCCCGGCTCACGGCGCCGCAAGTCGCGGCCGTGCGCTCGTCGACGCAGTTCTCGCCGGACGACTTCACGTTCGCGCGAACGCTCTTCACCCAGGGGAAGATCGACGTGGCTTGCCTGTGGGAGCCCGACGTGACGCTTGCGCTCGCCGGTCGTAAGGGTGCCCATCGGCTCTTCTCCACGGCGGACGCCACCGAGCTCGTCGCGGACGTTTTGCTCACGAGCAAACGCTTGCTCGACGAGAGGCCCGAGGTCGCGGAGAAGGTCGCCAACGCGTGGTTCGCAGCCGTCGCTCGCGCCGAGCACGACCGACCCGCCGCGGCCCGCCTGATCGCCAGCGTGGCGTCGCGCTTTCGTGACGAGCTCGGCTACGAGCAGACGCTCGCCGCGCTCTCGTGGGCGAAATGGACGAACCTCGCGGACAACGCGCGGTTCTTCGGGTTGGACGGCAGCGCCCCCGCTTTCGACCGCGTCTACAACCAAGCCGACGGCATCTGGATCAACTACCCCGAGGCCGAGATCAAGGACCGTTTCGCGCCGATGACGCTGCGCGACGATCGCATCGTCAAGCGGATTTGGCAGTCCCAGGGGCGACCGCTGCCCGCGCCCGTCGCGGCAGCAGAGCCGGAGCGCGCCGTTTCGGGCAAGCCCGTGTTCACGAAGTCCTTGTCCATCAACTTCGCGACGGCGAGCAGTCGGCTCACCCCCGAGACGATCGCCACCATCAATCAGCAGGTGCTGTTGCAGCTCCAAATGGCGGGTGGCATGGCCGTGCGCATCGAGGGCAACACGGACAACGTCGGCGAGCCGGGCGAGAACCAGACGCTCAGCGAGCAGCGCGCCAAGGCGATCGTCGAATATCTCTCCTCGCGCGGGATCGCCCCGACGCGCATGGTGGCGCGCGGCAACGGCCAGCGCAGCCCGATCGTGTCGAACGCGACCGCCGAGGGTCGAGCGATGAACCGACGTACCGACATCCTCTTCATTCGAGGCTCGAAGGACTGATGACGGACACGATGCAAGCCGCACCAAGCCCGGTCATGCGGTTTTTCCTGGTGCAGTACAATCTGATCCTGCTCGCCGGGGCGGCGCTTTTTGCCCTGGCCGCCGCTACGCCGTGGCCGTTGATCGCGGCGGCCGCGCTCGAAGCGATTTGGCTCGGGCTCGGGGTGAGCGTGCCTGGGATGCGGCGCTGGCTCGACCGGCGCGAAGCTTCATTTCGACGTGCGGAGCGGGACGTGGCCGTCGGGACGGCCGTGCAGACGCTCGACGCCGACTACGCCGAGCGGGTGCGCGCGCTGCACGGTGCGCTCGCCGAGATCCGCGACGCCGGCGGGCGAGCTCCGACGGCCGCGTTCGAGCACGCGATCGCTCGCCTCGAGACGCTCGGGCCCGTCTACCTCGAGCTCTGCGTGACGCACCAGCGGCTCGGAGCCTTCCTGCTTGCCACGACGGAGGCGGAGCTCGCGCTCGAGGCCGAGCGCTTGAAGGCTTCGTTCACCGCGGAGAAAGATCTCGGCATCCGACTCACGTTGCGGCAGGCGATGGCCCTCGCTCAGCGGCGCATCGAGCACCGTCTGGCGATGCTGCAGCTCTTCCGCGGCCTCGGCGTGAAGCTCGAGACCGTCGAGCGTTCGGTGGCCTACCTGCGCTCGCAAGGGCCGGCGCTCACCTCGAACCCATCGCTTGCGGACGAGGTGGAGGCGCTGCTCGCCGAAACCGGGCCTGCGGTAACGGTTGACGTCGCGCAGGATGCCGCGCTCGGCTTGTCTCCCGCGTAAAGGAGAGTCAGCTCGGGCCTTCGACGCGGCGCGCGACGAGGTTCATCGCCATGCGCAGCGCCGGCCCGTTGACGCTCGCCCCCGTGAGCACGCACAAGAGCTTTCTGCCGAGCGCACGCACGTGAAGCTTGTGGTCCGAAAAACGCAGCGTGAGCGTGCCGGCGTTCGGTGCAAGCTCGAGCATCTCGCGCAGCCGGAGGAGCCTCGGGCCCACGGTCGCGAAAATCTCCGCGTGGAACACCGGTGGCAGGTCGCGCGCGAGGAGCTCACCCTCATCGCCGAAGAGGAAGCTCCCCTGGACCTCCTCCACGTCGCGAAGTCCGGTCAACGCTTGAGTCAACATGGTCGATTAGAGGCCAAGCTTGTCTCTGAGCTCCCCGAGCTCGACGTCGGTTCTTGCTTCGAGCCCGACGAGGCGGCCCTCGCCGTCGTAGTAGAAGAGGCGCCGCGTCCCGTTGGCGATGCTCTCCACGGCGCGCAAATCCCCCATGCCGAGCTCGTCACCGACGAGCGCGCCGATCCGCAAGGCGTACGCGGTCATTGCGGTCAGCTCCTCCGCGTCGCCGCGCGTGGAGACCACGCGCCCGTCGACCTCGAGCCGTACGGCACGTTCGATGCCGCGCGTGCTCGCCGGTGGCTTGCTCGGGGGTGGCGCGCTCACCGGAGGCGTCGTGCCGACTGGCGGCGGTTTCTGGGACATGCTCGCTCCGTGCGTCCGCTCACGTGGAAAATCGACGATCTTGCGCCGCTCCTCGTCGCGCTTGGTGGCGGCGGCCATCAGGAGCGCTTGCCACGACTTGGTGATGGTGTGCGTGGTGGGCCAACCGGCGCTGCAGGGCTCGAAGGTGCCGCGATTCCAGCCGAGGATCTCGAGCGCGGCCGCTTCCCCCACGGCGTTCGTGCTCACGGCGTGCACGATCTGGCCGCTCTGAAAGTACAGGTAGCCGTCCTCGTCCCCCGAGATGACTCGGACGGTGAGGGTGGAGTTCCCCAAGCACTCCATCTGCACGAGATCCGGCAGGCTCGCCCCCGTGAGGTTGGCGCTGAAGCCTTCCTCGGCGGCAGCGTGGGCGCTCGACCCCGGTGAATCCTTCATTCTGCGAACCAGCCTTCCAGCAGAAAAGCGGCTCTTGCGCTTCCGCGACGTTTCGCCCGGGTAACGAGGCAGGCGATCCGCCCTGCGCCCGGGCTCACACGTGGAGGCCGAGTCGCGCCAACCCCGGTCGGATGAGCTCGCGCACGGCCGCCGTGAGCGCGCGCTCGACGCCGTCGCCCGCCAGCATGCCGTGGCGCGACAGCTCGTCACCCTCGAGGCTTGGTCGCGGGGTCGCCCGCCACATGGCGAGGTTTGCGGCGAGGAGCGAGGGGATGAACGGCGTGACCGCGCGCCGTTCGGCGTCGCGAAGTGAGGCGAGGTGCGCCCAACCGATGCGCGCGTGGTCGATCTCGTCGGAAAGGAGCGCCTGGACGGCGGCGCGAGCGAGCGGCGCGCGGGTGAGGGCGAGGCTCGCCTCGAGGTACGCGCTCGCGAACGTCTCGTTCATGGCGGCGTGACCGATCACGTGCAGCGTCCAGGCGAGGCGCGGCGACGCTCCCCGGTGCTCGGGCACTACCAGGGGGAGGCGCGCGGGCGGCTCGAGCTCGCGGCCTGCGTAACGTGACGCGACCAGGCGCGCGAGCTCGGCGTGCCGCAGCTCATCGTCGACGGCGCGGCGTGCGAGTGCGGTGAGCTCGGCGGGAGCCGTGAGGGCCGCGAGATCCGACGCGACGACGGTGAACGCGTCCGCGACGCGGCGTTCGCTCGCCGCGCGTGCGAGCCAGAGCTCCGCGAGCGCCGTCCGGTGAGCGTCGGAGAGTCGGTCGATCTCCGGGTCATTTTCCGGCAGCGGGCGCCGCGTCAGGCGGCCACCCCAGCGTCCTCGTTCCCGGATCAGCGCGGGAGCCGTCATTTCGTCGGTGGCCAGCCGCACTCGCCGTTCGGCAAAATACAGTCGGGTGAGCAGGTTTCGGTGTGCACGAAGCATGGATCGAGACAGCCGCCGTCCGCTGCGAGCGGAGCACAGTGCTCGTTGCAGCTGCCGTCGGGCAGAAGGCAGCGCTCGGCTTGCTCCGCCGTCGAGCCTCCGGCGGCGCCTGCGGTTTCCGCGGGACTCGCGAGCGCGCCGCCTTGGCCGCCCGCTTCGCCTTCGGGAGGCGAAGCACAGCCGAGCGGCAGCGCGCCGAGCGCGGCTCCGCAGACGATCAGTGTGTGAAACAGCCGCGTTCGCATGTGAGTCGTCGGCCCGTCCACGTGATGCGGGTGAGGTCAATGCACGCGGAAGCTCATGCTGGGCGTCCCCGCGGGAGCCTGAAAGCAGTAGCCGTGATGGCGCTGCGTCGGGAGCGGCACCGGCCAATTCTGGCCGTTGCACTGCGTTGCGCGTCCGTTCACGGTGAGGTTCCGCGACGCCGGGGTGCAGTCGCCCGTCACGAGCTCGGCGGTGGTCTCGTAGCAGACTTCGCCCGTGCCGAGCGCTCCGGAGTCGAACGTCGTCCCGTCCGGCACCGCGAACGACACCGGATTCGAGCACAACCCGGAGCAGGGCGAGCCCGCATGAGCGTGCATGCCGCCGTCGCACGCCGCGAGGCAGGTGGAAAGCTGCGCGAGACAGGTCGGCTCGTCTCCGGCGTGGCCGGTCGCATGACAGGCGGTGGCGCCCGAGGAAGTGCCGTCGTGGCAGAGCTCGGCGAGCTGCCCGCACGCCGTCATCGGGAACGCGTGCCAGAGCGTGGGGGCGGACGGCGGCGGAGCGCCGGTTTGTGACTGGTGCACCGCGTCTGCCATGTAGAGCTGCCCCATGTAGAGCACGCGGTCGCCGACGGCGTAGACGATCTGCGGCTGCCACGTCCCGTCGTTGTTGTTGACGCGGTCGTAGCGATCGAAGCGCGTGGGAGGGGGCTGATTGGTCTGGGCGTTGTGCGTGATCCGCACGCGATAGTCCACGCCCTGGTATTCGAACACGTCGCCCGGATCGTATTGCTTGGGCGCGGTCCACGAGCTCACGAGCTTGAGCGGCCGCATCATGTCGTTGTCTTCGTGCCCGAGCACGTGGCAGTGCCAGACGTAGCCGGGCCCGACGGTCGGATCGATCGGGAACAGATTCTGTCCCGGCGTCACGCTTCCGCTCGCTGCCTCTTGCGGAGCCCAGCGCGCGACGATGCGCGTCACCTGATTGCCCGGCGCGCGCACGGTGTCCTTCCAGCCGGACTCGTACGGCAGCGCGGGGATGGGAGCGCCGAGCAGGAACGGCGTCGGATCGACCGTGATCGGGCGTGAGACGGGGCGCTGGCCGTTCAAGAGCTGCCACTGCCGGAGGTAGGCGGCCGTGTCGATGCTCTGGCGCTCCACGACCTGGAACTCGATGAGGTGGAGGTGGATTTGGTGGCTGCCGCCACCGATGTTCACGAGGTCCCACGCCTCCGTCGAGCCGACGAGCGGGTACTCCGAGGGTGGCGCCGTGAAGTCGAGGCCGTCCGTCGCGCGCTGGGCGTTGCCCGCGGCGTCGGTGATGTTGTGCAGCGTCTTGATGCGCTTCGGCGCGTTGGTGGGCAGGCTCGGGCGCGGCGGGAAGGGGGGCAAGGCCGGCGGAGGCACGGCGGTGCTCGCGACGACCGTGAAACGCATGATCGTTCCGACGGTGTTCGGATCGGCGCCCGCGTTCAGCATCGTGATCTGCGTTCCCGCACCGAACCCGGAAAAGTCGACGAGCATGTCGGCGCGTTCCGTGGTCGCAATCACCACGTCCGAGACCACCTGCGGCGCCGGCAGGTACCCGCCGTCCGAGCCGATCAGGGTGAAGGGGACGGTGGTTCCGGCGTTGTCGAGCTTCACGTCGAACGTGCGTCCGTTGCCCATCGCCAGCGTCCGAAAGCGATACTGGCGGCGCTCCACGTTGAGGTTCGGCCACACCTTGCCGTTCACGAGCACCGCGTTCGCGCCGTCGCCCGCTTGCCAGTACGCGTTCGCGGGGTTCGTGCTCACGCGCGGAAAGTTGAGCTCGCCGTCCGTGAAAAATGCCCGATCGAAGATGATGAGCGGGATTTCGTAGGCGCCGCTCGGCAGGGGAGAGCTCGGTTGATCGAGGGGGTTGTTCGGATCGCGGATGAAGTACCCCGCGCCGACGAGGCCCGAGTAAACACCGATCCTCGTCTGACCCATCGTGTGATCGTGGTAGAAGAGCTGCGTCGGCGGCTGGTCGTTCGGCTCGTCGTAGTCGCGGCTCACGAAGCTCGGGCCGACGATCGGATTCGGATCGGCCGTGAACCACTGCTCGGCCACGCCGTCGAAGTTCGACCCCACGACGAGGCCGTGCATGTGCGTGACGTGCGCCACGGGGAACAGCGCCGCGGCATAGCCTGGCGGAAACGGCGTGAACGGCGCCGTCGGTGGCTCCATCGCGTTCGGATTCGCCCAGTGCAGCGTCGGGTCGATCGGCATGAAATGTGGGCCGGTCACCTCGTTTCGCCAGTGGAGGGTCGCGTGGATACCGCGAGTCGTTTCGAAGACCGGCCCCGGCACGCTGCGGACGAACTCGGTTCCCGACGAATTCGGGATCTTCACGTCGCCGCCGTAAGCGAGCACGGTCGTGTCCGGGAATCCGGGCGGCAGCATCTGCACCGTCGTCTTCTGCACGGACACCGTGTACTCGTGGTGGAGCATCGGCCCGCCCCCCACGATGACCGGCGCGTAGACGCGGGGGATCGGCAGCTCGTGGGCGAACTTCGGAATCGAAAGCGGGCTCAGCGGCACCTGGCTGGTCGAGGGCGTGCCCGAGGACTGGCGCTCCGTCGTCGTCGTTTCGCGCTGCTGCCCGCAGCCTGCGGCGACGCCGATTGATAAAAACAACGTGCCTACTCCCACACACCATTTGGCTCGCATGCGGTGCCTCCGTTCGGGAGGGGGAGCCTGTCACCTGGCCCCCTTACCCACGAGTCACGAGAATTCGGACCCCTGTCCGTGAAATTCGGACACCGCGGCGCCCTGGGTCAGAAAGCGATGAAAGTCCGCGATGACGTCGGCCTTGTGGGCGGCGCCCGCTTTTCTCGCCATGCGCCGCCAGTGCTCGTAGACCGTGGCCACCGAGCAACCGCTGAGCGCGGCGATCGTCTTGTCGTTGTTACCGGCGATGTAGAGCCTCAGGATCGCGCGCTGCTGGCTGCTCAGGCGTCTCCGGACGGCGTAGGCATCGAGCGCGCTCGCGAGCGCGCCGATGCCGCCCGGGTCGGCGCGCGCCCGCGGTTCGAGCGCGCTGGTCAGCGCCGCATGGGACGAGAGCTTGAGGGCGAGCTCCACGAGCACCTCGGCGCTGCCCGGTAACGGCAACGACGGAACTCCGAGGCCGAGCAGCCGCGCGGCCCGCTCTCCCGCGACGCGCTCCGCGACGGCCACCAAGCTCGCTGCGGGCAGCCCGCGCTGCACGGCGAAAAAGAAGTCGTCTTCAAGCGTTTCCGGCAACGCGAGGTCGATGAAGCCCACCGCCGGCGGCTCGAACCCGAGGCGAGCGACGCGGCTCCAGAGCTCCGGCGCCGTGCGCGCGCGCGACACCTCGAGGTGGGCTCCGCGAAGCGCGCGTTCGAGCGCATCGCCTTGCGTCGTTGCGAGCCCCACGATGAGCACGCGTGTCGAGCACACCGACGCCGTGGCTCCGAGCGAACAGAGCTCGCACGAACGTTCCACGAACGGAGATCCCGCGCTCGAAATCGCGTCTCGACCCAAACCCCGACCCTTTCCCGAGCGAGCGTGCAGCGAGCGGCAGGCGCCGGCTGCACTCGCGGCGAACACGGATTTTCATTCCGCGGCGCGCTCCAACGCAAGAGATTTCACCATCGTGCCGCCTTTCACGCCCAGCGCTCCCGCGTCTCGCATTGAGACGGCGGGCGCAGACGCCGCGGCCCGGCTCAACTCGTGGGTAGCTCTTCGGCTCGAACCGAGAAGGAGTTCAAGGTGTTCGGACCAAACGTGGTGTTGAGTGCCACGTCGGCGGCGTCGCGGCCGCGCGCGATCAGGATGCGACCCATGCGCGGCACGTTGTTGCGCGGATCGAACGTGTACCATTGTCCACTGAGGTACGCCTCGAACCAGCCCGCGAAGTCCATCGGAGCGTCGACGGGCGGAATGCCGATGTCGCCCAGGTACCCGGTGCAGTAGCGCGCCGGGATGTTCATGCAGCGGCACAGGGTTAGGGCCAGGTGCGCGTAGTCGCGGCACACGCCGCGGCCCTCATGGTAGGCCCCCCACGCCGTTTTCGTCGGGCTCGCGTACTCGTAGCCGAACTTCACGTGGTGATGCACGAAGTCGCAAATCGCCTGCACGCGGCCCCAGCCGGGCGGCGTCTTCTCGAATAGCCCCCACGCGATCTGCGACAAGTGGTCCGTCTCGCAGTATCGGCTGCCGAGCAAGTAAACGAGCGTGTCTTCCGGTAGCGCGTCGGCTGGGATCTCTTGCGCTGCATGCGCGACGACGTCGGGTACGCCGCCGTCGTTCACGATGCCCTCGGCCCAGATCCGCAGCTCTCCGGGCGGCGCGACGAGGCGTGTGCACCAGTTGCCGAATCCATCGCGATAGCCGCGCGTCGGCACGCCTGGAGTCGTCTGCATGACGTCGGGCAAGATCAGATCGTTCGCACGTGAATAGTGAACATTCAGCGTGAGGATCATCGGTGTCGGCTTCGGGAACGTGTACCGAAGCTCGTAGCCCACTCGGATCTGCATCTCTCGCGTTGTGTACCACGTCCGTTTACTCGGCGAGCGCGTTCGCGCGCTGCGTTCTTGCGCCTCACTGCCGAAACGCCGGCGACTCGCAACGTGCAGAGGATTGGCGACTACGCCGCGGTCGCGCCGCCGTCTTGCTCCCACACTTCGAGCGCTCGTCGCTCACAGAGCCCCGGTGCGCCGAAGCGCCCCACGGCTGCTCCGCTTTCGACGTGCGAGCGCCCCGCGTTGCTGAGGCTGCCCCCGAAGCGGAGCCAGCGCAGCTCCTGGGCGTCCGACGCGATCTCCGCTTCTTGCTGCAAGAGGCCGTAGCGCACGTCGGCCGGCAGCTCGAGCCCGAGCGCTTGCGAGTACGCGTGTGCGGTTTGCGCCGTCGCGCGCGCGCAGCTCACGTACGCCGCGCGCTGGTGGGGACCGGTGACGAGCTCCGCCACCGAGCGCAGCGTGTCGGAGAGCTTCGCGCCGTACGACGGCCCCCGCGCCGGGATCCCCGCGAGCGCGAGCACGCCGGTCTTCAGGTCGCCCAGGAAAACGCCGCGGCGCCCGGACTGCTGCCGCAAGCGAGCCCCGCGCTCGCCCCCGAACTTCCGTGCCGCGGAGTCGAGCGCAAGCACCTCGTCGAAGCAGGCAGTCGCGAGGCGATTGAGGACACGCCGAACGGATCGCACATTGGATTTGGACATGGGTCACCCTCGAGGCGTCCCTCGTCCCGAGAACCGTCACCGTGGCGGCGTCCGGCCGATGCGCGAATGACGATGATAACCACGATTGGAGAGCGCGCTCGGATTCCCGGGTGACTTTCCGTGAAGAGCGTTTCCAAAAGAGATCGTGCGTTCGGCTGCGTATCCGTGTAGGATAGGGCTTCGGTCGCAAGTGGCCCTCACGCCCTTCTGACCGTCCACTGCAGGCTGATTCGCCATTGGCGGCGGCGTGCGTCCGGCATTCGCATCCGATACGGAGCGCGCGGCCGGCAACAGAGGTATTCCCATGACCGCGAAAGACATCTTTTATACCGAAGACGCTCGGCAGCTCATGCTGGCAGGCGTCAACGCCCTCGCCGACGTGGTCAAGGTCACGCTCGGGCCGCGCGGCCGCAACGTGGTGCTCGAGAAGAGCTACGGGGCGCCCACGATCACCAAGGACGGTGTGACCGTCGCTCGTGAGATCGAATTCGAGAATCGCTTCGAAAATATGGGCGCGCAGATGGTGCGCGAAGTGGCGAGCAAGACGAGCGACCTCGCTGGCGACGGCACGACGACCGCCACCGTGCTCGCCCAAGCGATCTACCGCGAGGGCACGAAGCTCGTCGCCGCCGGGCACGACCCGATGCAGCTCAAGCGCGGGATCGATGCCGCCGTCGTCGCCGCCGTGAGCGCCCTGAAGCAGATGGCCAAACCGACCAAGGATCCGAAGGAGATCGCCCACGTCGGCGCGATCAGCTCGAACGGAGACCCGGAGATCGGACAGAAGCTGGCCGAAGCGATGGAGAAGGTCGGCCGCGAAGGGGTCATCACGGTCGAAGAGAGCAAGTCGTCGGAAACGACGCTCGAGACGGTGGAGGGGATGCAGTTCGATCGCGGCTACCTGTCGCCGTACTTCGTGACCGACGCGGAGCGCATGGAGGCAAATTTCGACGACCCCTACCTCCTGGTCTGCGAGAAGCGGATTGCGTCGATGAGCGACCTCTTGCCCGTGCTCGAGGCCGTCGCCAAAGCGCAAAAGCCGCTCGTCATCATCGCCGACGACGTGGAGAGCGAGGCACTCGCGACGCTCGTCGTCAACAAGCTGCGCGGTACCCTCAACTGCGCGGCCGCCAAAGCGCCGAGCTTCGGCGACCGGCGCAAGGATTCGTTGAAGGACATCGCCGTCCTCACGGGGGCGCGGACGATCAGCGACGAGCTCGGGCTCAAGCTCGAGAACGTGACGCTCGCGGACCTCGGGCGCGCGCGCCGCGTGACCCTCGACAAGGACACGACCACGATCATCGGCGGCGCCGGTGCGAAGGACGCCATCCAGGGCCGCATCGCCGAGCTCCGCGGGCAGCTCGCCACCACCCAGAACGAGTACGACAAGGAGAAGCTCGCCGAGCGCCTTGCGAAGCTCGTCGGCGGCGTGGCGATCATCAAGGTCGGAGCGGTGACCGAGCTCGAGCTCAAGGAGAAGAAGGCGCGCGTGGAAGACGCGCTGCACGCGACGCGTGCGGCCGTCGAGGAGGGCATCGTGGCCGGTGGCGGCGTGGCGCTGCTCCGCACGCAGCCGGTGCTCGACGCGCTCGCGCTCGGTCCGGAGCAGCAGGTGGGCGTGCGAGTGATCCGCCGAGCGCTCGAGGAGCCGCTGCGTCAGATCGCCGAAAACGCCGGGCTCGAAGGCTCGATCGTCGCCAATCGCGTGCGCGAAGGCAAAGACGACTTCGGGTACAACGCGGCGACGGGGGAGTACGGAAACCTGCTCGCGATGGGCGTCATCGATCCGGTCAAGGTCGTGCGCTCGGCGCTCGAGAACGCTGCCAGCGTTGCAGGCATGATGCTGACGACCGAGTGCATGATCGGCGAGCACCAAAAGCGCGCGAACGCGTGACATGCTGAGAACCGCCGTCATCGGAGCCGCCGGATACACGGGCTCGGAGCTCGTGCGGCTCGTGCACGGCCATCCCGAGCTCTCGCTCGAAGTCGTCGCCACGCGCGACCATGCGGGCAAGCGCCTCGATCAAGTATTGCCCTCGACGCTCGGCGTTTCGGGGCTCGGCGAGCGGGTGCTCGAGACCTTCGAGCCGGCACAGGCGGCGGCGCTCGCCCAGCGCGTCGACGTTGCGTTCCTCGGCTTGCCGCACGCCGCGAGCGCGCGCGTCGGCAAGGCGCTCTACGACGCGGGCGTGCGCGTGATCGACCTTTCGGCGGATTTTCGGCTGAAGAGCCGCGAGGCCTACGAGAAGACGTACGGCCCCCACCCGGCGCCCGAGCTCTTCGAGCACGCCGTGTACGGGTTGCCCGAGCTCCATCGACGCGAGCTCGCGAATGCTCGGCTCATCGCGGCGCCCGGCAGCTATCCCACGTCGGCCATCTTGCCGCTCGCTCCGCTCCTGCGCGAGAAGCTGATCGCGACGACGGGCATCATCATCGACTCGAAGAGCGGCGTGAGCGGGGGCGGTCGCGCGCCCGGCCAGATCTCCCAACTGCCCGAAGCGGCCGAAGGCTTCCGCCCGTACAAGATCGCCGGCACGCATCGGCACGTGCCGGAGATCGAGCAGGAGCTCTCGCTCGCAGCGGGCGAGACCCTCACCGTGGTCTTCACGCCGCAGCTCGCCCCCATGACGCGCGGCATCCTCAGCGTTGCCTACGCGCGCCTCCTGCCCGGCAAGACTGCCGACGATTGCCGCCGCGCCGCCCGCGACCTGTACGCCAAGGGGCTCGTGAGCGTGCTCGACGACGGCGTCCTCCCGGACACGCTTTGGGTCCGCGGCTCCGCCCGCGCCCACGTTGCCTACGCGCTCGACGCGCGCAGCTCGACGATCATCGCCATGGCCGCCCTCGATAACCTCGCCCGAGGCGCCTCCGCCCAAGCCATCCAAGCGCTCAACGTCGCGATGGGGTGGCCCGACGCGATGGGGCTACCTGAAGTCGGCCAATTTCCCTAGCGGCACTTTCGCGACACTTTCTTTTCAATTCGGCGCGTGCCGGCCGACGGAGCGCGATTTGAATGGACGCGCCGACGTTCCACCCGGACCATGCGACCTCACCAACACAAGGCGGTCTAGCGATGGGCGACAAGTCTCCGAAAAATAAAGAGCGCGCGAAGAAGCAGGACACGGCCGACAAGAATCAGAAGAAGGCCGCCGCCGTGGCAAAGGCCTCGCAGCAAGGCCCAGCCAGCGCGGGGAAAAAAGGGCGCTAACGCGCCACGCATGAACGACATTTCACCCGGGGTCAGCAGCAGAGCGAGAACAGTCGCGGGTCTGACGTTCGCTGCGGTCGTCGCCGTATCGGCGGGGGCGCACGCCGCGGCTCCGGTGCGGTTGCGGGTTCTCACGTGGAACGTTTGGGGGTTGCCGGTCGTGTCGCCGAACATGGACGCGCGCATCGCCGCGCTGCCGGACGCGATCGCAAAGCTCGACCCCGACGTCATCCTCTTGCAGGAGCTGTGGGAGGAGAGCTCCGGCAACCGGGTCCGGCAAGGGCTCGAGCGCCACGGCTATCCGTACGCGAGCCACCTTGCCCACACCGACTCCGGCATGACCGGCCTGTTCACGGCGTCGAAGCTCCCGCTCGAGAACATCGGCTTTCTGCCGTTCGCGAGCGGTCGCATCGGGCACTCATTTTGGCACCTCGAATGGCTTGCTTCGAAAGGCCTCGGGCGCTTCCTCGTCCAGACCTCGCTCGGCGCGATCGAGATCCAAAATACCCACCTTCAGGCGCAGTACGACACGGACGGCTACGCCGCCGAGCGGCTCTCGCAGGTCGGCGAGATCGTGTCGATGCACCAGGACTGGTCGCTCCCGCTGGTGCTCGGCGGGGACTTCAATACCGGTGCCGAAGAGCTGCCGCGCAAGGCGCTGCTCGCGCTCGATGCGCTGAAGGACGCAACTCCGTCGCCGCGCCCGGACACCATCTTCGTGCGCAACGGCAAGAGCACGATGATTCGGATCGTCGACGCACGCTCGGCGCTCACCGAGCCCGTGCGGCTCGAGAACGGCGTCGTCACCGAGCTCTCCGATCACCCCGCGGTCGTCGTGGACCTCGAGCTCTCCGACTGCACGTTGTGCGCTCCGTCCGCCGCCGGCAACACGACGACGCGCGAGGCGGCGCATTCGGCGCTGCTCAGCGCCGCCGCCATCACGCCTTGGCGCATGACCCTGGCGCTCTCGACGGCCGCCAGCCTGCTCGCCGCCGCCGTCTCGCTGTTGCGGCGCAGGCGCGGGCTCAGCGACCGTTCTTGGTGGTTCCGGGCGTTTCGGCAAACGAGCCTGGCCCTCCTGATTGCCGGCTTCGTGTGGACCGCTTACCTCGGCAGCCTCTACTACCCCTCGCGAGGGAGGGCTCTGCGCGAGGTGGCGCGCGAGCTCGAAACGCGACCGCCTCCGTAGCCCCTATGAAGACTTGCGAATACGCTGGACCTCCGTTCTCGACCCCACGCTCTCACCCCTGGAGTGACACGCCCGACGCCGGTGCGCGCTACTTCGATTTGACGCTGACGCCTGGGCACATCCGAACCTCGCTCGAAGACTTCAAGCCCTGGGCGCACTACCCGGCGATCGAGACGTTCTACAAGCTCTTGGAGCGCCTCAATCAGGCGAGCTCCGCGCTCGAGTCGAACGACTGCGCCTTCGAGGGCCCGCGACGCAACGAGAATCGCACCGTCGCGAAGGCGCTGCAGTGCTCGGGTCGCGTGATGGTTCTCTTCCGTGCGCTCGCGCGCAACACGGAGGCAGCCGAAGTATCGTGGCTGAAGAACGAGCTCCACGGCGCGCTCGCCCCGCTCGATCCGAACTTTCTGAGCGGCGTCGTGGGCACGACCCTCGTCCCGGTGCGCTACCTACCGTTGCCCGAAGAGAACGGTCGCCAGCTCGGCCAGCAGCTCATGATCACCTTCTGGGCGTGGGGCAATTCCGAGGCTGAGAGCATGGAGAACCTCGGGCGCTTGCTCAAGAACCTGACGCAGGCGCTGCGCAAGGTGAGCGCGCTCTGCTAGGGCAGGGGGCGCTAGCCCCCGAGCGCACAAGTCGTGACTGCCAACGCGGTCGGCGGCAACATTAGGGACGTGTCGCTGATCCGCCCGCTCCGTGGACCGTCCGAGCCTCCCCGCGTCCGACCACACCTCACGTTGGGCGCGGTCGCGCTTCTCGTCGCCTGTTCCGGCACCGACGCGCCGAGCGGCGCCGCCGGCTCGGGTCCGGGGAGCGGCGGTGGCGGGTCGAGCAACGGCGGTCACCCCGGTGCAGGCACGGCGTCGAGCGGCGGCGCTGCCGGCAGCGCCGCAGGGGGCGGCATGGCCGCGGCGGCGACGGGCGGAGAAGCAACGGCCGGTCGCGCGGCAAGCGGCATGGGCGGAGCGAGCACCGACGGCGGGAGAACGAACGGCGGCGCGTCGATGTCGGGCGGGACCCGAGCGGGCGGCGGCATGTCGGCGGCGGGTCGTGAGTCGAGCGGCGGTGTCGCCGGGCTCGGCGGCGCGAGCGGGCTCGGCGGCGGCATGTCGGGCGGCGCGGCGGGGAAAGCGGGCAGCGCGAGCGGCGGCGCCGGGAGCTGCGACGGGCCCGTCGGAACGCTGGCAGGTCCGCTTTCGACGGGGATCGTGTTCATGGACACGGACGGCAAGCGCGTGAATGCGCACGGGGGCGGCATCATTCAAGTGGGGGATACGTTCTATCTCCACGGCGAGTACTTCGTGCCGAACAGCACGGCCAACGACTTCAACGGCTTCTCCATGTACTCGTCGCAGGATCTGGCGACGTGGAAGAACGAGGGGATCATCCTGCCGCAGCAGGCGAGCGGCGAGCTCGGGCCGACGCGCAAGGGCGAGCGCCCGCACATCATTCGCTGTCCGAAAACCGGCGAGTTCGTGCTGTTCGCGCACGCGGCTTCCGAGGACTACCAGACGGACAAAGAGGTCGTCTACGCGACGTCGGCGACCGTCAACGGCCAATACGCGTACGGCGGCCCGCTGAAGAACGCGTCCGGCGCGCTCGCGGTTCACAGCGACATGTCGGCCTACGCGGACGACAGCGGCGCCTACGTTTTGACGGAGAGTGGGCACGTGTACACGTTGGCCGACGATTGCCACAGCTGGCTGTCGGACAAATCCTTCTCGGCCGTGAACGGCGACTCCGGAGGCTCGGAATCCCCGACGATGTTCAAGGCGGGCAGCACCTACTACTGGCTCGGGTCGTACAAGACGGGCTGGCGCGCCAACAACAACTTCTATTCGACCGCCCCCGCCGTCCTCGGCCCCTGGACGTATCAAGGCTACTTCGCGCCGGTGACGGATCCGAACGACAACATCTCCGACGAGAGAACGTGGCTGTCGCAGTGCACCTGGGTGCAGCCGGTCGTCGGGTGCTCGGGTACCACGTACGTGTACTGGGGCGACCACTGGGACGGCACGCAGGATACGTCGGCGCCCGGCCGTCACAACGATCTCGCCGGCTACGTGTTCCAGCCGTTCACGTTCACGGGCGCGGATATCTCGATCCCGAAGTACCTCACCAGTTGGAAGCTGAACGTCGGCGCGGGGACCTGGTCCGAATAACCCGCCTGGGCACGCCATGCGTTTCATTTCTCGAAGGTTCTCGAACGTAACGCTCCTGCCGGCGGCCATGGCCCTCACGCTGGGCGTGCTTCTGCCCGTGTCGGCGCGCGCTGCCGAGTACTACGTCGCCGTCGACGGCAGCGATTCGGCCGCCGGCACCGAGGCCGCGCCGTTCAAGACGGTCGATCGCGCGCAAACGGCTGCGAGCGCGGGCGATACGGTGTTCATTCGCGGTGGGCGGTACGCGTTCTCCGGCTCGGGGACGGTGGGTGTTTCCTTCACGAAGAGCGGCAAGCAGGATCAGCCGATCAACTATTTCGCCTACGCGGGCGAGATCCCGATCTTCGATCTCACCGATCTGACGCCCTCGAATCGCGTCACCGGCCTCGACGTGCATTGCAGCTGGGTGCACCTGCGCGGCCTCGAGGTCATGGGCGTGCACCAGTACATGTCCGGCCAGGATTCGTGGGGCGTGCGCATCCAAGGGAGCAACAACGTTCTCGAGAGCCTGAACGTGCACAACAACGACGCGCCCGGCGTCTTCATCACGAGCGGCGCGGACAATCTGATCCTCAACTGTGATTCGCACGACAACTACGACTTCCTCGAGGACGGCGGCAGCGGTGACGGCTTCGGCTGCCATTCCTCGGGCGGCGGGAACGTGCTGCGCGGCTGCCGGTCGTACGACAACAGCGACGACGGCTACGATTTCATCAACGCGGCCGGGAGCTGCCTGGTCGAGCAGTCGTTCTCGTTCAGAAACGGCTGGCAGCCGGGCACGAGCACGGCCGCCGGCAACGGTGCGGGCTTCAAGGCGGGCGGCTACGGCTCGCCGCCGAGCGTCCCGAGCACGGGCGCTGCCGAGCACACGGTTCGACAATGCGTGGCGTTCGGCAACCGCTCTCAAGGGTTTTACGCCAACCACCATCCGGGCCGGATCAATTTTCTGAACAACACCGCGTTCAAAAACCCCGTCAACTTCAACATGCTCGCCGACTCGGGCTATCCGTCCGATCACGTTCTCCGCAACAACGTCGCGATGGCGACGGGCACGGCGATCTCGAATCTCACGGGCGGGACCGACACTTTCAACTCCTGGTCGCTCTCGGTGACGGTGAGCGCGGCGGATTTCACGAGCGTCACGGAGACCGACGCCGAGGCGATGCGCGCGCCGGACGGAGGGCTGCCGAACAACGGGTTCATGCGCCTCGTGATGGGGAGCGACCTCATCGATCAGGGGACGGACGTGGGCTTGCCGTTCGTCGGCGCGGCTCCGGATCTCGGCGCGTTCGAGTTCGGCGCCACGGTCGATCCGGGCACCGGCGGCGCCGGAGGCGTGGGAGCTGCGGGCGGAAGCGCGGGCATGCTCGGAGCGGGCCGCGGTGGCATGACGAGCGCCGGCGGCACGATGAGCCGGGGCGGGATGACGAGCGCCGGTGGCACAACGAGCGCGGGCGGCGCGAGCGTCACGGCGGGGGCTCCCAGCGCTGGCGCTGGGGATCCGGGCGGCAAGGGCGGAGCTGCGGGCGCACCGACCAGCGGCGGCACCACGAGCGCGCGAGGCGGGACGGCCTCAGCGGGCGCCGCGACGACGGGGGGCGCCACGAGCGCCTCGGGCGGCGCGGGCGGCGCGCCAGGAACGGCGGGTCGTGTGAGCGGTGGCGGCGCGGCCGCCGGGACCGGGGGAACGGGTAGCGGTGACAGCTCGGGCTGCGGGTGCCGCGTCGTCAACGCCTCCGGCGATGCGCGCGCGGTCGCGCTGTTGCTGCTGGCGGGTGCGATCGGGCTGCGCCGGCGCGCGCGACGGCGGCAGCATGCCGCCTCTGTCATCAAAACTGCGTGAAGAACTTCCAGACTTCGGTCTTGGTCCACGTCACGTCGCCGCCGCCGGAGCCGTTGCTCGAGCCGTCGACCGGGGCAGGGGTGTGGCCTCCGCCGTTGAAAGCGCACCATTCGACGGGGTAGCCGGCCTTGCAGCCCTGAAAATTCGTGCACACGTGCGTGTTGCTGCCCTGCGCGGGCTCGGGTGGTGTTTGCGCCGTGCAGCCGTCGTTTTTGGCGAAACGATTGAGAATGGTGATCCCCGACGAGTAGGAATTCGTTCCGTCGCTGATGCTGTGAGAGCCGAAGAACGCGACGGGAGACGTCGTGCTGTCGTCACAGCCGCCGCTCAAGAAGTCGGCTCCGGAGTAGACGGCGATGGCTCGGAACACGTCCGGTCGCTGGCAGCCGAGCGCCTTCGTCATCCCGCCGCCGTAGCTGAACCCGGTCGAAAAGACGTGCTTGGTGTCGACGCAGAGGTCGCCCTCGATCTTCGTCAGCATGTCGTCGGTGAAGACGACATCTTGATTGTTCGAGTTGGCCCAGCCGTTGCTGATGCCTTGTGGAGCCACGAAGATGGCGCGAAATGCCGTGCTGTTGTCGGCTTGCTCCCGGAGCCCGTAGTAGGACCACGTGTAGCCGCTGGTTCCGCCGGAGTCGACGTCGTTCGCCGTGCCCCCGACCCAGTGATACCCAAAGATGAGCCAATACGGATGGCTCTTGTCGTAATTGGCAGGCAGCTTGATCATGTAACTTCGGCTCTGCCCACTGCTCTGAATCGACTGCGTGCCGTCTTTGAGTGTCGGAGTTTGCCCGCACCCTTTGCTCGCGGTGGCCCCGCCGCCCGCCTGACCGCCGCCGCCCGCCTGACCACCGCCGCCACTCGCCCCCGCCGCGGCAGAACCCGCACTGCTGCCAGCGGCGCCAGCACCTCCGCCTCGTCCTCCGCGACCACCGCCGCCGCCTCCTCCTTGACCGCCGCGCTCCGGCTCACCGCCCATGCCCGCTTGGCCCGCTGCGTTCGACCGCCCGCCAGCACCAGCCAGCGCGCCTGCGTGACCCGCATTGCCCGTCGAGCCTCCCGCCGGTGTGGCTCCGCCCTGGCCGCTCCCGCCCTGTCCTCCGCTCGCATTGCCGGCAAGGCTCGTGGTTCCGGCCTGTGCGTGCCCAGCGCTCGGCTCGCCGGCGGCGTTGCTGCCGCCGCGTCCTCCGGTGAGTGCGCCACCGCGAGCTGCGTCCGCGGTGCCATCCGAGCCGTTCGACCCCGAGCTGCAGCCCGGTGCGGTGACGGCTAGCGTCAAGACGAGGAGCGAGGGCGCGCCCGCTCTCTGCCGAGCGTTCATACCCCGAACTGTCTCGGGGCCCCGACCTGTTCACCGGAAAATCCTTTGCATCGCTGATTTCGTCACAAACTGCACCGGCTCGTAGCAGTTTAGGCATGCGCTACGCCTACGAGTTGCTAGGTCGAGCTCCGCTCGCCTCGATCGACTTGCCGACGTGCAGGCACTCTCGTGTCCTGCGAACCGTTCTGCTCGTTGCTGCCGGAGCTCTTTTGGGCGGGTGCTCGGGGGACGGAAGCACCCTGGTCGGCAATGGTGGCGGCGGAGACGACGGCAGGGGCGGCAGCAATCCATCGGGCGGGCGGAATGGAAGCGCAGGTAGCGGCGCAGGGCACTCGGGTGCGGGCGGCAATGCGTCCGGCGCGAGCGGTGGCACCGGCGGCGTGGCTTCGGGCGGTGCCTCGGCGACGGGTGGCGGCGGTTCGGGGGGAGCCGGTGCGGGCACCGGCGGCAAGGCGAGCGGCGGCACGAACGGCGCCACGGGCGGCAAGGCTGGCGCTGCCGGCGATACGTCCATGCGCGGCGGCGCTGCGGGCGCAGGGGCCACGAGTGGCTCGGCGGGCATGGGCGGAGAGTCCACCGGCGGCGCCGCAGGAAGTGGCGGAGGAAAAGGTGGCGCGGCCGGCACGGGCGGTGTCGGTAGCGGGCTGTGCGGCGGCGGCAGCGCGCAAGCGTCGGACATCACCATCGACGAATCGGCGTTGCAGCAGTCGATTCGGGGCTTCGGCGTGTCGTCGGCGTGGGCGGGAACCTACGCGAACGCGTCGGATCCCGACTACCTGTGGTCGACGACGACGGGCGCTGGGCTCACGCTCCTTCGCATCCGCTACGGCGACGGCCTCTCGATCGCGAAAGCAGCCGTCAAGGCGGGCGCGACGGTGTGGATGACGCCATGGGGAACGGGGACCAATGGGTCTCCGGGCGGAAGCGTCACCACGACCCAAACCGATCCGAACGGCTGCAAGGGCAGCATGCCCGTGCTGACGAATCCCGAACAGTGGGCGAAGAACCTCGTGAGCTGGGTGCAGGATGCCGCGTCGCAGGGTGTCCCGCTCTACGCGGTGTCCGCCGAGAACGAGCCGGACAGCTGCGGTATCAATCAGACGACCTCGTATTCTGCGACACAACTCGCTACCTGGATTGGCGGGTATCTCGGTCCCGCGATGGCGCCTTTGGGCATCAAGGTCATGGGACCCGAAACGCAGAATGCCTGCGGGTTCAAAACCTACTTCTCTGCGATCCAAAGCGACACGAGCGCGTGGAACGCCGTCGACATCTTCGCGAGCCACGAATACGGATGCGGAACGCTGCCCACGGAACCGACCATCGCGGCCGCGAACAAAGAATATTGGGAGACGGAGGTCGACACCGGCTCGGCAAACGGCGACTCCGGAGGCGGCGGCATCGCGAGCGCGCTCCTTACCGTGAGCACCATCCACAACGATCTCGTCAAAGCCAACCTCAACGCGTGGCACTATTGGTGGCTCTACTGCAGTGGAAACAGCGGCTGCCTCTACGACACCGGCAAGAAAGCGTGGGCCAAGCGCCTCTGGGCGATGGGCAATTTCTCGCGCTTCGTGCGACCGGGGTGGAAGCGCATCAGCACCTCGGGCACGACGCCTTCCGGCGTCCTCGTGAGCGCGTATATCGATCCTGCGACGAACGCGCTGTCGATCGTCGCCATCAACAGCAATACGGCATCGAGCAATCTGTCGTTTTACATCTCGGGAAGCGCGCCGTGCACGCTTACCCCTTACGAGACGTCGGCGAGCAAGGATCTCGCCGCAGGGTCCAACGTCACCGTGTCGCAGTCGCGCGTCTCGGTGACGCTTTCGGCGCAAAGCATCACGACGTGGGTCGGGAAGCCGTGAGCGCTTCTGCCATGTTCGCAAACGCGGGCGCAGAAATGATCAGGCTCGCGAGCGTGCGTCACGCTGCAGCGCCGGCGCGCGCGGACGTCGACTGAGCACGCTCGGCGCGCCGCGCTGAGGGAAACCTTGCGCAACTTGCGCGCGGATAGCAGACACGCTCACTCCGGCGCATTCAGATCCGCGCGTCGACGGATCCTCGCGGCTCGTGCCACTGCCGCGCTGGACGCCTAGGTGTCCCGGGAGCGGGGCGGCGCCACACAATTAGGAGGTCACGGTGGACAAGGGGCAGATCTGTCAGCGGGTCGGGCACGGGATGGGAAAGCAATGGACGAGGACGCGGAGGTGGCGCGCGGTGGTGGCCGCGCACTTCGCCCTTCCGATCATTGCTTGGGGTGCACATGCGTCGGCAGAGACGTCGCGCTCTGACTACGACCTCGACAACGACGGACTCATCGAGATCAACGATCTCGATGACCTGAACGAGATCCGCAACGATAGTTCCGGGGCCACTCTCTACGGCACCGACGTTGGCTGCCCCGCGAGCGGGTGCATCGGCTTCGAGCTCACCGTCGACCTGGATTTCGACACCAACCACGACGGCGTCGTCGGAACCGGCACGGGAGGAACCGACGCGCACTTCTCTGTCATCGGTCAGTTCAGCGGCTTCGAACCGATCCCCGAGCTTTTCGCCGTGTTCCACGGCAACGGTCACACCATCAAGAACCTCACGGAAATCGGGCCCTACGACGGCCCACAGGGGTTGTTTGCGTCCGCGTCCGCCGCATACATCCACGACCTCAATCTGTTGAACCCCCACTTCGAGGGCTTCGACCCCTACACGGGCGTCCTTGCAGGGCAAATCGGCGACAGCCGGGTCAGCAACGTCTCGGTGACCGGCGGGTCCATGTACACGAACAACATCACCCGCGTCGGCGGCCTGCTCGGGAGCTGCGGCTTGACCGAGG
>Ga0070682_100000314_pt1 | contig 33466 bp, 26 predicted proteins | sample KBSC63LmetaG_FD_64668 | JGI IMG/M metagenome (GOLD analysis project Ga0070682, IMG submission 64668) | Corn rhizosphere microbial communities from Kellogg Biological Station, Michigan, USA - KBS C6-3L metaG | ecosystem: Host-associated > Plants > Roots > Rhizosphere | place: USA: Michigan...
TAACGGCACCACCACCAAGAATTACTGCGAGCAGATTATGCTTTGCAGGCATTTGTTTTTAGCCAACTTTTGAATTTGGAAAGGCATGCGAGCATAGACGGAAAGCAGGTAGGGTTTCAAGGAAGAGGAGGGCGACGTGTAACGCAAACTGTTAGTTTGCGATGTTGAGCCGCATCCGATTGCCGATTTCAGATTGATGTTTCGCCCAAGGCCAATCGGCAATCGGCAATTGGCAATCAAGAGACCCACCCGCTACCGCGTGGTGGTACTGACCTCATGTCTGTCGGAGGATTGAGAGGTCTTAGTACGAACTCGTGCTGCTGCTGACTGTCGTCTGACCCGCGGCTTCCTGGGCGATCTTCACCCCGACGCTCGCGCCAATACGCGTAGCGCCGGCTTCAACGAGAGCGCGCGCGTCGTCGAGTCCTTTCACGCCGCCGGAGGCTTTAACACCCAGATCGGAACCGACCGTGCGTCGCATCAAGGCGATGTCGGCGACGGTCGCGCCGCCTTTGGAAAAGCCGGTGGAGGTCTTAACAAAATCAGCGCCGGCCCGCTTCGCTGCCAGACACGCGCGGACCTTTTCGTCGTCCGTGAGCAGCGCTGTCTCGATGATCACTTTGCAGGTCACGTTGTATTCGTGCGCGACTTCAACCACCGAATGAATGTCGTGTTCCACTAAGCAATCGTCGCCGCTTTTGAGCGCACCCACATTGATGACCATGTCTACTTCGCGCGCGCCATCGAGGATCGAGCGTCGTGCTTCGTAGGCTTTCACGTCGGACAGAGTTGCGCCGAGCGGAAACCCGATTACGGTACAAACCGGAACCCTCGTGCCTTGCAGATTGCAGGCGGCCGCACGCACCCAGGTAGGATTCACACAAACGGACGCAAAGCCATAGCGTGCCGCTTCGTCGCAAAGCTTTTTGATATCTTCGTCGGTCGCTTCCGGTTTCAGGAGCGTGTGATCTATCAAACTGGCCCAGTCGCTGGCCGAGGAAGTTTGACCTAAAACGAGACCGATGCGAGCGGCGCCCGCGTCCACAATGCGATGCATGCGCTCCGGGCAACGGTTAAAGCATTCCGAAGTGCAGCCGCACATGGCCGCCTGATCGCCGTCGCCGTTTAAGCGAGCGACGATGGCATCCGTTATTTGATCGATTAGAACTTCGAGATCGCCGTTGCGTGAATAAGACATGTTTGGAGTGCGGTGACCTTGTCACCGCTTTGTATTCGCGGCGACCTGTCGCCGCGTTACTCACTTGCGAATCAAGCCACCATCGGCTGCGCCAGGTCGCAGCCTGCAAAAGATACTAACACGATGAGACTTTGCAAGTGGATTCCCCGGGGAGACTGGTTAGTGACTTAGTTTGTAAAGCGAACTGGTAGCTTGCGATGAATGAAGCGCCTTCAACGGGCGCGCAAACTAACAGTTTGCGTTACACAGATCCGAATCGAACTAATCCCCGAGTGGTTCAGGTTTAAGTGTGCCGAGCATTTCCCAAAGCATGGCCGTGTCGTTTCGCCCCCCAGTTACCAACGTCTGGCCATTCGGGTTGAACGCAACCGGATAGCGCGCCTCACCCAGCGTCGCCAGCAAGTCCCCGGTTTTTGCGTCCCACAAGGTGACGCCTTGATCGTTGGTCGTCGCGAGAATTGTTCCATCAGCGTTGTAAATAACTGAGGCGGTTTTATGTCCAACAGATGCGAGGGTCATTTTCAGCTCGCCCGTTTCAACACTCCATATTTGCGCGGCTGACTTGGGATCGCGCGAGGCGGTTGCGAGCCATTTGCCGTTGGGGCTGAAGGTCGCGTCGGTGGTTTGGCTGTTCGGAAATTTTTGCAGCTGGCGCAGAGTTTTCAAGTCCCACAACCTCGTGTCACCGAGCTGGAATGTCGCCACCTTCGAACCATCTCTGCTGAACTCAAAGCTTTTTATCAGGTATTCAAAGTGGCCCTTATCAACAATCTGCAGACGCAACTTTCCGGTTTCTGCATCCCAGATCTTCATCGCGCCTTGCTGTTCGACGGTTAATAATGACGAACTGTCGGGCGTAAAACTTGCGCGATAGATTCGTTCGCTATTGTTGATGGAACTTTGCAATCTGCCCGTCGCAGCGTCCCAAATCTTCGCAGACTTGTCTCCATTGATTGTAAAGATCCAGCGACCGTCGGGGCTATAGTTCGTCTGCAGAAAAAGGAAGTGCCGCGAGCCGTACAAGAACATCGACTTGAGCACGTCCTTCGCGCCGCTGTCGGTGGTGTCGTGGTTGAGCGTCATGCGTTCGGCGCCGGTGGCTGCATCAGAAACTGCGACCACATCGTCTTCGCGCTCAGACAGTACTGAACTCCCGTCAGGACTAAACGGCACTGGCCCAAACTCTTCTTCGAACCCGACACCCGCTTTCAACCTGGTCTCGAGGTTCCGCTTTCGGCCCGGCAAAGTCGCTTTCAGCTTCCAGGTTGCGACATCCCAGAGCCTCACGCTCTTGTCGAGATAATCGCGCGTCGCGGCCGTGCGTCCGTCCGGACTAAACGAAAAACCACTAATTCCCTCTTTGCCTTCCTTGCCCCCGAGCAACGTCGCTTGAAGTGTGCCCGTCTCAGCATCCCAAACAGTGATCGAACCCTTCCTCCCGCTCATCGCTACCAGATGCCCGTCAGGACTAAAGGTAATTAGTGCCTTGCGGCCGACAAATTTTCGCGGTCCCTTGTAATCAGGCAGCTTTGCCTTTTCGCGAACGGTGAACGTCGCCTCGGAAGCAGCAGATTCGGTTATCTGTGGCTGAAGGAGGAAGGGCTGGATGATTGCGAGCGTAATCACTAACGAGGTCGCTAATGCGTATCTCATTCTCAAGTTGGTCCTTATTTACCTAATGGTTGAGATGGCCGGTGCACTCTTACTTAGCAGTTAAGGCGAATGAATTAAGAAACTTTGCGCCTGCTTCAGCGCGGGTTTTTATAAGTTCAGCGGAATCACTTTCGGCCGGGTTGGTTATAACGATCGTTTGATAGAGCGCGCGCTTCACCCAGTAGGCACGCGTGATACCCACCAAGCCGCCTGGCATCTTTAAAGACCATTCTCGTCCGGTGTACCCGTCGAGCTTAATATCCTTCTCACTTACTAATTCGGCTTTGCCGGCTGCTAGTCCCCCTTCGCGGCCGCTGTCGAGGATCCGTTTTATGTGAGCCGCGTCGGTTACTTCCTCCGGAAACTCGACGTACGAGACCACGTAACCCGCCGTTTTGGTTTCAAACATCAGCAGATGGTTTTCGATACCGGGTCGACCTTCAACCGGGCTGGCACTTTCCTCAGGCTTTCCCGGGAACAGAATCGTGAAACCGCCGTTCGCCGGAGCAATCTTAAGCCATGCAGGTGGGAGACTGGGGTCGGGAGTTGGCGCCGGTTGCTGGCCATAAGCGCTGAGAGCGCTGACGGAGGCGAAGGTTAAGAGCAGCAGAATTTTCTTCATACGTGATTTAGCGGTAGCCCCTTTCATCATCGCGAATACTGTCGTTCAATGGCGTCGATCTTCCTCACGCGTTTGAGATGTCTCTCTTCGCTGAGTTCCGTTCCTAACCACGCCTGCACAATTTCACGCATCTCTTTTGAGTTAATCGTTTTGCTTCCGAGACTAAGAACGTTTGCGCCATTGTGCTCGCGCGAGTTACGCGCCACCGCTACCGAGTAACAGGCAGCCGCACGAACGTGAGGCACTTTGTTCGCAGTCATGGCGCTGCCTACGCCCGCGCCGTCGATAACAATTCCCAACTCGGATGTTCCTTCTGAAACACTGCGCGCAACCGCGTAGGCCAGGTCTGGGTAATCGACGGGGTCTTCTGAGTTCGTGCCGAAATCATGAACCTGATGGCCGAGCTCGATGAGAAAGGCCTTCAGCTCCTCTTTCATCTTAAAACCGCCGTGGTCTGCTCCGATCGCAATAAGACGCGAGTTTTTCGGTCCCCGTCGCGGCACTCGTTTGACGATTTCGATTCGTTTGGCCGCAACGATGTCGGCTGCTAATGCTGTGAGTCGCGCGCCCTCGGCAATACGCAATTTGCTTCCCTCCGGCAAATCGCGCACGTCGTCTTCCGTGATAACAGACTTTGAAGACTCATCGCGCAGGTTTGAGGTTTCAGCGTCAATGCCTTTGGGAAGAGTATCGACAAAACGGGTGGCGGACTCCGAGGGCGACAGCGCTTCATCGGGCAGGGATTTATCGAGCACGTCGCGAACCAGGGCTCTTATGCGATCTCGCGCGGAATTGTCATCCATAGGAATCGGTCAACCAGCTCAGTGTAGCGTTCCACAATTTCAAGTTTGGTTGTCTCCCTCCCCTGGGAGAGGGAAATAACAATCAAATCGCTGACCTCATCATCACAAACATGCTTCTATGCTATCGACTCGTTACGCAGATCCAGCAGTCTTCCCGCGGAGGCGACAACTCTGCCGTCGCGGATCTTCATGTCAACTCGGCCCACGAAGATACCGCTGCGTCCTACCTGGAAAATAATCGTCTTACCACCCGAAGGCGTTTTAGTGATCACCGGTTCCTTCATGAAAGTATGCGTGTGGCCACTAGCAATGAAGTCGATGCCATCGACCTGGGCCGCAACCTGGCTATCGCCGATGCCGCCCCCTCTCGCCTCGGGATAATAACCGAGGTGAGACATGCCAATGACGATAGTGCAACGTTGCGGTCCACGTAGGGTCGCCACAACGTCTCGGGCCGATTTGACCGGATCGTTGTAGGTCACGCCCTTGAAGTTTTCCGGCGTAATCAAATTGTCCGGACTAACCCCCATGCCGAACAAGCCGACTCGTATACCAGAGATCACTCGCACCACGTACGGCTTCACACGGCTTTCGAGCGCGGTGCCCCGCACGTCGTAGTTACAGGAAACAAAATCGAAGGTAGCGAACTTCATTGCTGCGGCGAGCGCGTTGACGCCGTTATCAAAGTCATGATTACCGAGGGTCACCACGTCGTAGCCAATCAATGACATCGCCTTATACTCAACCTCGCCCTTATAAAAGTTGAAGTAAGGAGTGCCCTGGAAAACGTCGCCGGCATCAATCAACAACGTGTTTGGATTCTCTTTTCGGATGCGCTTGACCAGCGTGGCCCGGCGCGCGACACCGCCCTTATCGGGATACAACCGGTCGTTTGCCGGAATCGGATCGATCTGCGAATGGGTGTCGTTCGTGTGCAGAATCGTCAACAGCTTTTCGCCGGCGGCGACTTCCAAAAGCGGAGCGCTAAGCGGCGCAAATGCAGGCGACGCGAATAGCTGTAGCGCAGAACGTGGTGACGCAGCAATTAATCCACCAGCCATTGAAGCTTTAAGAAAACGGCGCCTGTTAATCATTGCCTTGGCTCCTCTGCTCCACCTGAGGCCGCGCGATCAAAAACGTATCGTCCATCGAGGCTGGATTTAATTTCACGGCCGGCAGCCGTCTCCGCTTTCACGTAATCGGTGATCGCAGCGCGGATTGTGATTCCCAGCGGGCGAATGTTTTTAGCTTGCTTCAACACAGCGGCATAATCGCCACCAGTTACGTTCAACAGGTAATCGATGCAGATTACGGTGTACCTGCCGGCCGGATCGATCGCTTTCTCGGCGCCTTTTACGATGAACTTCGCGCTTTCGAATTCCGGTCTCTTCTCAGGGTTGACCCGGTAGGTTACGCGGGCGCCGGATTGCGCATCCGAGTGACTCATCATCACGCGCAATAGTTCGATCACCTGCGCCCCGCTCAAATCGAAAGCCACCAGAGCATTTTCAAACGGCAGCAGTTCAAATACGTCGCGTAGCTTCAGCTCGCCCTCGCTAATAGCATTTTTGCGAAGCCCGCCGTTGTTTGTTACGGCAAGCAGTACCGGCGTCCCCAGTTTGACTGAGGCGCGAGCGCGGATGCCGTCAGTGACGAAATTTCCGAGTGAGCCCGCGCCCACGCCACCCTTTCTCAAATCGCCTTTAAGTTTTCCGATCACCTCGTCCAGTGCGCGCACCTTTGGACTGTAGGCCGTCAGCATCTCGTTGACTGCGGGATCGTCCGGGATCGTGTGGTCAACCGGCGCGGTGGTTACGGTCGCATTAGTTGCGGAAGGCGCGGGAACGGGCGCCGGACGCGTAGCCGTTTGGGCTGTCGCACTCTGCGCGACGACCGCAAGTAAACAAAACAACAAGCTGCGCTTAAAGAGCGCGTGTGGAGCCCTTGTCACTTCTAATCCTTTGGCGGAGAAAATATAACAGTCCAATTTCTGGACGCGATTGACCTGCGCGGAGAGCTTGAATAGTATGTCGCACCATCAGGCAGATTCGCAACAGCAGTTATTGTTTGGCTCAGGGTTAGATCGCCCACGCGAGGAGACATGAACTTGGCCACTTCTTCCGCACAAATCACGTCCGAATTCAGCAACCCAAATCTCGAAGTGCTGCTGTCAGAGGAAGCGCTACAGCAACGCATTCGGGAACTGGGCGCGGAAATAACGCGCGACTACGCTGGTCTCAATCCCCTGCTCATTGGCGTGTTGAAGGGCGCTTGCTTCTTCTTGAGTGACTTGCTGCGCGTCATCGACACTCGCTTGAGTATCGAGTTCATGGCGATCTCCAGTTACGGTTCATCGACGCGGACTTCGGGCGAAGTTCGTATCATGAAGGATCTCGACGTGCCAATCGAAGGCCGGCATATTCTCGTCGTCGAAGATATTGTCGACACCGGACTGACGCTTTCGTACCTGCTTGCGAACCTGGAATCACGCGGCGCCGCGAGCGTTAAGCTGGCCGCGCTGCTGGATAAATTCGAACGTCGTGAAAAGGACGTGAACATCGATTACCTGGGATTCAAGATTCCTGATGCCTTCGTCGTCGGCTACGGTCTCGATTACGCGGAACGTTATCGCAATCTGCCGTTCATCGCCGTTTTAAAGAACCCCGAACAATAACCTGCTGCCGCTAAACGAGCGCTGCCTGCGCCGGGAGCGCAACGTCGGCTGGGAGCGCAGACATCCTGTCTGCAATGAGCGCGCAGCGCGAACCCGCCCTTGCCACCCTTCAAGGAGCATGAAATGAAAAAGCCCATCCTACTCTTCTCCCTCCTGTTCCTCTGTTGCTGTGCCTACTCAGCCTCGGCCCAAACCGACTGGTCGAAAATTGAAATCAAAGCCACGAAGGTTTCTGGGAACGTCTACATGCTGGAAGGTGGCGGCGGAAACATCGGAGTCTCGGTAGGGCCGGATGGAATATTGATCGTGGACGATCAGTTCGCGCCCCTCGCCGACAAAATTCGCGCGGCGCTCAAAACGTTAGGTGACGGCAAGCTGAAGTTTGTTTTGAACACTCACTATCACGGCGATCATACTGGCGGCAACGCAGCCTTTGGCCCCGAAGCACCGATTATCGCGCAATCAAACGTGCGCAAACGTCTTTCCGAAGAACAAAAATCGAAGTTCTTCAACCGCACCACGCCGCCTTCACCGAAGGAAGCATTGCCCGTGATCACGTTTGATCAGTCAGTCTCTGTCTTCTTCAACGGTGAAGAAATCAAGGTGATCCACTTTCCACACGGACACACTGATGGCGACAGCGTGATTTTCTTTACCGGTTCAAACGTAGTTCACATGGGCGACGATTTCTTCAACGGCAGGTTCCCCGTCGTCGATCTCGAAGCCGGTGGCGATATCGAAGGCTTGATCAAGAATCTGACCGACATCATTGCGAAACTGCCGGCTGGCGTAAAAATCATACCCGGCCACGGACCACTTTCTGACGTCGATGGATTAAAGGAGTTTCGGCGGATGCTGGTCGAGACTTCAGACATCGTGAGAAAACGAATCGCCGCAGGCAAAACTCTGGAACAGATCAAAGCCGAGGGGTTGCCGCCGGAATGGAAATCATGGGATGGCGGCTTTATCAATAACAGCCGCTGGCTGGAGACGCTCTACAACAGTCTCACCAAAACCAAGCCCTAACAAGATTGCAGGTGGTTCGTCACGTTGAAGGGGCGACGCGCGACGGGGCAGTAGCCCGACAGTCATGGAGGGCTACGGTGCCACTCAACCTCTCGACCACGAGGTTGCGCTCAGCGTAGCCCTCCATGACTGTCGGGCTACTGCCCCGGCGTGGGTGACGCTAATAAACTGGCGGGCCTAACTATTTCAGAATCCGATTCAACTTTCCCTTCTCAACTTCCCACAAAACCACTGACGCATTGCCACTGCCGCTGGCGAGAAGTTCTCCGTTTGGTGAAAACGCGAGTGAGGTGACAGTTTGATCGTGGCCCTTCAATGTTTGTTTCGATTTACCGGCAGCAAGTTCCCAAAGCACAATCATGCGATCGTCGCCGCCGCTGGCCAGCAGTCTCCCGTTAGGCGAGAACGCCAGCGCGTTAACTGCGCCTTCGTGTTTTTGCAGCCGGACCTGTGCACTTGCGGTCGTTAAATTCCAGACGGCGATCCCCTTATCTTCTGTAGCTACTGCCAACGTGCCACCGTTTGGCCCGAACGCCATCGCAGTAACGCCGCCCACGTTCGCGAGCGTCTTCTCCACCTGACCACGTCCGGTATCCCAAATGAAGATTCCCCCTCCTTCGTTTGCACCGGCGATGTTGCCGCCGTCAGGCGAAAAAGCAAGACGCGTGATCGTGCCTTCGACCTTGTGCATTTTCCCTGCAACTTGGCCGGTTTGTTGCAGCAGGGTAATTTCACCCGCAGCGGCGACCGCAATGGTCTGACCGTCAGCTGAGATTGCCAGGGCCGTCGTTGGGCTCATGCCTGACAACGGAACCGGTCGCTTGGCGTCGCTGTTCGCATTCCACAGCAGCAACTCGCCCTCGCTAATTTCTGCGAACGACTTACCATCGCCCGAGACAGCGACCTGGGACGGATCGTCCTGTTCAACGTGCACTTGTTGCTTCACTTCTCCGGTCCGTTGGTCCCACGCTTTGATTTCGCCGTGATCGTTCTCGGCTGAGATCAGCGTGCCGTCAGGGGAAAAGGCGACCGCCAGGATCCGGCTGACGGACAAAACATAACGGCTGGTTGCCCGTTCGACGGCATCGCCGACGCTATCGGCATCCCAGGCGTGCTTCACGTTGCCGCTTCGTGTCTCGACCACCTTCACCTTTGCTGGTCCGGAACGAAACGCAAGGTACTCTCCGGAGCCGGACAACGTCAGCGAATCGACCGGCTCGCTATAGTCTCCGCCGGTTGGCATATCGATCATGCGTCCTGTTTTCAAGTCAAAGATCCGCATGCCCGCAACACCCACCTCGTTAGTTGGCAACACTCCACCGATTAACAGGACTCGGCCGCTTGGGCTGAACGCCAAACTATTAACGATTCCAACCTTCGGAAGCTTCAGCGAAACGTTGCCGGTAGCCGCATCAAACACCTTCACTTCACTGCTGGCCCTGGTGGTAACGCTGTAACCATAGAAGTCGTAAGAATATTTCGTGCTGGCCACCGCAATGCTTTTGCCGTCGGCTGTAAACGCCACAGCGTTTGCCGACCCGCGCAGGTCTTTCAACTTACGTAGCGACTTGCCGGTCTGTGTGTCCCACAGCTTCACGTCATCGCCGTTTGTCACTGCCAGTATTTTGCTGTCAGACGAAAATGCCGCAGCTCCGGGATGGCCCATGTCCAGTTTGAATTTGACGTCGCCACTTTCGGCATCAAGCAGTTTCATTTCCGTCTTAAAAAACGCATACGGCGGATAGGAGCTGCCACTGGAGAGACGCACGGCCAGCTGTTTACCGTCGGGCGATGGCGTGACGCGAATTGCGTAATTCGCATCGCCCGGCATGGTGAGTTGATGCTTTAACTGCCCGGTCTGTGTGTCCCACCATTTGAGCGCGCAAGTGTTTACACCACCGAGGCGCCCGGGCTTGACTGCAATTTGGGTAGGATGAAACTCGGTGCTGCCGCTGATCAGCGTGCCGCCGTCGGGAGTAAATGAGACCGATCTCACCGGGCCGTCGAAGCCTTTCATGAGGTGCAGCAGTTTGCCGGTTTGCAGATTCCAGAGTTCGATGCGACCGAATTGTAGATGGGAGTCGGCGGCGCCACGGGCGAGGGCGATCGTGCGACCATCGGGAGAAAACGCCAGGGCAAAAACCACATCGTCGAAGGATGTGAGATTGCCGGGGCGCGTCCGACGTGTCTGGCGTTGCGCGTTCGTTTGAACAAAGGCAGCAGAAAACAGGGTGACACTAAGAGCCGCGCACGCGCATGCAACCGAGGTGTGCTTAGTGAATCTCATCATGGAAACTGACGAGAAGAGACGAAAACGGTCAAGCCTTTGGAGTGCGGTGACCTGTCACCGCTTTGGTCGGCTGCGACCCGTCGCAGCAGCTTTATCTTTAGGCGCTGGCGGCGTCAAGACGTCACGAAGCGAAAGCGGTGACAGGTCACCGCACTCCAAAGGCGGGCGCGACGGCGCCGAGGAAACTTTCACCTGCGGTTAAGGTCAAACTGAAATTCTCGGCCACTGTCTGCCCGATGTCGGCAAGCGAACCACGCGTACCAAGATCAACGCCGGGGCGCGCCGTCTTACCAAACACGAGCAGCGGCGCGTACTCACGTGTGTGATCGCTTCCGGGAAACGTCGGATCGTTCCCGTGGTCAGCGGTGATGATCATCAGATCGCCCTCGCGCATCGCCGCTTCAATATGAGGCAGGCTGGAATCGAAATGTTCCAGCGCGCCGGCATAACCAGGCGTGTCGCGGCGGTGTCCATAAAGCATGTCAAAGTCGACGAGGTTGGAAAAGATCAGACCGCGGCTGTCCTGCTGCAGCGCGTAGATCGTTTGGTCGATCGACTGCTGATTATTTTTCGCCGTCAGATCTTCGGTGACACCCAGCGAGTCGTAAATCGAGGCAATCTTGCCTATGCAAACGACATCAAGGTCTGCATCTTTCAAGGCCGGCAGGAGATTCGCCCGCGGCGGCGGCACGGCGTAGTCATGACGGTTTTCGGTGCGGTAGAAATTGCCGGTTTCACCCAGGAACGGTCGCGCGATAACACGGCCGACTTTGTGTTCACCGTCGAGGATACTCCGCGCGATCTCACAAATTTCGTAAAGGTGCTCCAAGGGAATCACTTCTTCATGGGCGGCGATTTGGAAAACGGAATCGGCTGAAGTGTAAACAATCGGCTTGCCGGTGGCGACGTGTTCGGCGCCGAGGTTCTTGATGATCTCGGTTCCCGAAGCAGCAAAATTTCCCAAAACTCCGGGGACGCCGCTTTCACTGATGAAGCGATCAAGTATTGATTTCGGAAAACCGTCCGGATAGGTGGGAAAGGCTTGTTGCAGCACGATGCCGGCCATTTCCCAATGGCCTGTGGTGGTGTCCTTCCCGTTCGACTTCAAAGCACAGCGCCCAAAAGAACCTTCAGGTTGCTCGAGTGGCGGCAGATCGCGAAGTGATCGAATGTTGCCGAGGCCGTAGCGCTGCAGGTTGGGCAAGTGGAGCGCACGAGATTCCAGTATGTGGCCCAGGGTGTCTGACCCGGCGTCGCCCCACTCGGGGGCATCGGGCATGGCGCCTATGCCGGCGCCGTCCAAGACGATGAGCAGAACTCTATTGAACATAGAAGACGGATTTTCCATATATCATTTCAAATTTTTCATTTGCCCATTATCGATTGGCGTCGATTTTCATGGTTGTGCGAGCAGTCTTTAGTGACGAGGTGAAAATTCTGCACAGCTCAGTATTTTCAGTCATGATATTCACGAGCAACTCGCCCTTCAACAGTTCGCTTCGGTGGATCACTCGTAACCAGATTGAAGTTTCATTCAATTCCTTGAGCACTATCCTCACCTTGTGAACAAAGTCGGCTCTACTCTCTGCACCGCGTGCTTCACCATAATTAGGTGCGGGAGATGTTCCGGACCTCAGAATTTGGCCGGCAATGTGTTTACCTGCCGAGGTGCGAGGCAGGCTCGCCGATAACTTGACAATGCGAACCGCAAAATCAACTAGCCGCTGCTCCAATTCATCGGCTTGCGATTGAGAGTCTTTGTTTTCTTTCATGCGTCACCCCGCCTTTAGCGAAGGGTGATCGCAATGGCTCGTTGTAGTGTCTCTCACCGACCGGCGGTTAATGGCAAATGAGAAATATCAAATGAGATATGGAAAATGCTAGCTCTTCGGAGCAACGTATCCTTCCCTGGCTCTCACTTGAGCTTTCGGTGTCCCCTGCAGCTCGACGCGAATCGTACGAAACTTGCCATCACGCGCTTTGTCGATTGGATAGTAACCCAAACTATATTGCGTCCCGATCTCGGTAGCTACCTGTGCAAACGCCGCCCGCGCATCCTGCAAACTCGCGGCGTGAAAATTTCTCCCGCCGTTTCCTTTCGCGAGTATATCCATTTCGCGGCGCGCGACATTGTACAGATCGCGGCTGATTTGCATTCGCTCAAACTGTCCCATCTGACAAAAATCGGGATAGTCCTCGGGCCGCATGCGCGGGAAGAAGGTCCGCCGGTAACGGTCCAACTGTTTCGCTGACAGCGAAAGGCGCCCGTCGTCCTGGCAGTCTTTCAGCAAACGATCTTCGACGAAGTCTTCCGTGTTCACCTCAATGAAGTACGTGGCCACGCCGCGCCGACTCAGCTTCAATCGTGCGGTCTGAAAATCCGACTCGCTGGTGGAGTCAACGCCGTCAGTCAAGGCGACGACAGCCCGGCGCCCACGCAGTTCATCTCGTTCGGGTTCGCTAAACACTTCGTCAGCTATTGTGCCGAGCGCGTCGTAAAAAGGCGTACCGTTGCTGGTGCCAAGGTTAGCGATGGCGTCGCGCAAACGTTTTCGGTCATCGGTGAGTCGGGATAGCAACTCGACTTTGGCAGCTGTGGTCTGACCGTTTCGCGCGGTATTAAAGGCGACTATCGCGACGCGATCTCCGGGCCGCAGGGCACTGATGAAAGCGGTGGCCGCCTGTCGAATTAGATCGACATCGGCGCGCGTTGAACCGGAAGTGTCGAGTAAGAGGGCAATTTCAAATGGCGCTTCAGTGGTGGCGAAATTCGTAATCTTCTGTTGCTGACCATTCTCAAACAGCAGAAAGTTGTCGGCGCGCAAGCCTGTGACAGGACGGCCCGCGCTGTTCGTGACCACGGCAGGAACCGAAACGAGCTGTGTTTCGACGCGCACCACGTCACCTTCATCAACCTCGTCGGTTTTTGCAGCCGGCGATGAATTCGCAGACGCCTGCGGTTCGTCAGTAGTAACACGTCGCGGACGTTGCTGTTTCGGCTGTTGAGCAGAAACGAGTAGGCCTGAGCTGAGCACTATAAGAACCGGGATAACTGTATTCGCAATTCTTGCCTGAGATTTCATGGCTTTAGATCTTCGTTTGAGTCTACGAACTTTTGGGGAGTCGGCCAGCCGGATTGGAGAAACTATAACTGGGAAAAAGCATTACTGCAAAAATCTCTTAGGCCGAAATGCACTGTGAATATATAGAACACAAAGTCAGCACCCGGAGCGGTAGCGACGGGGTCCGGTTTGAGCCTACACAATCTGAATTTGAAGCGTTACCCGGTCGCTACCGGTTCTGAATTAGTCGACCCACGGTACAAACACCAAGTTACGGGGTAAGGTTTAAGCTTACACAATTGATTTTGAGCGTTACCCGGTCGCTACCGCTCCCGGTTCTGAATTAGTCGACCCACGGTACAAACACCAAGTCTCGGGGGCCCTTTTGAACTTACACAATCTGAATTTGAAGCGTTACCCGGTCGCTACCGCTCCCGGTTCTGAATTAGTCGACCCACGGTACAAACACCAAGTCTCGGGGGTCAGGTCCCGCTACCGCAGGTGGTACTGACGTCACATCACCCAGACGAGCTTAGGCAACTGCATTAGTACGGTTGTTGGCCTCACCTTGACAGCCCCGCGCCCTTCTCTTAGCATGACGACTCGTCAAACGCTAACAAGTTCGACGTTAACATCGTTCTTTAATGGTTTTTTCGGGCACGTATGTCAATGGTAGACGGCTTCCCTTACAAGGAAGAGGTTGGGGGTTCGAGTCCCTCCGCGCCCACCATGTCAGGTGTTGGCGCTGGATGTCAGATCTTTGATATCTGGCATCTGGCTTCTGACAGTTAGATTCTCACGCGGAGTCGTAGTTCAGTTGGTTAGAACGCCGGCCTGTCACGTCGGAGGTCGCGGGTTCGAGTCCCGTCGGCTCCGCCACTTTGAAGCGGTTGCACTTCAGTTAAAATGAAGCGCAACCGCTTTTTAATTTCCGCACATGATTCCTGTCGCAGACGCAATCAAGATCGTCCTCAAGGAAGCGGCGGCGTTGCCGGCCGAGTCCGTCGCCCTGGAAGCAGCACGCGCCCGTATTCTGGCCGAGGATGTCATTGCTGACTCTGATTTGCCCCCCTTTGATCGTTCCCAGATGGATGGTTACGCAATCCGAGCCGCTGACGTGGCGAAGGCGCCGGCGAAATTAAGGATCGTGGGCGAGTCAGCGGCGGGCCGGGGCTGGCACGAAGAATTGAACGCGGGGCAAGCGGTTCGCATCATGACCGGCGCGCCAGTTCCAGTTGGCGCAGACAGCGTTCAGCAGCTCGAACTCACGACTGAAAATGGCGATGAAGTTGAAATTCTTCAGACTGTCACAACTGGAAGATCGATAGTTCGTCGCGGCAGCGAGATCAAGGCAAATGAGTGTGTCGCAAACTCCGGCGCCAGAATTAATGCCGCGATGATGGCGGTGCTTGCTTCGTTTGGTTACGCGAACGTGAAGGTCTCGCGCCAACCGCGAATCGCTGTGCTGGCAACGGGAACTGAATTGGTCCGAGTAGATCAAAAGCCCGGACGCGATCAAATACGTGACTCGAACAACTTCACCATTTCCGCTTACGCGCAGATGGCCGGCGCGACCGTGCGGCAACTGCCGCTCGCAGGGGACGATCGCGATTCACTCAAACGCCAGATTACGGAATCTGCTGAGCACAGTGACATCGTAATTACTTCCGGCGGTGTGTCAGTGGGCGCTTACGATTTTACGAAGCCTGCACTTAGAGAACTTGGCGCGCAGCTCTTTTTCGAACGCGTCGCTCTGCGGCCGGGTAAGCCGACAGTTTTTGCACGACTGCCAAACGGCACCCTGTTTTTTGGTCTACCGGGAAATCCCGTTTCCGTCTCAGTCACGTTTAATCTATTTACACGCGCCGCCATACTCGCGATGCAGTCGGCCAGGGACATAGCCCTCTCGGAAGAGTGGGCACGACTCGCGCGCGGCGCGAAGGGCGCGAGCGAGCGCGACAGTTACCTTCCAGCGCTGTTGCATACTGATGAAACCGGCACCGTCTCAGCCACGCCACTCAAGTGGGGCGGATCATCTGATTTCATAGGGTTTGTAAGTGCCACGGCGTTGATAGTTGTTCCACGGGATACGGGAGCACTAGAGGCAGGGACGATCGTGAAAGTCGTGCAGTTGCCGCGAGGCTGAATGGCGCCAAGAGGAACGAATGAACGAAATCGAGCGAAAGCGTTGGAGCGCGAATGCGCATGAACGCAAAGTAGAAAAGCTTTATGCCGGGGGTGTGGAAAACTACATCGGCTGGCACGATGGTTATCTGAATTTCGGCCTTTGGGAAAACGGCAACACCGATTACGTCAAAGCTGCACAAAACCTCGTACACCGGATGGGCCGGCTGCTCGGCCTCAGTGCAGATAGCAAGCTGCTGGATGTCGCTCCCGGAATGGGAACCCAGGACATCTATCTGATGGAGAATTTTGCGCCGCAGTCGATCGACGGTCTGGACGTGACCTGGAAACATATCGAACACGGCAGGCGACGTGCACGCGAAGCAAACGTGGAAGACAAGGTTCGATTTCATCACGGCACCGCTATCGAACTTCCGTTCGCTGACAATCACTTCACTCACGTGTTGAGTATTGAAGGACCCGAACATTTCGACACCCGCGAAAAATTTTTGCACGAGGCGAAACGCGTATTGCAACCGGGCGGCGTAATCGCGCTGGCGGATTTCATTGTGAAGAACCCGCCGCGCAATCCCATTGAAAAACTGGTTGCCGAGGCGGCCCGAAAGCTCTGGCAGGTGCCACGAGCAAACGTATACTCGGGCCAGGTGTATCGCGAAAAGATGGAAGCAGCGGGATTTGAACAGGTGACGATCGAAGAGATCGGCGCGTCAGTAATTCCCGGTTATTACTTCGAACAGATGCGGCCGGAGTCGATCCGCGCGATCACTAAGATCAGGGGCTTTGCGCTCGCGCGACTGGGGTTGTTACTTGATGTGGCGGTCTACCGCGGATTTACGATGGGACTGCTCGAGTATGTGCTCGTGCGCGGCGTGCGGGCCTAGTTAGTTTTAAGTTGCGCGGCTTCGCGCGCATCTTTCGCTCTCACCGTCTCGATGCCGAAAAGACCCAGCGTCGCCTCCAGCCGGCGGAAAAACTTCAGCTTGTTCAGTAGTGGGTTCAGCCAACCATTCGTGATGCAATAGTTCATATCGAAAGGCTGCGTGTGATGCAGCTTGTGATGCGCTACGCCCAGCACGAGGTGATGTCGCTGCAACCAGCGCGCAAACCCTGAAGGACTTTCCTGGTGCGCCCATTTGTGAAATTGATTCGTAGCCACCGTGGCAGCGGTCATTAGCGCGAATGAAATAACGGCGAACGACAACCAAAGCGACTCCGGCATCAACCACATCAGGTAAAGACAACCGGCGAGCGCCGGCACCGCCAGGATACAAACATTGCCGGTAGTTTCGACGAGACCGTGGGTGCAAATGTCGCGGGGGTAAACGTGATGGAGGCGAAACGGTTTTACTAAACTCGGCCCGATCACGCGCATGTCTTCCGATCCGTAAGTGTCCGCAGCCCAGTGAACCAATCCCGAAATGAAATCGCCGCCAACGATTCCGAGAGGCACAGCGATCGCGATTAACCAGAGCAGCTCCAGCTCATAAAGGTGCGAGCCCGCCCAGTGCAAATTCAAGGCGAAGACAACCGGGAACAGCAGCAAGCTCGAGTGTTCCAAAAAGGAATGCAGTGGTCCGGAATGTTCGACAACACCACTGTAACCGGCCGAAGACCTGTAATTGAGGTTTTTGTTTGAAGCAGCCCGCATAATCCAATTTGCCGTTCAAGTCAGCCGAGATCGCTCGCCAGCTGATGTCCCACAGTTGAAAAAGCCTGATCTTTGCTTAGTCGACTAATTTACGGTTACTGCCCTGGGTTCGGATTTTGAGTTGAAGAATATAGTAAGATTATTCCGTCAACCCTGAAAAAAGCAATTAGATTTTGTAGGTAATCCATAACTCCCATACGTAGGTTTGTGCCGAATGGATCAACTTTCTCACGTCGATGAATCAGGCCGTGTCCGGATGGTCGATACGAGCGACAAAGTGGCAACGACCCGAAACGCGGTTGCGTCGGCGCGTGTGCTGATGGCGGCGGATACGGTTGCGGCCTTGCGCGCGCATCAAACGCCGAAAGGCGATCCGCTTGAAGCTGCGCGGCTTGCGGGAATAATGGCAGCCAAGCGAACCGCTGAGTTGATTCCCCTCTGTCATCCGCTGCCGCTGACCCACGTCGACGTAAAAGCTTCAATTGAAGACTTCGGAGTGCACCTTGAAGCGGTCGTTTCCACGAATGCGCAGACCGGAGTTGAGATGGAGGCCCTAACCGCGGCCTCGATCGCGGCGCTCACGATCTATGACATGTGCAAAGCGCTCGATAAGGGCATCACAATTTCGGATGTCAGGTTGGAGCGCAAAACCGGAGGCAAATCCGGCGACTACGTGCGCCTCTAGCCACGGACAATCAGGTAAGGACGAGCATTTTAGGCGAAGCGCCAGACTTTGGAGTGCGGTGACCTGTCACCGCTTTTTCTTCGCGGCGGCTTGACGCCGCGGTTCCTGATAAACGCTGCGACAAAGCGGTGACAGGTCACCGCACTCCAAAAGAGTTGACGCAAACCTGTGCCGGTCATCAAATGCGGAACCTCCGGCTTTTTTACAGCGTTTATGAAAACGCCGGCAGAAAGTGCTCAGAGTTAACGACAGGCCGGCGACCAGTGTGAAACGGAGAGCTTTATGAAATACGGTATTTCCAGCGATGCCCGCCCGCAAGCAACCCTACTGCTGACCGCCGCGGTAATTTCCATAGTCCTCTGGTTTATTCCGTTCGCAGAAATCATCACCTATCCGTTTCGCATCTTCGTCACTTTCATTCATGAAGGTGGACACGCCATCGCCGCATTGTTAACCGGTAACTCGGTCGAGAGCCTGAGCATTGCCACTAACGCCAGCGGGGAAACATACACCTCGCAGGGGGGTGCCTTTTCGCAAATGTTCGTCGCCAGCGCCGGCTACGTCGGGTCGATGGCGTTCGGCGCCATGCTGCTCGTACTGATACGCAAAGCGATCGCGGCCCGCATCGTTTTGGTTGGTTCCGCAGCGCTCATTTTTGGCTTAACCCTGATCTACGGACTTATCAAACCAGCAATGTCCGGCGTCGTTTCATCCGCGCTTCCCTTTACCATTCTGGCCGGCACGTTGTTGTCAGTTGGCCTCGTCGCCGTCGCAAAATACACCAAGGCGCGCGTCGCCACTTTCTTCGTTAGCTTTCTAGCGGTTCAGTGCATACTCAACGCCTTGCTCGATTTGAAAACCGTCTTCTTTTTATCGACGCCGTTCGCCCCTGCGGTTCCGACTGACGCCGTGAACATGGCGAACGCGACCGGTATACCCGCTCTCGTTTGGGCGGTGATGTGGATTGTAGTGGCGATTGGAATACTCGGCGTGGCTATGCGCTTCTATATTTCCGGGCGAAAGAGACAGCTTGAATTCGACCTCAGCCGCCCCTTCGATCAATTGCCGCCGGTCTTCAACTCAACGCCGCGCTTGATGTCCGACAAGCTTTAAGCTTGTCGTAAGGCGCTTTGCGCAAAAACCGGCTGCGTGGTTTCTGGAGCGGATCCCCACACAAAAATCAGAACTGGGAGCGGTAGCGACCAGCCCAAGAGTCAACTCATGAGATTCGCCCAAACATGCGCTCCAACTTTTGGAAAGCTGAGTGTTCGGCTGGTCGCTACCGCTCCCAGTTCTGATTTTGCCTTATCAGACAATTCAATTCCTTAGTGTGGATCAGACTTTGGTACAAAGGCGTCATCAGTTGTATTTCCGTTAGCCCACGCAGCGGGCGAAAGCGTAAAGCCTGGGGTGGAGCGCAGCGCAACCCCAGGTTGGCAACCAAATATGAAATCTAAGCGCGCGAAGCGTGCGATAGCGTAAGCGCCACAAGTCACGCTAATAAATTGCTGTCGCCCGCTTCGCGGGCTGGAACTTGGTATCCACGGATCCTTGGCGTTCCGCTACGCTTCACCCCAGGCTTTACGCTATCGCCCGCTCCGCGGGCTCAGGCAAATCTACCGATGCGTAACTTAATCAGAGTTTCCTTTAGCTTGTCGTGTCGCCGCGACAAACTGAAGTTTGTCGGACAATAGCGGAACGCTCTACGACGGCTGGTAGTAATTTCAATCCCCGACTACCTTCCCCAGTTACTTCGTTCGATCATCTGAACGGAATCAGTCAACGCGGAAAATTCGCAGTCCTAATTGTCGGATAGGCTTATCTATCCGGCGGACTAACAGCAATATCGAGGAATCAACGTGAACATGAATACCCACCTGCGCCTCCCGCTCCTGTTAATCGCGCTAGTCAGCTTCATCGCCGCACCCGCCGCTGCGCAATCTCCAAACACCGCATCGGTGGTCGTACATGTCGTCGATCAGGCCGGTGCGGTCGTGAAGGATGCGAAAGTGTCCGTGGTTAATGCTGCGACCGGCGCGGTCCGCGAAGCGGTTTCCGATAACAATGGAAGTGTCACCATCGGCGGCTTGCCGATTAGCGGCACCTACACTGTGAGTGTCGCGCGCGAAGGGTTTGGTACTGAAGAATTGCGTGACGTCACTTTGCGCTCAGGAGAAACAGCGACACTTAATGTGAAGTTGCTGGTTGGTTCGGAGAAAGCAGAAGTGACCGTGTTTGGAACCACGGAAGGCGTGCGCGCTGACCCCCAAATCGGAGTGAGGCTGGACGCTCCAATCATTGACGAGACCCCGATTCTCGGTCGCAAGGTCACCACCTTGCCGCTGCTCAATTCTGCGTTTCGCCAGGCAAAAGGAACGGGCGATTTGTTCGTCAACGCCACCTACTTTGTGACCGGTGTGGGCGGACGTCGCCAAACCACCGTACTGCTCGACGGCAACAATAACGACGAAGGGTGGGGACGCCAGACTGCAATCGCTACCGTCCCGCTCGGCGCCATCCAGGAAGTTAACCTGTTGTCGAACGCGTTCTCTTCTGAATTTGGCTGGACCTCCGGCCCCGCTCTGAACATTGTCACCAAGTCAGGCAGCAACGATTTTCACGGCGAAGGATTGTTGTTGGTTCGCCCGGGGGGAAGTTGGCAGGCAAAGACGTTTTCAACCAGGGGCTTCTGTCCGCCTTCAGTAGCAACTTGCGTCACGCCAGCTACGCTGCAGGCGATTAACCCGGTGGATATACCCGATCAGCTCAACCAGGTCTCCGGCTCTATCGGCGGACCAATCGTGAAAGACAAAACTTTCTTTTTCGCGACTGCCGACTACACGCGTCAAAACCGCACGACGTTTCTTTCGAGCACACTGCCCGCTTACCTGCTGCCGCCCGATGGCAGCCTCGACTACACCGGACACTATCGCCAGTTTTTGTTCGACGGCAGGCTGGACCACAAACTCACTTCGAACCAGAGTTTGATGTTTCGCTTCAACGTCGATCGCTTTACCGACGACAATCCACAGGACGCCGTAAGCGGGACGAGTGCGCCGAGCGTCGCTCGCCGTTACTCGCGACGGTCTGCAACTTTTCAAGTCAATTACACAGCGGTCGTAAGTCGTACTTTGATTAACGAAGCGCGCTTTTCATACCTGCATGGCGATCCGGTCACCTTGTGGGAAGCGCAAAATCTATCGACCACTTATACGCGGGCCGGTAACGCGCCGTTCACGATCGGACAGTCGCGCGCGTCGGACATCTTCAGTCATCAGTCGCAGTTCGCCGATACGTTATCGTGGTCACTCGGTAAACATTACCTGCGCTTTGGCGGCAGCGTGATGCGACACGTTTCCGGCGGCACCGGAAGCGAACCGGGTACGGCGATCCTCGGTACGTTTACCTTTGCCAACACCGGCGCACGCAGCACTTTGCCGTTCGATCAGTTAACGCTGGCTGATGTATTGAACTACACGCAACCGATTAACTTCGGCATCAGCAGTTACGAGTTACCCCAATGGCTGCTGACTGGCTTCGTACAGGACAGCATTCATGTCCGCAACGATCTGACGATTGATGCGGGTCTGCGTTACGACCGTCAGACTCTGACTGACGCTGACAACAACTTCGCCCCACGCCTCGGCTTTGGCTGGCACCCGAATGGTGATGCGCGCACCTCGATTCGCGGTGGCTATGGCATGTACTACACGCAAATTAGATCGAACGCGGTGGCCGGCTATCTCGTGAACGGCTTAGATGGGTTGACCACTTATACGGCCACCAACGCTCCGGGCCAGCTGGGTTTTCCGACCTGTCTAACTGGATCATGTCTGCCGGTGCCGATCGATCCCCGAACGCTCCTCCCAAGCCAGATTCCGGCCCGCGACATTACCATCAGGGCCGGACGTCGCTCTTTCTATCAAGCGCAGTTTGCGAAGTATGGCCTTAACTTTGACCTGCTGCCGAATTATCCCGACAAGCTGGTGAACCCGCGCAGCCAGGTGGTTTCAATCGGCGCTGAGCGCGAGATCACCAATGGTTTGTTCTTCGGCGCTGATTATGTACATCAGCACTTAAGCGGCATTGATCGCACTGTTGACTTGAACGCGCCAAGCGCACTGGATCGCACGACGACAGGCCAATGCCGCCCGCTTCCAGTAGGCGTCGCACCGTGTAACAACGCGGCGAACGTCGCAGCGGCAAACGCGACCCGTCCGATTGCGCCGGCCCCAAGCGGCGTGCGCCAGGTAAACGTCTTGATGAACCTCGGCGTCGCCGATTACAACGGATTGCAAACGCTGCTCACCTACCGAGGCATTAGAAAATTGTACGCTTCAGTAGGCTACACGTTGTCGAAGACGACCAACACGAGTGAACCCGACGGTAACGGCATCGGTCCGAATCAGCCGATCATCACGCGGCTGGGCGGAGAAGAACGCGGTCCTAGTCTGCTCGATCAACGTCATCGCGCAGTGATTACGTTTAGTTACCAGTTTCCCTGGAACATTACGGCGGGCACGCTGACGCAGCTTGCTTCAGCGCGTCCGTTCAATGCGACGACCGGTATCGACAACAATGGCGATGGCGTACAAAACGATCGGCCGGTGATAAATGGTCAGGTGATTCGCAAGTCAGCATTCCGCGGCACGCCAACTTCCGATGTTGCAATTTTCGTTGAGGGACGTTTGTTTAAGCGGGAACGGCGCGCGTTGTTATTGCGATTGGAAGGGTTCAACGTCTTCAATCATGGAAACTATCTCGGTCGCGCACAAACGATCTATGGCGATACCAACGTGCCGAACTCAACCTTCGGTCAACTCGCTGCAGTGGGAACGGCGACGAATGCGATCCCCGCGTTTGCAAATGTAGACCCGCCACGCATGTTCCAACTGCAGGCCCGATTTGTTTTTTAATTGTTAAGGCTTGCTTTGCTACCTCTCCCAACGGGAGGGTAATCCATAGTTGCTTCATCTGCAGCTGGCAAGTGACGTTGGAACCCTGCAACCCTGCTGCACAAAATCAGAACTGGGAGCGGTAGCGACCAGCCAAACAATCAAGCAAAGGGAAGCATTTATTTTGGTGACGCGTTTTAGCTTGAGTCCTGGGCTGGTCGCTACCGCTCCCAGTTCTGATTTTGTCTGGCGAACCTTGACACTTTGCTCGGCAACATCGCACGAGGTGAGTCAGATAAGAATACCTTAGGTAATCACATAGTTGACGCACCTGCTGCTGGCAAGTGACGTTGGAACCCTTCAATGCTGCTGCACAAAATCAGAACTGGGAGCGGTAGCGACCAGCCAAACAATCAAGCAAAGGGAAGCATTTGTTTTGGTTCATAACCAAAGCGACGCGTTTTAGGTTAAGTCTTGGGCTGGTCGCTACCGCTCCCAGTTCTGATTTTGTCTGGCGAACCTTGACACTTTTGCTCGGCAATATCGCACGAGGTGAGTCAGATATATGAATACGGGAGAGGGCTGGGGTGAGGGCCTACCCGCCGCTAATTTTTTAAGACACTCTGACAGGCTTTCCGTCAGATGGAATCGAGTCTTACCCCCGTTTTCTTGATCTCCCTCTCCCAAGGCAATGACATACTTGGCCATCTGGGTCGAAGGGCTAAGAGTCCGCTGGATCAACAAAATTCTGCGACGGCAATGAGGTCAGTACCACCACGCGGTAGCGGGTGGGTCTCTTGATTGCCGATTGCCAATTGTCGATTGCCGATTTCAGATTCATGTTTTGCCCAAGGTCAATCCGCAATCGACAATCGCAAATCGACAATCCGATGACCCACCCGCTACCGCGTGGTGGTACTGACCTCATCCCGCCATTAGTGTCATGATTAGGGAAGCGGGCTCTCCGCTACTGTTTTGGTCAGTCAAGTATGTCATTACGCTCCCAGCGGGAGGGGGAGACAGAACCATAAGCGTAGTGCTCGCTCACAGCTTCACGGTGTAATCATCAAAGTAGCTTACGCTGTCAGTCTTCGACCACACTCCGATTCTCCCCGAAACAGTTTCGCCGAGCGTGAAATCCAGCAGGTGTTTGCCGTCGAGCGACCCCTGCAAATTCGTGCCGTGCACCGAAATCTGCAGAGTGTGCCAGGTGTTCATCTGCAGCGGCACGTTTTCCGAGCCCTTCTTCACAAACTTGCGCTTGCCCTGGTTGAACGTCCAAAGCACTACGTTGTCCTCTTTCCCGTTGAAGCGAACGGCAAGATAGTCGCCGTTTGGTTTGAGGTTAAAAAGTATGCCCGCGCATTGATCGAGCTGGCCCGCCACGAGTTTGAAGCGCACGCTGATTTCGCCGTCGTGAAAATCATTTACGTCCTTCGCTACCGCGTAAGGGAAATAGGCGAACGCTTTCACGTTGTCGATAAACTCTTCATGGCGCGAACCATAAATTGCGCGCGCTTTCTGCGCCAGACCGTTTGCCGGCTGACCCCGCAACCACTGACGTCCATCAACTCCGAGCACTTTTTTGCCGCCGTCATCAACGATCGCCCAATTACCAACAACCGACAAAAACTTACCCGACTCGCGACCTGCCTTTTCATGTGACAAGTCAATGCGTATTGTCCGCTCGCCGACTCGCGAAGCCTTGTGGGCCGAGGTCGCTGCCATTGTTGTAAAGATGACGAACGCCGCAATGATGAAACTCAATTTAGTTTTCATTTCTCAATTCCTTTCCCGCCGAATTAACCACCAAAATAAAATCGTCAGTAACGGCCAAATGCCGTAGAAGATCCAGGTAGCTCCCCGCGCGCGCGTCGCGAGTGGATAACCTGGAAAGTTGTCTTCTTCAGCGGCCGGCGCCGTTACCCCCGCAAGTTTGTAAACCTGCTCCAACACCACTTGCTCAATCGTTGAACGGTCCATAATTTTCTGGCCGCGCATTTCGTACCAAATCTCGCCGTAGTGATCCTCTGCCCCTTCAAACAAACCAGTTTGACTGCCGGCCGCATAATCGACCTTTACCTCGCCGAGGTTTCGTCTCAGCTTCTTCAAGATGTTTTGCTCAAAATCAGTAAGACGCGGATCTTCCGGCGCCAGATTGACGGTGATGTGCAACGGGTCCTTAATCTGCTGCAGCGCTGCCTCATCCGCGCGCGAAAACGAGTTGCGCCGGTTTTCGCTGAGGTCCCAACTCGCACGAACGTTGCCGGCCGCCACGGCGCCGACCACCACCACGAACAGCAATGCGATACTTCGGAGCGCCCGGCGGCGAAATGTTTGTCCAAGTTGAAGCCAGATCACCGCGGTGGCGAAACCAGCAACAACAATCAAAATCATTACGAGAGTCGTGCTCAGTCGCAGCAGACCCTGTTCAAAAAATCGCAGTGCGGCGGTTGGAGTGTAATTCGCCAACTGCTGCATACGACCGCCGCGTCCGGCAGCCACGAAATCGAGCGCCCAACTACCGACCGTAAACCCGAGCGTAACGATCGCAGCGCTCGCCGAGCTTTCGGTTAACGCCGCGGCGGCGACGGCAATGCCGACGCTCAACATCGCGCGGAGGAAATGACCGAACAAAAGATTCAGAACTTCGGGAGCGTAAACATGTCCGCTGTAAGTCTTCCAAAGAACGATTGCAAGCAAACCTGGAATAAGCGTTAGCAGCCAACCTGCCATCAGTACGACGCCTTTAATGGCTACTTTGGCGCTCAGGCTACCTGGCAGCTGTAACAAAAGTTTCAGCGCGCCACTTTGTTTTTCTGAGGCAATTAACCGGATCGCCACGAACGGCAAAAAGAAGGTTGCGGCTAGATCGTAAGCGCCGAAGGTAGGAACGAGAATACCGTCCAGCGGCGTCAACCCCTGGGCCAGCGCTGCCGGCCCAATCCCGTTGCCGCTCGCTTCAGCATAAAGCGCCACAGCTGAGATGAAAGCTTGGCCAACCAGCGGGCCAATCAGCAAAAGCAGCAGCCAATAGGAACGCGAGGCGAACAGCTCCCGCCACTCTTTCCAAAACAGCTCGCTGACGCTAAGTGAGTGCAAGAAAAATTTCCTCCACTCCGGCTTCAGGTAAACCAGTTTGCGCCTGCAACTCCGAAAGCGTCCCTTCTCCGACTACGCGACCGGCACTTAGCAACACGAGTCGATCGCACACGCGTCCCGCATCAATTAGTTGGTGAATCGACAGCATCAAGGTTCTGCCGTTCGCTGCATATGACTTCAACAGGTTCATCACGTCGCGAGTTTGGCGCAGATCGAGACCGTCGAAGGGCTCGTCCAACATGAGCAACGATTGCGTGGTCAACAGGCCGAGCGCAAGCAGCACACGTTTGCGCTCACCCTTCGAAAGTGAACCGACGCGAGCTTTTAGTAGCTCCTGAAGTCGCAAAGGCTCGACCAGCGACGCCGCTTCAGAGTGTGAGCGTCGATAAACCTTGCGGAAGAATTCCAGGGCCCATTTCACTGATTGTTCCGGCCACGGAAAGATCGCGTCGGGCAAATAAAAAAGCGCCTGTTTGCGCTTATCAGATGGAATTGAACGATTGCCGATTTTGACGGCGCCGGCGTCGACCGGCATCAAACCGGCGAGACATTCAAACAAAGTGGTCTTGCCCGATCCGTTTGGCCCAATCAGACCCAAAACTTCGCCCGGGCGCACTGAGAAACTCACTGCGTCAAGCACGCGCCGCTTATTAAATTGTTTTGTGATGCCCTCGACGGCTAGCAGTGCAGTCATGCTCGAATTTGGAGTGCGGCGGCTTGACGCCGCTTTTTACGCATCGATGGATTCAACGTTACAAAGCGGCGTCAAGGCGCCGCACTCCAAATAGAAGACCGCTGGGAGGCTTGAAACTCTAAGGGCGGTCCGAAACTACTACCAGCCGCCGTAGCTGCAAGACATTGGGCTTAAGATCTAACGAAGAGCGAAAGATCTAACGAAGAGCGAAAACTGCATGTTCGATCAGGAGATGAACGCGTGAAAGCAGGAAGGGACTGGTCGCGGCGATGATGAAGCTGAGGAGTAGCATACTCGCCGGACCCCAGATGAATAGGTTAGTCAATAAACCTCGCCGTGAGCTAACTGCCGTGCCGGCAGTTGCCAACGCAATGAGGCGTCCGACACGCGACTTGATGCCTTTAGTTTCTTCGTCGCCGAGGAGGAAGACCCCGGCGGGCATGGTTGGCCGCGCGCCGAGGGGAATGATGCGCGCAATCTTCACCAGCGCTGAGGCCAGATCAAGCGCAACGGCGTGGCCCTGCCGCGCCGCGTTTTCGTCAGCCGCCTCTTCCGATGCTTCTGACCACGACTTATCGAGCAGCCTACCGCTCGGAATAATCAGCAGCGCGTCACGGCACGCTTGCAGCAAGCCGCGCTTAAGATTATCGCGCGCAATCAGGTGTCCGTTCTCATGTGCGATTGCTGCTGTGATCTCTTCCGGTGTCAGAAATTCCAAAACTTGAGTAGCGATAAAAAGTCGCGGACGCAGGAAACCGACGATGCCGATGAGTGGAAACTGATGATCGATTCTGTAGGCCTCGATATCGATACCCGCGATCTCAATGCGCGTGCCTTGCTTGAGCCAATCCGAAGTCAGCTTGGCGGTCGCACGATGCGTGGCTATGCCGCGTATAAGTGAGACGGCCAAACCCGCAGCCGACAAGAGCGCGAGCAGACCGAGTTTCAGGCTGACGCTTTCCGAAGTGTGTCGCGGCTCATAGGCCAGATAAGACGGCACCAGCAACAGCGCCACAAACAGCAGTGCAAGCAGCGCCGGAAGAGTGCGCAATGAGAACAGCAGACGCGCGCGCGTCTCAGCACTCCAGCTATCTGTTGTATGACCGAAAACTCTCCAAAGCGCAGCGATAGCCAGCGAAGCGAGACTATTAAAAGTCAGCAACGCGGCAAGCAACAATGCCAGGCCGAGGAGTTCGAACATCAGTTACCCTGTCTCAACTCTTTGCGTTTTTCCTTGATGAGCCGGTCGAGCTCATCCAGCAATTCACGATCTCTTTCGCTGACGGTGTCGACGATACAGGCGAGCATCGGTTGCACGTCCGCGCCGTGTCCCAACAGTCCTTCAATTACATCTTCGCGGATTCCCTGCTCAAATTCGTCGGGCGAAACGGCCGGCGCATACAAAAATGCGCGACCGTCCTTGCGTCGGGTGAGAATGTTCTTCTTGAACAGGCGATCGAGCGTGGTCATGAGCGTGGTGTAAGCGATGTTTTCACCAAACGCCAGGTACACGTCTCTGACACTGACTTCATCCCGCTGCCAGATTTGATTTAGAACTTCCCGTTCTAACTTACCCAGGGCTTCCGACGCGACTTCCCGAGGTTGCTTGAATCCCCACAATAAAAATCTCGATGTCTTCATAGCTGCGCATTGTTTAGCATCGCGGGCGCGGCTGTCAATTCGCTTGCGGGTCTATCCGGTAGTGTCAGCAGTGGAGGCTCGGCGGGGCAGTAGCCCGACCGTCAGGGAGGGCTTGAGCTGCAAAAAAGACCTCCCTGACGGTCGCGCTACTGCCCCGTCGTCGGCAACGCACCCCTGGAACACTCTCGTTTATTTTGGCCGTTTCGCGTCTGAAAAGATTCGCGGTATCATTCAAAGTTTGCGAAAGGCCCCAAAGTCTCCTCTATGCGGCCACGCCAAAAACTTTAATCATGCCTGAAGAAGCAATCGAAGTTCGCGGAGCCCGGGTCAATAACCTGAAGAACATCTCGTTCTCTATTCCGATTAACCAACTGACGGTGGTGACCGGCGTGAGCGGCTCGGGCAAATCTTCACTCGCGTTTGACACTATTTACGCCGAGGGTCAGCGGCGTTATGTCGAGTCGTTGTCGGCTTACGCGCGGCAGTTTCTCGAGCGCATGGACAAGCCTGACGTCGATGAAGTTCGCGGTATCGCGCCGGCGATTGCCATTCGTCAGAAGAATTCCACTCGAAATCCCCGCTCCACAGTCGGCACGCAAACCGAAGTCTTCGATTACCTGCGGCTGCTTTACGCCCGCGTCGGCATCACCTACTGCCGCATGTGCGGGCGTGAAGTCTATAAGGACTCGCCGGAGTCAGTTGCTGACGAGATTCTGAGGACACTCCCCGACGCGTCGCGCTTCTACGTTCTCTTTCCAGCGCGCGCCGGACTCGCCACGAACGAAAGCAACGGTGACGGGAAACAAACACGCTCGCTTCGCGGCAAGGCCAAAGACAAAACCGCCACAAAACGAGCGACGGTCACGCCGGCTCAGATAATCACTGCCCACGTGATGAGTCTGATGCAGCGAGGCTTCACTCGCTTGTATTTTGAAGGCCGAATCATCGAGCTCAATTCGCCTGACGATTACGAGTTGGACTCGTTTGACGATGTGTTCGTCGTCGTCGATCGCCTCTCGGCGCGTCCAGACATTCGTCAGCGACTGGTGGATTCGCTGGAGATCTGTTTTCAGGAGGGTCACGGCACCGCCGTGATCGAGACTGCCGATGCTGAGCCGATTCGTTTGAAGTTCTCCGACCGCTTCGAATGCAAATACGACGGCACTGTTTACGCCCAACCCGAACCGCGTCTGTTTAGTTTCAACAATCCGTACGGCGCGTGTCCCACCTGCCAGGGATTCGGTAACACAATTGGACTAGATCTTGATCTGGTGATTCCCAACCCCGGATTGAGTCTCAAGGAAGGCGCAATTGAACCGTGGACGAAGCCGCAACACGAGTGGGCTTTTGACGAGCTGAAACAGTTTTGTAAGTCCGAAAAGATTTCGCTGACCGTGCCCTTCGCTCAACTGTCACAGTCTGAACAGCGAGCGATTATTGAAGGCAAGAAAGATTGGACTGGCATACGCGGCTTTTTCGATTGGCTGGAAACGAAAAAGTACAAGCTGCACGTGCGCGTGTTTCTGTCGAAGTATCGCGGGTACACTCTTTGCCCAGACTGTGGTGGTGGACGTCTACGGCAGGAAGCACGCGACGTTAAGGTCGGCGGAGCGACACTGCCGCAAGTTTGCGCGCTCTCGATCAAAGACGCGGCCGTTTTCTTTGACTCGTTACAGTTGTCTACCGAGCAGGGCGCTATCGCCGACCGCATCCTTTTTGAAGTTCGCCGTCGACTCCGCTTTATGGTGGAAGTCGGGCTCGACTATCTCACTCTGGATCGCCTCGCTTCGACACTTTCCGGCGGCGAAGCACAACGGATTCAACTCGCCACAAATCTTGGTTCATCGCTGGTCGGCGCTTTGTATGTGCTCGACGAACCGTCGATCGGTTTGCACCCGCGCGATAACGATCGCTTGATTCGTTTGCTGCATAACCTGCGTGATATCGGCAACACCGTGCTGGTGGTGGAACACGATGAGGACATGATGCGAGCGGCGGATCACATCCTCGATATCGGACCCTCCGCTGGCGAATTGGGCGGCCGCGTTATTTACGAAGGCGACTTCGCCGGCCTCATGGTCGATGAAACTTCGTTGACCGCGCGCTACCTGAGGGGCGAGGCTGAGATCAAGCAGCCCAAACAACGACGCGAAGCGCAAAAGCGACGTCTGATTTTGCGCGGCGCCTCGGAACACAATCTTAAATCGATTGACGTCGAGATTCCGCTCGACATGCTGGTGTGCGTCACCGGCGTTAGCGGTTCAGGCAAGTCAACACTGATTCACGATTGCATTTACGCCGGCTTGAAAAAACAACGTGGCGATTGGCAGGGCCACGTCGGAGCCTTCTCAAAACTCGAAGGCGCTGAATGGATCGACGATGTGATTCTGGTTGACCAGTCGCCGATCGGCCGAACGCCCCGTTCGAATCCGGTGACCTACATCAAAGTCTATGACGGGATTCGCGAAGTGTTTTCTTCCACCCGCGAAGCGCAAACGCGCGGTTTCGACCCGTCACACTTTTCCTTCAACCTTCCGGGCGGCCGTTGCGATGTGTGCCAGGGCGACGGCACCGTCACCGTCGAGATGCAGTTTCTCGCGGACGTCGAGCTGGTTTGCGAAGAGTGTAAGGGCACGCGCTTCAAGCAACAGATCCTCGACGTGCGTTATCGCGGGAAAAACATTCATGAAGTTTTGAATTTGACGGTGCGCGAGGCGATTACTTTCTTTCGCGAAGTGCCGAAGATAACGAACCGCCTGCGCGTGCTTGACGAGGTGGGACTGGGCTATCTCCGGCTCGGGCAATCCGCGACGACGCTTTCCGGCGGCGAAGCGCAGCGCATCAAGCTGGCGGCGCAACTTTCAAAACGCACTGGCGCCAAAGCCTTGTACATTTTCGACGAACCCACCACCGGCCTGCACTTCGACGATATCAATAAACTCTTGACGGCATTTCGCGCATTGATCGCGGCGGGCGGATCGTTGCTGGTGATCGAACACAACCTCGACGTAATTAAAACCGCCGACTACATAATTGATTTGGGTCCGGAGGGTGGCGATGCCGGCGGCAAGGTTGTGAAGACGGGAACGCCGGAAGCGATCATGAAAGCGAAAGAGTCACACACAGGCCGTTATTTGCGGCAACATTTGGCTGCGGCAAATGGGCGTTCAAGCTAAGTCGAGTCTCATCGGGGTTTGGAGTACCGCCTTCAGGCGGGTATTTTTCTTTCGGATGAAGGCCTCCAGGCGAGTTTGAAAAGCCCGCCTGAAGGCGGTACTCCAAACAATGCTTCATGAAAACGCAGGAGCCGCAGCCAGAAACTCACGTTCGTCTTTCCCGCAAACGCCGCCTCGCATACATCGCCATCGTCTATCTCGCGTTCCTCGTTGTGCTGGCCCTGATCGAAGTCGGCACGCGGCTGACGCTGCCGCACGTTTCCAGTCTCGAGCTGTTTGTTACGGCGCGACAGCAGCGCGAACAAGTAGCAAACGAAAAGCAGTCGGGCATTTTCGAAGGCGATCCGCTGTTGCTTTGGCGGCTGAAGCCAAACCTCGATCACGCGGTCTGGGACTTCACCGTAGTCTCCACCAATTCAGATCATCTACGAGCGGAACATTCCTCGGATTCGCTGAAGCCGAAACAGCCCGGTGCAATTCGAATCGTTTGCCTCGGTGATTCGGTCACCTTCGGTTTTCGCGTGCCTCCAGTCTGGATGGACAGGCCAACGGAATATGATCGTGAATGGTTGCCCTTTCCGATGCTGCTCGAAAAGCATCTGCGCGATGCGAATCCGAGCCGAGCGATCGACGTAGTAACGATGGCGGTGCCAGGTTATACGAGTCATCAGGGCCTGGCCTGGTTGCAGCGCGACCTCGACAAGCTTGCGCCTGATTTGCTTATCGTCAGCTTCGGCTGGAATGACGCGAGCTTCAGCGATGTGCCCGACCGCGAAGCAATGCGAATGAATTGGTCGGCGGTTGCCTCGCGTTGGTTAGTGGATCACAGCCAGGCGTTTGCGCATGCCACCCGCTGGTTGAGAAACAGAGACACGGCTCAGTCGCAAATGCGCGTCGTTCGTCCCGCGCCGCGAGTGTCACAAGAGGAATACCTGGAGAACATGGAAGCGATTGAAAGCCTCGCGCGCGGTCGCGGTGCGAAGGTAATCGTGGTCGCCGCGCCTTATCGCGATCGTTCTTCCGAAGCTGCAGAAGGGGATCTAATGCTCCAATATCGCAGCGCGCTGGGAACAGCTATGCGGCTGCGCAGCGTTCCCTTCCTGGAAATTCGCGAACTGACGGAAGCGGCTTACCCTGCAAACGACGGCTGGTTTGGTGAACGGATTCATCCAAATGAAATGGGCCATCGCCTAATCGCGTCGGAGTTACTAAACATGATTGACACTTCACGGCTGATGCCGGACTTGAATGTTCGGCCGTTCGTGCCTTAGGCCACGAGGTTGTGTAACGCAAACTGTTGGTTTGCGTCTTCAGTTCGACTAAAAGAAGATCGCTAACTAACAGTTTGCGTTACACTGCTTAGCCATCAACCTCGGAGAAGACAAAATATGAGTCTCAAGCAACAGATCATTTCTGATCTCACGGCCTCGATGAAAGCTCAGGATGCGCAGCGCACGTCTACGCTGCGGATGGTGAAAGCCGCCTTCATGAATCGCGAGATTGAAAAGGGCGGCGAGCTGGATGACGATGAGATGTCGAAACTTCTGCGCACGCTCGTCAAGCAGCGTCGGGATTCCGTCGAGCAATATGAGAAAGGCGGCCGTCAGGAACTGGCGGACAAAGAGAAGTCAGAGATCGAAGTGATTGAGACATACTTGCCGCAGGCTGCTTCGCGCGCGGAGATCGAAGCTGCCGTGGCCGCCGCGATCAGTGAAACCGGAGCCAGCTCGATGAAAGACATGGGTAAGGTTATGAAATCAGTGCAGGCGGCCCTGAGCGGGAAGAATGCCGACGGCCGAATGGTGAGCGAGATTGTGAAGACGAAACTCGGAAGTTAGTTTGGGTTTTAATCAGGGCGCGTTAAATACCCAAAAATTGTCCCAACGATTTGTGAGCCCTAAACCCGGACCGTTGTTGTAGAGTCCGGCACCGCTTGCGTTGGCCAGAAGCGGGCTGGTCGACGAAAAGATTAACGCCTGATCGGCAAACACATCGATCTCTCCCGAGGTTCGAGTGATCACTCGCAGAGTGGTCCAGCTACCCGGCAACGCCAAACCGCTCGCCAGCTCATGCCTGACTCCGCCCTCGAAGTATCCGACCGTTAAATTCGTCTGGGTTCCGTTGCTGCTGGTATGCGCAAAAAAGTAGTTTG
>Ga0070682_100000316_pt1 | contig 33326 bp, 29 predicted proteins | sample KBSC63LmetaG_FD_64668 | JGI IMG/M metagenome (GOLD analysis project Ga0070682, IMG submission 64668) | Corn rhizosphere microbial communities from Kellogg Biological Station, Michigan, USA - KBS C6-3L metaG | ecosystem: Host-associated > Plants > Roots > Rhizosphere | place: USA: Michigan...
CCTTGTTGATGGACGCGCCGAACAGGAAGACGCTGCGCTCGGCGATGACCGCGATCGAGCAAATCAGCCAGAAAAGGATGAGCCACATGGCCCAGCCACCCGCTTGATAGTGATGCCACAGATCAGACATTTTCTCGTTTACCTTCCGCCCACCTGCCCCTACGCGTCCTTGCATGCCGAAAAGGCGGCTCGGACACTATTTGAGGCTGGCGGCTTCTATTAGAGAGCCTCGGACACCCGTTCCCGCGTTACGGCGGTACTGGACGGCGCCATCTTGCTGAGTGGGACCCACCCAGTCAAGAGAGATTGGGTCGCGTATGCCCACGGCAAACGAAATCGATCTTGGCCACAAAGTTCCAGCGATCGATGCCGCACTGCGCCGGATGGGGCCCCGGCCCCATCCGCACCGGCGTACCCGGGCGCTGCTCCGCCAACCTCAGCTCGTCAGACGACGTCTCGACGCGGAGCCCGTGCGCGGCCCAGACCGGCCCGCCCACCTGACCGGCTCGCGCATGAAGTGCACGGGGTGAGCGGGCGTGACGGGCAAAAACCCTCGGCACGTCGCGCTCTTGCTTGCTGAAAGCGCGCACGGCTATAGTGCCTCCCTCGTCAGCGGGAGGTTTTCCCGTGAACGCGAAATGGTCGAAAAGACTCGTCCTCGAGGAAAGGGACAAGGGGTATGCAGCTTTTGCTCCTAGCAGCCGAAGGCACCGGTGGTTCAAGCCAGCTCGTAGAAGCGTTTCGGCACAACCCGACTTTCATGGTGCTGAACCTCTGCACCTCGGCGGTGGTGCTGACGCTCGTCATCGAGCGGTTCGCCTTTCAGCTGACCCGGTATCGGGTCAACTCCAAGGAATTCTTCGCCCAGGTGAAAAAGCTGGTGCAGGCGGGCAACATCGACCGCGCCATCAAGCTCTGCGAGGCCAGTGACTACCCCATCTTGCAGCTCGTGAAATCGGGTCTCACGCACGCGAACAAGGGTCCCGACGAGATCGACGCTGCGCTCAGCGAACGTCTGTCGGAGCTCAAGCCGCAAGCGGAGAAGCGCGTCGGCGCGCTGTGGTCGCTCGCGAACATCGCAACGCTCATCGGGCTGCTCGGCACGGTGAGCGGCCTCATCGCGACGTTCAGCGCGATCTCTCAGGCTGGCCTTTCGCAAGCCGACAAACAGCGCCTGCTGTCGAACGGTATCGCGGAAGCCATGTACAACACGGCGCTCGGCCTCGGCATCGCCGTGTTCTGTATGATCACGCACATCATCCTGCACACGCGCGCCAAGGCGATTCAGCACGATCTCGAATCGACCATGGAGCGGACGTTCAACCTGCTCACCATCGGCAACAAGCCCGGCTGAGCGGCAGCCGGCCAACGCTTACGCGATGTCCGATCAGCTTTCCGTTGCACAACGCGGCAAGATCCGCCGGTTGAGCCAGCCGCGCGAGCTTGCGCCCGACGAAGAGGGCGGCGAGCTCAACATCGTCCCGTTCCTCGACATCATCGTGAACATCCTGATCTTCGTGCTCGCCACGGTGGCGGTGACGTTCACGTCGAGCATCGAGACGACGCCGCCGTCGGGCAAGAGCGCGGGCGTGCGCAGCCAGATCCAGTCGGAGGCGCTGAACCTCACGGTGTTCATCGTCAACGACGGTTTCTCGCTGAAAGCCTCGGGCGGCAACATCGCCCCGGGCTGCACGGGCCCGGGCCCCGGTATCGCCATCCCGATGAACAACGGGAAGTACGACTACGCGGCGCTCACCACCTGCGCCGCGAAGCTCAAGGAAAAGTTCGAAGACGAGGACCAGGCGTACATCACGGCCAATCCCGGCACGGAGTACCAAATCTTGATCAACGTGATCGACGCTCTCCGCCGCAACGCGAGCGGCGTTCCGATGTTCGAGAACGTCAACTTCAAGGTGCCGCGATGAAGCGAGGGGGCGAGCGTGGCTGAAGCAGGGCAGAGCACGGCGATCATCCGGTACAAGGCGGAGCTGCGTAAGGCGATCCGCAGGAACGCCCACGACCCCGAGGTGAACTTCCTCAACATCACCGCGATGCTCGACATCATGACGATCATCCTGGTGTTCTTGCTGAAGAGCCTCGGCGAGTCGTCGAACGCGATCCCGCAGAGCGACGATCTGCGCCTGCCGACGTCGGTGGCCAAGACGGACCCTCATCAGGAGGGCGTCACGCTCACCATCTCGAAGTCGCAGATCCTGGTCGGCGACCAGAAGATCATCACGCTTCCGGGCCGCGAATCCCAGGCCCAAACGGGCGTCGGCGCGCAGCACAAGCGCGGCGGCCCGAACGACCTCTACATCGTGCCGCTCGGCAACGTGCTCCAGACCGCCCGGCGCACCGACGTGTCCGTGCGTCGCGCGAAGGGGCTCGACCCCTCGACCTCGGAAGCCATCATCATTGCCGACCGCGGCACGCCGTACCGCCTGTTCATCGAGGTGCTGTTCACGCTCGGGCAGAGCGAGTTCGGCAAGTATCACCTGATGGTGATGCAGTCGAAGACGCTCGGCGGCTGAGCACGCCCTCGCTGCGCCCGTCCGAGTGCTCGTACGCCTAGCGTGCGGGCGGCCCGTCGAGGTACTCACCTCGTTCGGGATTCGTGATGGAGCTCGCGCTCATCTTCGCCCTGCAGCTCGTCGGGCTCGCCGCAGCCGGGGCGCTCGCACGGCCGCTGTTCGGCGTGGATGCGCCGGCGAGCGTGCGCCGCGTCGCCGCCGCCGTGGGCCGAGCGACGCGTGCCTTCGCGGTTCGTGCGCTCGGGCGGGCGCTCGGGCTCGCGTTTTTCGCGGCGCTCGGGCTCGCGCTCGTCGGGCTCGGTGCAGGGCACGCCGAGCGCGGATTTTATGCGCTCGCGGGAGCGGGTGCCGGCGCGGCGCTCGCGGCCGCGGTCGCCCTCGTCGCACAGGCGGCGGGAACCCGCGCGAGCGTCGCCGTCGTCGTGGCGTCGTATGGGCGCTTCGACCTCGCTCTCTCGACCGGCCTCCGCGCGGGCGGCGCCGTCGGGCTCATGAGCCAGGCGCTCGGTGTGCTCGGCGCGCTCGGCGCGCTCGGCGTCGCGTACCTTCTCGGTGGCGTCGACGCGCTCGTGCCCGCGCACGCGGGCGCGCTCTCGGCGCTGCCGGGTTACGCGCTCGGCGCGGCGCTCGTCGCGTTGATGTTCGCAGAATGCGCCGGCGTGTACGCGGCTTCGGCGCGCTCCGGTGAGCTCGCAGCGGGTCTCGTCGCGAGCGTCGTGCACCGGAACGAAGCGCAGAATCCGGCGCTCGTCAGCGCGATCGTCGGGGAGCGCCTCGAGCATGCGGCGGGCGCGCTGCGGCTCTTCGCGCTCTCGGGCGCGGGCAGCGCGGCGACGATCCTGATAGCGCTCGGCGACGGCAGCGAAATGGCTACTTTCAGCCGCCGCGCCGCGTTTCCACTCCTGCTCTGGGCGTTCGGCCTCGTCGCCAATGCGGCGGGATTGTTCGCGGCGCGCGCGCTCGAAGCGGAGGGCGCAGGCCCCGCCCTCGCACGCGGCCAAGCCAGCGTCGCCGCGGTCTGGCTCTTCGGGCTCGTGGGCGCCGGCTACTGGCTGCTCCCCGAGGTGTGGCCGCCGTTCGCGGGTGCCGCCGCGCTCGGGCTCGTCGGTGGCGCGCTCGTGCCGTGGTCACTCGTGCGCGCGGCGAGCCGTCAAACGGGGCCGCTTCGTCACGCGCTCGATGCACTGCGCGGCGGCGCCGCACCGGCGCAAGCGACGAGCTTCGGCTTCGGCCTGCTGCACGCGGCACTCGGGCTCGCCGTGCTCGGCGCCGTCGTGCTCGGCGCGCGGTCGCTCGGCGCGCTCGCCGACGTACCGCACGGCGCCGAGACCGCGCTCCTGCTCGCCTTCTTCGGTGCGACGGCTTGGTCGCCCTACGCGCTCGGCGTCGAGTCGTGCGCCGCGTTCGCCGAGACCGCGCGTCGCGTCGGGGCGCTCGCGGGCTCGGATCCGGACATGCTGATGCGCGCACAGCGACTCTTCGACTCGCAGTCCGTCTCGAGCTCGATCGCGCGCTGCCATGCGTCATTCGCGGCGGGGCTCGCCGCGCTCGCTGCGACACTCACCGCCGCCGCCTCCCCTTCCGCCGGGCCCCCGGGCGCCGAAACCTGGGTCACCCTGCTAGGCGTCGCATGGGCGCTCGGCGTGGCGGGTGGTGCCGCCCGGCGCGCAGCCCGCGGAGCGCAGGAAACCAACCTCGAGGCTTATCGCCAGCTCACCGCGGCCCCGAGCGAGACACCCGGCGAAGCCCGGGCTCCGAGCTACCGTGGCTGTGAGGAGGCGGCGGGTAGCGCCGGCCTCGGGACGGCGCTCGGGACGGCCCTGGGGGTACTCCTAGGACCGGTTGTGCTTGGCATCGCACTCAAGCTCGTGTATCGAGAGTCAGGCCCTCGGCTGGCGGCCGAGGCTCCCGCGACGTTCGTTGCGGGGGCCGCGGTGACTGCCCTGGGGGTCGCGCTCACGGTGGACGGAGCGCGCGCGGTCTTGGCCGGTGCGCGCCGGGCCAATCGTCCCGAGGGAGATCCCGCAACGTACGCGGCCTCGGTCACGGGTGACGCGCTAGCCGACATCTTCCGCAGCGCGGTGAGCCCTGCAGCCTGCACCCTGGCCCTAGTCGCCGCCTCACTGGTCCTCCTTGCACGAACCATTTTCTGATCACCCCGACAACGCTGACCCGACCGCCCGATCGTTCGCCCGGCATCGAGCCTTGTCCTCTCTAGCTGACGCCCTTTCCACGTTGTCCGACCGCGGCCTACGCCGCTTGCTCGGCGCGCGCACGTTCCTTCGCGGCCTCGACTACGAGAAGCGCAAGGTCGTCGAGGACGTGGACGTGAACGACTCCACGGCTCAGGGCAAGGTGCGCGGGTCGGATCCCGATCCGTATGCCGTCACCATTCGCCTGGGCGGCGAGGGCATCACGTCGCACTGCACGTGCCCGGCCTTCCAGAAGACGGGCCAACACTGCAAGCACGTCGCGGCGCTGCTCATCACGGTCCGCAATCGAGCCCGCTCCGCCCTGCCGCGTCCGGCGCAGAACGCGGGCGGCAGTGCGCCGCACCAGCAGCATCAGCCGCACCAGCAGCACAACCATCAAGCGCACCAGCAGCATCAGCCGCACCAGCAGCACAACCATCAAGTGCACGGGCACGGCGCCAACAACGGACTCGACGGCAGCAAAGCAAGCCGGCGTCGCGATCGCCGCCGGCGTGTGCAGCCTCAGGCGCTGAACGCCCCGACGAACCACTACACGCCGCCCGCCCCCGACGCGACCGCGCGCCCCACCGGCATCGGCGCCTGGCTCTCGCCCGACGGCAGCACGCGCCAGCTCCAGCTCGAGTTCCGCGTGCACGTCCGCCAGGGCGGCCTCACGGTTACGGTGCTCGACATCGACAACCGGCGGCCGCTCTTGCCGAGTGACGCGCTCGGCTGGCAAGCGCTCACGCCGACGGCCGACCGCGCGGCGTTGCGCGTGCTCGCTCGCTTCGAGAGCGGCAACCCGCGACACCCCGCGGTGGACATTCGCGGCGAGGACGCGGCCGAGCTCTTGCCGCTCGTGCGCGACCGGCGCGTGCTCCTCGAGCCGGCGCTCATGCAGCTGCGCTTCGTGGAAGAGCCGCTGCGCCCGCGCTTCGACCTCGAGCTCGTCGGCGCCGAAACCATCGTCGCCAAGGTCACGTTCGAACGGCCCGACGGACGCCGCTTCCAGCTCACGAGCGGCGGCTGGTTCGAGGGCGCCCCCGGCTGGCACATCGACACGAGCGACGGCGTCGCCCGCCCGCTCGATCCGCGCGTCTCACCCGCGGCACTGCGTCGCTTGCTCCGGAGCCCCACGATCGCCGAGCCCGCCTCCGAGCTGATCGGCATGATCACCTACGGCCTGCCCAAGGTCGCGATCGAGGTCGGGGCGCAGCTGCCGGATCTGTCGCAGGTCGCCGACGTGGTCGACATGGAGCCGACGTTCCGCATGCGCGCGGGCGGCTCGCTCACCGACGTCGAAGTCGAGCTCAAGGCGGCGTACGGCGATCTCGAGGTCGAGGTACGCGCCGACGGCATCTCCCCGCCGATCATGATTTTGCCGCCGCGCGAAGGGCAGAAGCGCGCGCGCTGTATTCGCTGCGACATCGTCGCGCAGCAGGGCGCGGTGGAGAAGCTGCTCGAGCTCGGGCTCGAGGCGGACGAGAGCGGCCAGCACTTCGTGGCCCACGGCGACGACTCGATCGCGTTTTGGTCGGAAGGCGTGGGGTCGCTACCCGAGGAGTGGGATCTCTACGTGCCGGAGGAGTTCGTCGGCACGCAGGTGCGCTCCAAGGCCGTGATGATGAACGCGCGCGTCTCGAGCGGCGTCGACTGGCTCGCCGTCAAGGTGAGCTACGAAAGCGAAGGCGTCGGCGTCGACCGCGACGAGCTCGAGCGCTGCCTGCGCGAGGGGAAAAAATACGTCCGGCTCTCCGACAACTCGTTCGCGCCGATCGACGCGGACCGCGTCCAGCAGATGCTCGACCGCGAAGTCGAGCTGATCGTCGCCGCCGGCAAGAGCGGCAAGATCCCGCTCTCCCAGGCGGGTCGCGTCCAGGAGCTGCTCGAGCACGCCGCGAACGCGACGGTGGCCGGCAGCGCCAAGGAGCTCTTCAAGCGCCTCAAGGACATCGAGGAGATCAAGCCGGTCAAGAAGCCCAAGAGCTTGAAGGCGACGCTGCGTCCGTACCAGGAGCAGGGCCTTGCCTGGCTGCGCTTCATCCACGAGATCAGCTCGGGCGGCGTGCTCGCCGACGACATGGGCCTCGGCAAGACGATCGAAACGATCGCCCTGCTCCTGTCGCTCAAGGCCGAGAAAAAGGACGAAGCGCTGCGCGCCCTGATCGTCGCGCCGACGAGCGTCGTCACGAACTGGGTGCGCGAGATCGAGCGCTTCGGTCCCTCCCTCACGACGGCGCTCTGGCACGGCGCGGGCCGCAAGGAGCAAGCGGACGAGCTCGAGACCTCGAACGTCATCATCACGAGCTACGCGTTGCTCCGCCGCGACATCGATCTCCTGAAGGAGCTCCGTCTCGACTACGCGATCCTCGACGAGGCGCAGGCGATCAAGAACCCGATCAGCGCCACGGCCGCCGCCGCGAAGGAGCTCCGCGCCGAACGGCGCCTCGCGCTCACCGGCACGCCGATCGAGAACCGCCTGAGCGAGATCTGGTCGATCTTCGACTTCGTGAGCCCCGGCATGCTCGGCAGCCTCCAAAAGTTCGAAGAGCGCTATGCGCGCCCGATCGAGCAGGGCGCTTCCGACAAGGCCGCGCGCCTCCGCTCCGTGATTCACCCCTTCATCCTGCGCCGCACCAAGAACGAGGTCGCGAAGGACCTTCCGCCCAAGCTCGAGGTCGACAAGCTCGTCGACATGACGCCCGACCAGCGCGCCATCTACCTCCAGGTCCTGCGCGAGGTGCGCGCTCAAGTCATGGGCGAGGTCGAGAAGCAGGGCCTCGCGAAGAGCCAGCTTCACATCCTCGCGGGCCTCACCAAGCTCCGTCAGGCCGCCTGCGATCCGCGCCTGCTCGGCCTACCGCGCGAGTTCAGCCACGACGACAGCGGCAAGCTCGCGATGCTGCGCGAGCTCGTGGACGAGGTCGAATCCGGCGGCCACAAGGTGCTCATCTTCAGCCAGTTCGTCTCGATGCTGAAGCTCGTCGCGCAGGCCCTCGACGAGGACAAGATCAAGTACGAGTACCTCGACGGCAGCACGACCGATCGCCCCGAGCGCATCGACCGCTTCCAGCAGGATCCGACCATCCCCGTCTTCCTCATCAGCCTGAAGGCGGGCGGCTCCGGTTTGAACCTCACCGCGGCCGACACCGTCATTCACTACGACCCGTGGTGGAACCCGGCCGTCGAAGATCAAGCCTCCGACCGCGCGCACCGCATCGGCCAGAAGAAGGTCGTCACCGTCTATCGCTTGGTCGCTGCCGGAACGATCGAAGAGAAGATCCTCCAGCTCAAGCAGAAGAAGAAGGACCTCGTGAACTCGGTCCTGAGCGAAGACACGACCGGCGAGAAGATGCTCACGAAGGACGATCTCGAAGACCTCTTCAAGCTCGACTGAGTTTTTTCGGGGACCACCGCGGCTCGCGGTGCGGCACAGGCTGAAAAGCATTGCCGGAGCGGCAGCACGACGCGCGCTACCGCCGCATGCTCACGTTCATCAAGAGCCCGAGCCCGACCATCATCGTGACGACGCTCGAGCCGCCGTAGCTGAAGAGCGGCAGGGTGACGCCCACGACCGGTAGCACGCCGATCGCCATGCCGACGTTGAGGACGACGTGCCAGAACAGGTTCGCCCCGACGCCGATCGCGAGCGCCGCCCCGAAGCGATCCTTCGCCTGGGACGCGACGTGGATCGCCCAGATCACGGCGAAGCAATACAGGCCGAGCAGCACGACGGCGCCCGCGAAGCCCCAATCCTCGCAGAACACGGCGAACGGGAAGTCCGAGAACTGATCGGGCAAGAGCCGGAACTGGTTCTGCGTGCCCTGCATGAAGCCTTCGCCGAAGAGCTGCCCGTTGCCGATGGCCGTCTGGGCCTGGAACGCATGCCAGCCCGCGCCCGTATTGTCGTTCTCGGGGTTCAGGAAGCTCGTGATGCGGTCGCGCTGGTACCGGAGCAAAAGGAAGTTCCACGCGAGCGGGATCGACACCCCGAGCATCACGGCCAGCGTGACCAGACTCCGCTTCCGGATGCGGGTCATGGCCAGCATCGAGCCCGCCGTGAGGAGGTAGATGAGCGAGGTCCCGAGGTCGGGCTGGGCCATCACGAGCGCCACGGGAACCAGCGTGAGCAGCGCGGGCCGCGTGAAATCGAGCAGCGTGCGTGGCTCGACCTTCGGGTCGTTGTGCAGGTAGCGCGCGAGCACGAGGATCAGGATGATCTTCATGAACTCGCTCGGCTGGAAATTGAAGCTGCCGATCGCGATCCAGCGCGAGGCGCCACGGATGCTGCGCGCGAGCACGAACACGAGCGCAAGCGCTACGAGGCCGCCGAAATACGAGACGAGCGCCAGCCGGTCGAAGCTCCGGTAGTCGATCGAGGCAACCAGGATGGCGAGCAGCGTGCCGACGACGATCCAGTAGATCTGCGAGACGTAGATGTCGGCGAGCTGGGCGCGCTGGCCGTCGTCGGCGTACACGCTCGTCGCGCTGTACAGGTTGACGAGGCCGAGCGTGATGATCGCCATGACGGCGAGCAGGAGCGGCGTATCGATGCCCGGGCTACCGCGCGCTGTGATGTGGTCGCGCGCCATGCTCAGGGTCTCGCCTCGCGTCGGGGCGGCATCAGAGGTTCCCCTTGGCCTGACCGCTGCCGGCGGCCCGGGCCGCGAGCCGGTCTTCTTTCATCTTCTGCCAGTCGCGGATCACGCGCATCGCGACCGGCACGGCGTTCTTGCCACCGCCGCCGCCGTGCTCGATCAGCACGACGATCGCGACCTCCGGCGACGCGGCGGGCGAGTAGCCGGCGAACCAGGCGTGGTCGCGGTTGAAGTACCACTCGCGGTTCGGGTCGACGCTGCGCGGCGTGACGTGGCTCACCTGTGCCGTCCCCGTCTTGCCGGCGAGGTCGATGCCGGGGATGCGCCCGCCGTAGCCCGTGCCGTGCTTGTCGGTGACGACGCCCTGCATGGCCTGCTTGACCATCGTGAGGTGGCTCTGGTCGAGCCCGACCATGCGCTTCACGCGCGGCGGAAACTCCTGCACCACCGTGCCGTCGCTCGTCTCGATGCTGCGCACGACTTGCGGCTGGTACACGGTGCCGCCGTTCGCGAGCGCCGCATACGCGAGCGCCAGCTGCAGCACGGTCACGGTCGTCGCGCCCTGGCCGATGGCCGAGAGCACGGTGAAGCCGCCGCGGAACGCCTCCTTGTAGCGCCGCGTGTACCAGCCGCGCGTCGGCATGCGGCCGCGCGCCTCCGGGTTCACGCCGATGCCGGTGCGCACGCCGAAGCCGAAATCGAGGCCAATCGACGCGAGACGATCGATGCTGATGCGCGAGCCGAGCTCGTAGAAGTACGTGTTGCACGACTGCACGATCGCGCTGTGCAGGTTCACGCGCCGATGCACGCCCGTGCAGCGGAAGTAGCGCTTGCCGTACTCGAAGCCGCCGCGACAATCGACCTCGGCGTGCGGGTCGACGAGCCCGTCGGCGAGCCCCGCGAGCGCCGTGAACGGCTTGTACGTCGAGCCCGGCGGGTACGCGGCGGAGATGGTCTTGTCGAGCGTCGGCTTGAGCGGATCGGCGTACAGGCGCGTGTAGGCCTCGCTCACGGCCTTGATCCCCTGCCCGCCCGAGACGACGTTCGGATCGAAGCTCGGCTTGGAGAGCAGCGCGAGGATGCGGCCGGTCCGTACGTCGACCGCCACGGCCGCGCCCGCGAGCTGACCGTGCATCGCGCGCTCCATCGACTCGATGAGCTCGATGTCGAGCGTGAGCGAGATGTCGCGTCCCGGGATCGGCTCGACGCGGCGCGGCTCCTCGAGGTACTTCGCCTCGAGCTCGGCCTGATCCATGCGGCGGCCGGCCATGCGCACCACCTTGCGCATGCCGCGCTGGCCGCGGAGGTAGCTCTCCCAGCGCCGTTCGATGCCAATCGCGCCCGTGCGGTCGCCCGCGCGGTAGCCGCGGTCGCTGAGGAACGCGAGCTCTTCGCGATCCACCTCGCGCATCGTGCCGATCACGTGCGCGCCGAGCGAGCCGTACGGGTAGTAGCGCACGGGCGACGGCGCCACCGTGAGCCCCTCGAGCTCGCGCTTGTGCGTTTCGAGGTACGCGACGGCGTCGCGATCGATGTCCACTTTGACGAGGATCTGCTGCTGCCGGCGCCGGTCCTTCGGGTCGAGGTTGCGCCGGTCACGGATCTTCTGCTCGAGGGCCGTGCGCTCGGCGTCGTCGAGATGCAGGAGCCGCGCGAGGAGCGGCCACGCCTTCTCCATGTCGAGCTGCGCGGGCGTGATGTACACGTTGTAGGCGGGCCGGTTCGCGGCGAGCACGCGGCCGAGCGAGTCGCGGATGACGCCGCGTGTCGTCGCGAGAAAGCCCTCGCTCACGATGTTGCGGCGCGCCTGCGCGCGGTGCACGTCGCCCTCGACGAGCTGGAGCAGCACGAGGCGCCCCACGAGCACGAGGAACGTGACGAGCACGAACAGCACCATCCAGCGGTAGCGACGGCGAAATTCGCCGACGTCGGAGCGCTGAACGAAGAGCCGCACGAAAGCCTCAGCCCTCCGCCGGGCGCGCAGGCGGAAGAGCGCTCTGGCGCAAGCGCTGCGCCAGCCGGAACACGGGCGGCGAGCAGAGCGCCGTCGCGAGCGAGCGCGGGAGGAGGACGCTCGCGACCTCGACCGGACGGCGCGTGTCGCCGCCGAACACGGCGAGCAGGATCAACACCATGGCGCCCTCGACGAGCGAGAACGCCAGCGCGAGCGACATGCGCGGCAAGGCCGTCTGCGCCGTGAGCCGCACGCCGGCCACCCGCGCGAGCCACCAGATGGCGACCGAGATGAACGTGAAGAGTCCGACGGGCGCACCGCTCAGCATGTCCTCGGCGTAGCCGATGCCGAAGGCGAGCAGCGCGCCACGCGTCGTCGACAGCTCGTGCACGCCCAGGAAAATGATCAGCGGCAAGACGAGGCTCGGGGTGATGCCGTGGACGAAGCGCGGCCCCACGAGCGAAGCGAGCGGCCCAATCAGTCGAAACAGATTGCTCTGAATCAGGATCAGCAGCACCGCCAGGCCGAGATACGCCGTACTTCGCATGCGTCCTCTAGCGTTGCGCCCGGGGCCTTCGCCCGCCTTGCGGCTCGCGCTGGTCGCACTCGCTCGAGTCGGTCAGGACGACCAGCACTTCCTCGAGCCGTGAGAAGTCGACCGACGGCTCCGCCTCCACGGTCTGGTAGATGCCGAAGTCGCGGCGCACGACCTTGGAGATGCGCGCGACGGGGATGCCCTTCGGGAACCGGCAGCCGACGCCGCTCGTCACGAGCAAATCGCCGACCTCGACCAGGTCCGAGCGGGGCACGTACTCGACGCGCACGGCGTACTTCGAGCGGTCGCCGGACCCGCGCACGAAACCGCGGGCGCCCGTGCGCTCCACCACGACGTCGACGCCGAACCCGCTATCGACGGTGAGCTGCACGTCCGCGTCGTTGCCGGCGACGCGCAGCACCGTCCCGACCGCGCCGTCGAGCGAGATGACGGGCATGTCCGGGCGCACCGCGGCATTCGGCGCGTCGATCGTGAGGTGCCAGACACGAAAATACTCCGTCGTGTCCTTGGCGACCACGAGCGCGCTCACCGTCTCGCGCTGGACCGTGTCGCGCAGGCCGAGCAGGCGGCGCAGGCGGCGATTCTCCGCGAGCGCGTCGGCGAGCTCGCGCTGGCTCGAGCGCAGGCGCGCGTTCTCGTAGACGAGCCGGTCGTTGTCGCTCTTCACGTCCACGAGGTAGACGTACTGCCCGACGACGCTCGAGATGCCGCGTGAAAGCGCGGCGGCGGCGTACTGCAGCGGCGCCGCGACGCGCAGGATCGTGCGATCGACGGCGTTGAGCTGCTCCGGCCGCCGGATGCTCGAGCGCAGGAAAAAGAACGGGAGCGCGAGCAGCAGCACGACGAGCACCGTCTCGCGCAGACGCTTGAAGAGGTTCATGACCTTCTAGCGCCCGAGGCGACCGGGCATCAGCCGATCGCCACTTCCTTGAGGAGCTCGATGTGGTCCAGCGTCTTGCCGCTGCCGAGCACGACGGCGCTGATCGGATCGTCGGCGACCATGACGGGCAGACCCGTTTCCTCGCGCAGGAGGACGTCCATGTTCTTGAGCAGCGCGCCGCCGCCCGTGAGCACGATGCCCTTGTCGACGATGTCGGCCGCGAGCTCGGGCGGCGTGCGCTCGAGCGCCAAGAGCACCGCCTCGACGATCGCGTTGATCGGCTCGGCGAGCGCCTCGCGCGTCTCTTCCGAGCTCACGAGCACCGTCTTCGGCACGCCGGCGACCATGTCGCGTCCCTTCACCTCCATCGTGAGCTCCTGCTCGAGGGGGTGCGCGTTGCCGATCGTCATCTTGATGCGCTCGGCCGTTTGCTCGCCGATCGCCATGTTGTACTTGCGCTTCATGTAGGCGACGATCGCCTCGTCCATCTTGTCGCCGCCCACGCGCACGCTCTGCGAGTAGACGATGCCGGCGAGCGAGATGACCGCGACCTCGGTCGTGCCGCCGCCGATGTCGACCACCATGTTGCCGCTCGGCTCCGTGATCGGAAGTCCGGCGCCGATCGCGGCAGCCATTGGCTCCTCGATCAGATACACCTCGCGCGCGCCGGCGCTCTCGGCGCTCTCCTTCACGGCGCGCTTCTCCACCTCGGTGATGCCGAAGGGGACGCAGATGATGATGCGGGGCTTCACCAGGGTGCGGCGGCTGTGCGCCCGCGTGATGAAGTAACGGAGCATCGCCTCGGTGAGCGCGAAGTCGGCGATGACGCCGTCGCGCAGCGGGCGGATCGCCACGATGTTGCCGGGGGTGCGGCCGAGCATGTCCTTGGCCTCGCGGCCGACTGCGAGCACGTTTTGCTCGCCGCGATGGTCACGCTGAACGGCAACCACGGAGGGCTCGCAGCTCACGATGCCCTTGCCCTTCACGTAGATCAGCGTCGTCGCCGTGCCGAGGTCGACGGCGAGATCGTTCGAGAAAAGGCCATATAGCCAATCGAAAATCATCGAATCGGCTCGTGTTTGCTCACTGCGTCCAGCCTCGCGCGGCGCCTTGGCCCCCCGCCCTACCCCCACCGCCTCAGGGCGGCACGGGGACGGGCCGGGTCAACCGGCGGCCATGCGAGCGCACCTCGTAGCATGCGGCTCGTACCGCAAGCAATCGGGGTCCCCCAGATTTCGGAGGCCGTACCGCAGCCCGGAGCGCACGGCTCGTTGGCCGTACGCTCGCCCTCATGCATACAATTTTATTGACGATTTCTTCCGTCAACGCACCGACCGGACGACCGAAAACCTCAGTCTTCGTCGTCTCGATTCCAGGAGCGCCAGTTACCCCCGCCGCCACGCTCCGGCGGCCCTTCGCGGCCCTTGCCCGCGGCGCCGCGCTTCTTCTTCACCGGGCGCCGATCGCCCTCGCCTTCGCCCTCGGGGGCAGTGCTCGTGCGACGGCGACCGTCGGGCCGTCCGCCCGCAGCCGCCGGATCCGGCGGCGGGCCCGAGAAGCCCGGGCGGGGCTCGCTCGACCAGCCGCCACCGGCACCTTCGGGGCGTGGGCCGCCCGGCCCGCGGCCACCGCCACCGGGCGGCGCCGAGCCGCGCGGGTGAGCGATGTTGACGAGCAGGCGCCGGCCGCGCACCTCCACCCCGCGGAGCGAGATGATCGCCTGGTTGGCCGCCTCGGCACTCCCGAGCGTGACGAACCCGAAACCACGCGGGCGTCCGTCGGGCCCCGCGGGCAGGTGCACTCGCACGATCGCCGTGACGCCGTGCTCACCCAAGAACGCCGCCACCTCTTGCTGAGAGGCGTCGTACGGGAGGTTGCCGACGTAGAGGGTGCGATCCTCGTTCGAGGCGCCACCACCACCAACACCACCTCCTCCGCCGCCGCCTTCCGGCCGTCCTTCGCCGCGCCGCGGCGGCTCGGACGAGAACGGACGAACGGAGATCGATCGTCCCGCTTGAAGCGAGCCGTCGAGCGATTGCCGTGCGTTCGCAGCCTCTTCCGGCGTGGAAAAGGTGACAAAACCAAAACCCCTAGGTCGACCCGTGGCGCGATCGCGAGGGAGGGATACGTCGGTGACAGTCCCACCGGCGGCCTCGAAAATCTCGCGCATGACGTCCTCCGTTACGGAGTCCGGCAAGCCCGCCACGAAGAGCTTGCATGCGTCTTCGGTAGCCATCGTCGTCTGATTTGATTCGAAAAAAACTAGCCCGGAGCGTCGATGCGCTCGGACAACCTACTCTTTCGCAGACGGTAACGCCGCCCTTTCCATTCTTCAAGTCGGTTGCCTGCCGGGCGCGAAATCAGGCTTCCGCGCGCCCCGCCCCGTGCCATCCTCGAGCTCCTTTGAAGTTCGCGCTGATCGTCAACCCGACCGCCGGTAGCGGGTCGGCCGGGCGGGCCGCCCCCGCCGTCCAGCGCGCCCTGGAGCGCCGTGGCGTCTCCGTGACGCTCTGCCCGACGGCCGGACCGGGCGACGCGACACGTTTCGCGCGCGAGTCGCGCACCTCGGGGGCGGACTGCACGGTGGTGGTGGGAGGGGACGGGACGCTCAACGAGGTCTGCCAGGCGTACCTGGACGACCGGGGCAAGCCGCTCGCCGGGCCGCCGCTCGGGGTCGTCCCCTCCGGCACGGGTGGCGATTTCCGGAAGACCCTCGAGCTCGACACCGACATCGAGCGCTCGGTCGAGCGGCTGCTCGCTTCCGAGCCGCGTCCGTTCGACCTCGGGATCCTCAGCGCCGAGGACCACGACGGCCGTCCCGTGACGCGCGCGTTCCTGAACATCGCGAGCTTCGGGCTCGGCGGTCTCACCGATCGCGTCGTGAACGCCGGCCCCAAATGGCTCGGCGGAAAATCGGCGTTCTTTCTCGGAACGCTGCGCGCTCTCATCGCGTACCGCAATGCCGCCGTGCGCGTGACGGTGGACGGCGCGGTGTGGCTCGAGTCGCCGGTCGTGAACGTGGCGCTCGCGAACGGACGCTACTTCGGCGGCGGGATGCAGATCGCGCCGGAGGCGGACCCGACGGACGGGCTACTCGACGTGGTCGCGCTCGGTGACCTGACTCGACTCGGCACCGTGGCGCTGACGCAAAGCGTCTACAGCGGGACCCACCTCGGCAAGCCGTCGGTGCAGAGCACGCGCGGCCGCGTGATCGAGGCCGCCGCGCTCGTTCCCGGCGCCGAGGTCCTCATCGACCTCGACGGCGAGACCCCCGGACGCCTACCGCTCGCGGCGCGCGTCGCGCCGGGCGCGCTCTGGCTCCGCGCCTAGGATTTCGAGCCGAGACGCGCTGGAACCGGCGGCGGCTCGACCCCCGCCCGCGGCGCGCGCACGAGCAGCACCACACCGAGCGCGAGGAGCGGGAGACAGCCCCACTGGGCGGGCGTCAGCGCGAAATAGCGCGCATCACCGCCCGCGAGCAGCGCCGAACCGACGTTCACGCCCGAGCGCTCGCGCAGGAAGTCCATGAGGAAGCGCAGCGGCGCGTAGTAGACGCACATGACGCCGGCGTAGAAGCCCCAGGGGCGCGGCGTTCGGAGCAAGCGGAAGAACACGAGCATCAGCGGCACCGTGATCGCGAGCTCGAGCAGGCCGAGATCGAGCCGGCCGCCGTCGGGATAGCGGACTGCGAACCAGACATCGCTGTGCACGCCCGGATGATCGTGCGCGATGGAGCAGCCGAGCCGCCCGAACGTCCAGCTCACCGGAAAACAGCTCGCGACGATGTCCGCGTACGCGAGGATCGGCGTCTTGTGCCAGAAGCGCCACGCGACGCCGCCGAGCACGCAACCGGTGAATCCGCCGAAGCTCGAGAGGCCTTCCCAGAGGCGCAGGAGCGACCACGGATCGCGCAGCGCCTCGGCCGGGTAGTAGGAGAGCGTGTCGAGCACGTGCGCGAAGAAGAAGCTCGAAATCACGATCCACGTGAGGAACGACACCATCGCGCGCTCGCTCACGCCGCGCCGGCGCGCCACCCGCAGCGCCGACAGCGTGCCCGCGTAGAGGCCGAGCGCGACGAGCGTTCCGAACGGCTTCAAGGCGACCGTGGAGGGCGGAAACCCGCCGACGAGATGCGCCGGGAGCAGCGTCAGGTCCGGGATTTGGACGTAGGGGACGAGAGGAGCCATGGCTCGCGCGGCGCGGAGCGCCGACCGCTCAATGTGCTGCGGCGGGCGCCTCCGGCGCGAAATCGACGTGGTCGTCGTCGCCGGCGTCGATGGCCGCCGTGACGGTGACGTGAACGCCGTCGCACGCGTGGTCGAGAACAACGGGGCTCACCGCCGGCTTCTCGCACGTCGCGGCGCCGAGCGCAGGGCCGAGCCCGTTGCCCACGAGCGAGAGCGCGCGGCCGATCGCTTCCGCGCGCGACTGCGGATCGGCGAACGAGACGGGCCGCAGGTCGAGCGCTTCGCCGATGCGGCTGAAGAGCTCGCGCCCGCGCAGGCGCAGCGCCGCGACGCCACCGTTCGCGAGCTGAATTTCCACCGAATACGGCGCTTCGCGCGGGATGAGCTGCCCCGCCGCGCGGGGGATGGCGAAGCGCGGTGCGAATGACTTCACGCACAGCTCGAGCGGACACGCCGTCGCGGGATCGCCGAGCCCGAGCTTCTCCTTGAGCGCGGGCGGCAGCGCCGACGGCGACTGACCGAAGCTCCGCACGGCGGCGAGGGTGGCGAGCCATTCGGAGAGCTCCGCCACGAATGCCTTGCGCTGCGCGGCCGCGCGCTCGAGCCCCGCCTCGAGCGATTCGACGCGTTCGCCCTGACGCTGCACTCTCGCGACGTTGAAGGATGCCGTGGTCTTAAGCTCGTCGATGCGCGATTGCACGTCGGCGATGCTCGGCCCGTCGGGGAGGCCTCGAGCATACGCGTTCAGCATCGGCAGGCGATCGTGGGCGCGCACGAGATACGCCTGCTCGGCGCTCTTGAACCAAGCCTTCACCTCGGGCGCGTAGGCTCCGTCCGGAGCGACGTGCAAGTAGCGATTCGCGGCGGCGAGGCGCGTCTCGACGGTGGGGCCGACGTGCATCGTGCGGTACAGGCGGTATTCGTCGTGCGGCGCCACGAGCTGATTGCCCACGGCGCAGCCGCCGAGCGCTGCGAAGAGCGCGAGGCCGAGGCCGAGACGCGCGGCGCGCCGGCTCATGGCTCGAGCTCCGGGCAAAACTGGCACTCCGAGGGCAAGAGCCGCCCCTGATCTTTCGAGTAATCCTCGTACTCGCCGCAGCTCGCCGATTCGATCGCGTTCAGGCACACCTCGCCGTCGTGCACGAGCGGCTCGCAGCCGGTGGGGAACGACGGCGCCTCCTCGGGGAGCGAGCAGGCGTCGCTGCAGAAGTCGGTGTGGTAGTCGCAATCCGCGCAGCGCTTGCAGTCGAGCTCGCGCTTCTTCAAAAAGAACGTGGGGCCGTCGAGCGTTTCGGGGTGCTGTCCGCAGCCGCCGACGTCACCCGGCGTCGGCGCGGCGCACATCGCGCCGAGGCCGATCACGAAAGCGACCCGTCCGAGGGCCGAGCGCCGCACGCGTGTCATGGGAGCACCTCGTGATCGAACCACACGCCGACCTGCAGGGCGAACACGGGGATCGCCGTCGTCTTCCGATCCTGCGTCGCCGCCCCGTAAAACAGGCTACCGACGAGCTCGGCAGTCGCGCCGAGGCCGCCCGTGAAGAGCCAGGCGCCGCCGGCACCGAGCTCGAGACCCACCGTGGAATCGGGGGACAGCACGATCGGTAACCCCGCCCGACCGCGCAGGATCGCGTGCTCGCCGAGCGGCAGGAGCGCGACGTACGAAAAGCCGAGCACCTCTTGCGGTACGCCGTCGGTCGCGAACAAGAGCGAGACCTGACCGCCGTGCTGCAAGCCGTCCGTCGGTCCGAGCGCCAAACCGAGCGCGAGATCGAGGTAGGTGGCCGTGAATCCGAAGGCGTCGGTGGTGCCGAGCCGGTACGGGTTGTTGGTGTGGACGCCCTTGCCGAGAGAGAGCTCGCCGAACGTATGGAGATAGGTTCCGGTCTCGGCGGCTTTCGTGTGGGCGATGCCGGGCGAAAGATCGAGCTCCTGGCCTTCGGCCGCGCACACGCGCGCCACCGAGACGACACCGGCGAAGGCCGGCACCAAAACGGGTGCTAGGCGGCGCACGCCTGCTCGACTGCAGCGACGTGCTTCGGGATCGCGTCGGAGAGCACGCGCGAGCCCGTCTCCGTGACGAGCACGTCGTCCTCGATTCGAACGCCGATTCCGCGAAATTCCTCGCGCACGCGCTCGTCGCGCCCGTTGAAGTAGAGGCCGGGCTCGATCGTCAGCACCATCCCCGCGGACAGCGGGCGCGGCTTGCGGGCGGCGTAGTACGAGCCCACGTCGTGCACATCCATGCCGAGCCAGTGGCTCGTGCGGTGCATGAACCACGGCTTGTGGCGCTCGCCCTGGATCGCCTCCTCGAGCGGTCCCTCGATGAGCCCGAGCTCGATGAGTCCGGCGACGAGAGTCTTCACGGCGACCGCGTGCACGTCGTCGAGCGTCACGCCCGGGCGCACGGCCGCGATCGCGTCGAGCTCGGACGCGAGCACGAGCTCGTAGACGGCCCGCTGCGGCGCCGTGAACTTGCCGTTCACGGGAAAGGTCCGCGTCACGTCACTTGCGTAGTAGTCGTACTCGGAGCCCGCATCCACGAGCAGGAGGTCGCCGTCCTGCATGCGGCGGTCGTTCTTGTTGTAGTGGAGGATGGTCGCGTTCGGCCCCGAACCGACGATCGGCGCGTACGCATGCCGCTCCGAGCCCTGCTCGCGAAACGTGCCGCGCAGCACCGCTTCCGCCTCGTATTCGAACATCCCCGGCCGCGTCTTCGCCATCACGGCACGGTGACCGATGGCCGTAATCGCGATCGCGCGCTCCATGCTGGCGATCTCGTCCGGAGCCTTGATCAAGCGCTGCTCGTGGAGGACGACGCGCGGGTCGACGATCGCTTCGGGGACGCCGATGCCGCGGCGTGCCAGGCGCCGCACGCCGTCGAGCGCACGCAGCACGGTGTCGTCGTTCTGGCGCACGCGGCCGAGCGAGTAGTGCAGGCTTTGGACGTTGCCGAGCAGCTCCGGCAAGCGATCCGCGAGCTCCGCGATCGGGTACGCCGCGTCGGCGCCGTAGTCCGAGACGGCACCGTCGACGCCCGCACGCGGGCCATCCCACACCTCGCGCTCGGGATCGCGCGTCCGCACGAACAGCACGAAGCGCGGCTCCGCGCCGCCGCGCAGGACGAGCACGCTCTCCGGCTCGTCGAAGCCCGAGAGGTAGTGGAAGTCCGAGTCCTGGCGCCACTCGTGCTCGACGTCGTTGTTGCGGTAAGCGTCAGGCGCCGCGAACACGACGAGCACACCGTCGCCCATGGCCTCCCTGACGCGCTGCCGTCGACGCTGGAAATCCGCGACCATCGCTCGTTCCAACCTAACAACCGGCTCGGCCGAGATCAAATCGAAGCGCCGTGCACCCCGCACGGACGGCACGCGCATTTGACGACGCAGGCAGCTGGCGGTACGCGTTTCGGGTGAGCAGCGAGCCGGCTTCCGGGCACCTCGACGATACCGAGGCCGCTCGTCGTGGACTCGAGCGCGTCATCCCGGACCTCGTGAAGCGGCTGCTCGAGCTCGGTCTCGAGCGGCTGAGCGAAGGCCCGGACAGCGTGCGACGCGCCGTAAGCGAGCTCAAAATGCCGCGCGAAGCGCTCACGTCGGTGCTCTCGCAGCTCGACGACACGACCGCGGGCCTCTACCGGGTCGTCGCGAAGGAGGTGCGCGACTTCCTCGGCCAGAAGAGCGTCGCCGAGGAGCTCGTGCGCGCCCTCACGGCGTTGTCCTTCGAGATTCGAACCGAGGTGCGTTTCATTCCCAACGATGCGCGTGGCCGCCCCAGCCCCGACGTGCGCTCCAAGGTGAGCGTACGACGCTCATCGCCGCCGCCCGGGGACCCCCCGGCGTCGGGAAATTCAAGCGGGGCAAACGGAGGAGAGGTCCCTCAGTGAAATCGCTTAGTGCCGGCAGCGAAATCGACGCTTGGTGCACCCGCTGCCGCATGGATCTTGGACATCGAATCGTGGCGCTCGTGGCCGGTGTGCCCAAGCGCGTCATCTGTCAGACCTGCGGCGGCGAGCATGCGTACCACGCGCCGCGCTCCGCCCCGTCGAAGCCCGGCGTATTCATCCGCCGCACCAACGGTGCCGAGCCCGAAAAGCGCGCTCAGCCGGCCGGCGTGCGCGCGGCGGCGCGCGCCAAGGTCGAGAAGGACCGCTACGACGCCTGGGCCGATCGCACGCTCGGCCGCACGGTCGACGCCTTCAAGCGCTACTCGATGGAGCAAACGCTGAAGTCGGGGGAGCTCGTGCTTCACCCGAAATTCGGCGAAGGCTACGTCGAGACGGTGCGCGAAGACGGCAAGGTCTCCGTCATGTTCCGCGACGGGGCCCGGACCCTCGCCCACCGCGCGCGCTAGCACCCTTCGCGTCGCTCCGGCCGCGCGCGACGGGCCGGCGGTCGTCAGCCGGCTTCTCGCCGCGCCACGGCCGCGCACCCTCGCCGGGGCGGCGCTTGTCACCGTGCGCCGGCCGCGCGCCCTCGCCGGGGCGCCGCTTGTCGGCCTGCGACGATCGCGCGCCCTCGCCCGGGCGGCGCTTGTCGCCGTGGAGCGACCGCGCACCCTCGCCGGGACGGCGCTTGTCGCCCTGCCACGGGCGCGCGTCGTCACGCGGGCGGGCTTTATCGCCTTGCCATGGGCGGTCGCCGTGCTCGCGCGGGCTTGAGCCGCGCCACGGGCGCGCGTCGTCGCGCGGCTGGGTCTTGTCGCCTTGCCAAGCGCGGGCGTCGTCGCGCGGGCGGGACTTGTCGCCGTGCCGCCCGCGAACGGCGCGCGTCTTCGGCTGGCGGAGCACGACGTGGCCGCCGCGCGTGTCGCCGAGGCGCGCGTCCGGCGTGTGAACGCGACGCGGCACGCCGTACTGGCGCTTCATCGCCTTGAGCTCGTCGAGCGTCAGCATGCGCCATTCGCCGGGTCGCAGATCCTCGGCCGTGATGCCCGCGTGCGCGACGCGCGCGAGCCGCATGACGGGCATCCCCGCGTGCTCGCCGAGGCGCCGCACCTGACGGTTGCGTCCTTCACCGAGCTTCACGCTGAGCCAGCTCTTGCCTTCTTCGACGCGCAGGAGCGTGACCTCCGCCGGCCGCGTCGCGCGACCGTCGATCACGATGCGCTCGCGGAACTTCTCGATCGAGCGCTCGTCGACGATACCGCCCACCTTGGCGACGTACTCTTTGATGGCGTGGTAGCGCGGATGCATGAGATGGCTCGCGAGCTCGCCGTCGTTCGTGCAGAGGAGCGCGCCGCTCGTGTGAAAGTCGAGACGCCCGACCGGAACGACGCGGGCGCCCACGTCCTTCAAGTAGTCGGCGATCGTCGGCCGGCCCTCGGGATCCTTCAACGTGCACACCACGCCCCGCGGCTTGTGAAGCACGAGGTACACGTGCGGCTCGGCGACGATGATCTTGCCGTCCACTTCGATGCGAGCGCGCGAGCTCACCTTGACGCCGAGCTCCTTCTCGATGCGCCCGTCGACCCGCACGCGACCGGCGCTGATCAGGGTCTCGGCGGCCCGGCGCGACGCCAAACCGGCGCGGGCCAGTACCTTCTGCAAGCGCTCGTCAGCCACGATGGGCCGGACCCTAGCCGCTCGGCGCCCTCCCCGCCACTCGGCGCCGATTCGCGTCGGCGCGCGCTCGGGCGCGCGTCTATTCGCGTCGCCGCGCGCTCACGCGAGCGTCGGTGACCCCGCCGTCGAGCGCCTGCTCCTTCTTCTTCTTCTCTTCTTCCTCGGCCGCCTTCTTCTCGGCAGCCTCGTCCTCGCGCCGCTCGCGATCGTTGATCTCGCGAAGCGTGACCTCGTCGCGGTCCCAGCGATCGACGCGCCCGTCGCGATCGAGATCCACGCCGGCGCGCTGGAGCTTGCCGTCGTCGTAGATCTCCCAGGTGTCGATCTTGCCGTCGTCGTTCGCATCGCGCTGCACGCGGCTGAGCTTGCCGTTCATGTAGACGCGCGTCTCGTCGGGCTTGCCGTTCTTCGTGTGGTCGACCGCGACCTTGGCGATCTTTCCGCGATTGAACGTGACCCAGGTGTCGACACGACCGTCGAAATCCGTGTCGGCCGTCTCGCGCAGCGCCTCGCCGCGCTCGTTGTACGTCCGCACGACGTCCTTCACGCCGTCGAGGTTCGTGTCGACCTCACGGCAGATGAGCACGCGCCGGCGCTCCTCGCCCTCCCCCATCAACGCGTAGACGCGGCGAATGTTCTGCGCGATCGCACCCGGCCCCGCCGTCTCGGTCGCCTCGCGATCCCCGCGGCCCTTGTAGTCGCAGCGCGACTGGTCGTCGCCCGTGAGCCCGACGGGGTGTCCCTCTTTCTGCGCGACGGCCTGCGGCGGCGGACCGACCTCGGCGCCACCGCCGCATTGCCACCCGAACAGGATCGAGCCCAAGAGCACCGCTGTCGCGGCGAGCGCACGATCGCGCGTCCCAGTTGCTTCGGAAGCGCTCATTTCTTCTCCGGCTTGGCGGGCGCGGGGGGCGCGTCGACCGCCTTGTTCTCGACCTCGGTCACGGTACCCGTCGGCTGCTGGAAATCGGGGCCCGTGGCCTGACGGTAGTACTGGCGATCCGGCGGCACGTAGCCGGTCTCCTTGCAGTAATCGACCGTCGTGCCCGGATCGGGCTTGCCGTCTTGGTTGGCGTCGGTGTGAATCAGCGGGCAACCGGGCTTCGGATACTCCCACCACTGATCGACGAGCGCGTCCGCGTCCGAGTCGCGCTCGGTCCGCGCGAGGAGCCCATTCTTGTAGAAGTCCCAGGTGTCGAGGCGGTTGGCGAGCAGCGTCGCCCGCTCGCTCGAAACCGGAACGCCTGCCGCGTACGTGGTGATCTGCTCGATCGTGCCGTCGCGATCGAAGTCGTACTCGCGGCGGCGCAGTCCGCCGGCGTCGTCGTAGTAGCTCCACACGTCGATACGACCGTCGCCGTTCAAGTCTGCGGCCTGGCAGACGGGTCGCCCCGACTTCCCCTTCACGATCGTCACCTCGGGCTTGCCGTCGCCGTTCGCGTCGAGGCGCTCGGCACCCGCCGCGTTCAGGTCGCACGCCTCGTGCACCACGCGCGTGTCGCGTCCCTGGCCTGCTTCGGCCGCGCTCTTCGCCTCGGGCCCAGAGTTACAGCCCAAGCAGAAAATGATCGCGATCCCAGCTCGGAGCCAACACCCGTTCCCGCGCCTACGCATGGTTCGCTCCTTCTACCCCGCTTGGCGCGCAGATTCCAGCAGTGCCTCCGCAATCGGAGGGGAAGAAGCCCGGCTGCAGAGGTGCATCACCACCCCGACTAACAGTCTGTAACTATTGGTTTAAATGGTGATTTTCGGCGACATACTGCATTGACAATGCACGTATGGGAATCTAGTGTAACGGCTCGCAACTCGAGCGACCGCCCGCGATGTCTCGGAAGAAGATCTCCACGACCATCTACATCACGCCGGAGCAGAACGAGCTGCTCCACTTGCTGCACACGCGCACCAAGGTTCCGGTCGCGGTCTACATCCGGGAAGGCATCGATCTCGTGCTGAAAAGGTACGAGGACTCGCTGCCCGGCCAGCGCATGCTCGACGTCACGGCCCCGAAAGAGGCCTCGAGCCGCAACGCCAAGAAATAGGGTCCGTAAGGTGCTATCGAGCGGCCCGCTCGCTCGGCCCCGCCCGAGCCGAGCCCGAGGTCCCGTAGCTCACTCATGCCCACCGATCCGAGTCGCATCCGGAATTTTTCGATCATCGCTCACGTGGATCACGGAAAGTCCACGCTCGCGGATCGAATCCTCGACGTCACGGGCGCCATCACCGAGCGCGAGAAGGTCAGCCAGTTCCTCGACAAGCTCGAGCTCGAACGCGAGCGCGGCATCACGATCAAAGCCCAATCCGTGAGGCTTCGCTATCGCGCCGACGACGGGAAAGACTACCAGCTTCAGCTCATCGACACGCCCGGCCACGTCGACTTCAACTACGAGGTTTCGAGCAGCCTGCGCGCCTGTGAAGGGGCGCTGCTGGTCGTCGACGCAACGCAGGGCGTTCAGGCGCAGACCGTCGCGAACGCGTATTTGGCCATCTCGAACTCGCTCGAGGTGATTCCCGTGCTGAACAAGGTGGACCTGCCGTCCGCCGACGTCGATCACGCCGCCGAGCAGATCGAAGAAGTGATCGGCATCGACTGCAGCGGAGCGCTGTTCGCGAGCGGCAAGACGGGCGTGGGCGTGCGCGCCGTGCTCGAAGCCGTGGTCGCGCGGGTCCCTCCGCCGCAAGGCGACGCCTCGGCGCCGCTGCGCGCGCTCCTGTTCGACAGCTGGTACGACAGCTACCGCGGCGCCGTGGTGATGCTGCGGGTCATGGAGGGGACGCTCAAGAAGGGCGAGAAGATCCAGTTCATGGTGACGGGGAGCATCTACGAGGTGACCGAGATCGGCGCCTTCACGCCCCATGCCACGGCGCTCGAGGAGCTCGGGCCCGGTGAAGTCGGCTTCATCGCGTGCAACGTGAAGAGCACCGAAGACACCAAGATCGGCGACACGGTGACGCACCCCGGCCGTCGCGCGGCCGAGCCGCTGCCCGGCTTCCGCGAGGTGAAACCGATGGTGTTCGCGGGCGTGTACCCGACCGACTCCGCCGAGTACGAGAATCTACGCGACGCCCTCTCGAAGCTCCACCTGAACGACGCCTCCTTCCAGTTCGAGCCCGACACGTCCGACGCGCTCGGCTTCGGGTTTCGCTGCGGCTTTTTGGGCCTGCTTCACATGGAGATCATCCAGGAGCGGCTCGAGCGCGAGTACAACATGGACCTCATCACGACGGCCCCGAGCGTCGTGTACCTCGCGCACAAGAAGGGCGGCGAGGTGGTGCGCGTCGACAACCCGTCGAAGATGCCGTCCGTGAGCGAGCTCGAGAGCATCGAGGAGCCGATGCTGAAGCTCACCGTGCACGTGCCGGCGGAGCACGTCGGCGCGGTGGTTTCACTGTGCGAGGAGCGGCGCGGCATCCAGCTCGGCATCCACTACGCCACGAAGGACCACGTCGTCGTCACGTACGAGCTGCCGCTCGCCGAGGTGATCCTCGATTTCCACGACAAGCTGAAGAGCGTGTCGCGCGGCTACGCGAGCATGGATTACGAGATCATGGAGTACAAGGTCGAAGACCTCGTGAAGCTCGACATGCTCTTGAACGGCGAGCCGCTCGACGCGCTCAGCGTGATCGTACACCGCGAGAACGCCTACGCTCGCGGGCGCGCGCTCGCTTCCAAGCTCAAGGAGCTCGTGCCGCGCCAGCAGTACGAGGTGGCGATCCAGGCAGCGATCGGCTCGAAAGTGATCAGCCGCGAGACCGTGCGCGCGATGCGCAAGGACGTCACGGCCAAGTGCTACGGTGGCGACATCAGCCGCAAGCGCAAGCTCCTCGAGAAGCAAAAAGAGGGCAAGAAGCGCATGAAGGCCGTCGGCAGCGTCGAAGTGCCCCAGGAAGCGTTCCTCGCGATTCTCAAGCTCGACAGCTGACACCTCGACAGCCGAGACCCGCCGGGCAAAGCCCGGCCGCGACGGGCCAGAAGTCTTGGAAGAACAGATCGACGGGCGAGCGCGGCGAGCACACACACAAATCTCCGGCGAGGCCGGCGCAGCGCTGCTAAAAGAAGATTACTGACGGCACTCGGCCCCGGACGAAGATAGGAAACGAGCAAATGTCGAATCGCGCGGCTCGGCTCGCAGCCATCAACGAAAAAGCACCCGAATTCGGGGCCGTCTCGCACCTCGAAACCGTGCAATTCGGCCCGCGGCTGCACATCGATCGCTTCGCGCTCAAGAACGGTCTCGAAATCCTCGCCTGCGAGGACCGCACCGCGCCGGTCGTGGCCTTCCACACCTGGTTTCGCGTCGGCTCGCGCCACGAGCGCGAGGGCAAGACCGGCCTCGCGCACCTGTTCGAGCACCTGATGTTCAACGAGGTCGAGGGCCGCGCCTCGGGCGAGTTCGATCGGCTGCTCGAGGAAGCCGGCGCCGAGAGCAACGCGTCGACCTGGCTCGATTGGACGCAGTACAACATCGCCATTCCGAAGGAGAAGCTCGGCCTCGTCGTGGGACTCGAGGCCGAGCGCATGTCGCGCCTGGTCTTGCGTGAGCCGCAGGTGACGAGCGAGAAAGAGGTCGTCGCCAACGAGCGCCGTTTCCGCGTCGACGACGACGTCGAGGGCGCCGTGAGCGAGCTCTTGTGGGCGACGGCGTTCGATCGACACGCCTACCGCTGGCCGACGATCGGCTGGATGAAGGACATCGAGGGGTTCACGACCGACGACTGCGCGGCGTTCTACCGAACCTACTATGCGCCGAACAACGCGACGATCATCGTCGTCGGCGACTATTCGGAAGGCGCGCTGCTCGAGAAGATCTCGAAGGCGTACGGTCACATCGGACCGAGCGCGCTGCCCGTCGAGGACTACCAGGCCGAGCCACCGCAAACCTCCGAGCGAAAGCGCGAGGTGAAGAAGCCGACGCCGACGGAGAAGCTCGCCATCGGGTATCACGCGCCCGCGCTCGGCGACTTCGATCACCTGGCGCTGTCGCTGCTCGTCGACGTCCTGTTCGGCGGGCGCGCGAGCCGCGTGCACCAGCGCCTCGTCCGTCAGAAGGAGCTCGCCGCGGACGTGCGGGCGTCGGTCGGGCCGTTCCGCGACCCGGGGCTGTTCGAGATCTACGCCTCCGCGCGCGAGGGGCATCGCGCCGAGGAGCTACTCACGGAGCTCGACGCGGAGCTTCAGCTCGCCTGCGAGAAGCCCGTCACGGACGAGGAGCTCCAGCGGGCTCGGGCGCGCACCGAGCTCGGCTTGTTGTCGGGTCTCGAGACGGCCGAGGGCAAGGCGTCCACGATCGGCTTCTACGAGACCGTGCTCGGGCGGCCGGCAGCCGCGTTCGAGCGCCTCGACGCCGTGAGGCGCCTCGGACCGAGCGATCTTCTGCGCGCGGCGCGGCGCTATTTCAACGCGAGCTCGCGCAGCATCGTGCTCGTGCGGGCCGAGCTCGGCGCGGCGAGCGACAAGGCGGCCGAATGAGCGCGACGATACAAGCTCAGGATAGCGAACCGGCCCTCCTCGTCGAAACGAGCCACGACCTGCCGCTCGTGTCGGTGAGTGTCGCGTTTCGGCGCGGCGCGCTCGACGACCCCGAAGGCGGCGAAGGCTCCGTGCGCTTGCTCGGGCGCCTGATGCGCAGGAGCGCCGCGGGACGTTCGGCCGAGCAGAACGACGCTCTCATCGAGGGCATGGGCGGCGGCCTCGGGGCCGACGTGACGCACAGCACGATCGTGTTCCACGGGAGCGTGATCGCGCGCTCGCTCGATCGCTTCGGAGAGCTGTTGGTCGACGCCATCGCGCGCCCGTCGCTTCCGGACGAAGAGCTCGGCCGCCTCCAGCGCGAGACGCTCGCAGAGCTGTCCGAAACACTCGACGACGATCGGAGCCTCGCGCGCCGCTGGTTCCGCAAGACCGTGTTCAGTGGTCATCCGTACGCGCGCTCGGCGGCGGGCACGCGCAAGGGCGTGCAGGGCGCGACGATCGAACGCTTGCGCGGGCTCTACGAGCGGCTCATCTGCCGCAACAACCTGGTGATCGCGCTGTCGGGCGACGTGACGCCGGAGCGCGCGGCGCGCTTCGCCGAATCGATCGCGTCCGCCCTGCCCCCAGGCGTCGCGATCCCCGACGAAACGCCGGAGCCGACCCTCGCGGCCGGCCGCCACCTTTTGTTCGTCGACAAGCCCGAACGAACCCAGACGCAGATCCTGATCGGTGGCCTCGGCACCCATGCGTCCGATCCCGATCACATCGCGCTCGCCGTCGCCAACACGGCCTTCGGTGGCACGTTCACCGCGCGCCTCATGCAAGAGGTGCGGGTGAAGCGCGGCTGGTCGTACGGCGCGTACTCGAGCCTGCCCATCGATCGCCGCCGCCAAGCGTTCAGCATGTGGACGTTTCCGAAGGCCGCGGACACCGCCGCGTGCATCAAGCTCGAGCTCGAAATGCTCGAAGCGTTTCGCCGGACCGGCCTCAAGAAGAGCGAGCTCTCCTGGGCCAAACGCTACCTGATCCGCTCGCACGCCTTCGCGATCGACACGGCGGCGAAGCGCGTCGGCATGAAGCTCGACAGCAACCTGTACGAGCTCCCCGCCGGCTACTACGAGGGCTACCTCGACGCGCTCCAGGCGGTGACGCTCGAGCAAGCGAACCGTGCCGTCAGCGAACGGCTCTCGGACGAGAATCTCCGTATCACCGTGGTCGGAACCGACGCGGTCGTCGGTAACGACGTGCGCTCCGCAATCGAGCGCCTCGCCGATTCGACCACGGTCCGGTACGACGAGGATTAGCCGAGCCAGGCGACGACCGCCCGGGCGATCGTTTCGGCCTCGGCGGCGAGCGCGTCCTCGACCGGCCCCACCGGGGCAGCGGGAGGCACCTCCGCGCGGAGGTCCACGTAACATTTGAGCTTTGGCTCGGTGCCGCTCGGGCGAACGAGCACGCGGCCGCCCTCGAGCTCGAGCTCGACGAGGGGCGTGGCCGGCAGCCACGGGGTGCGCTGCTCCGCTCCGACGCGATAGTCACGAGCAGCGAGCACGCGGCGGGTACCGAGCGCTGCGGGCGGCGATGCCGCGGCGCGATCGAGCACGCCGCTCACCGCGTCGGCAACGGGACGGCCCCCTACCTTGATGCTCGCGGGCGCGCTCGCCCAGACTCCGAAGCGGCGGCCGAGCTCATGCAGGCGGTCGAGCAAGCTCTCGCCACGCTCGCGAGAGCGCGCGGCGAGATCGGCGATGGCGATGGCGGCGGAGATGCCGTCCTTGTCGCGCACCGCAGGCGTGAGCGAGTAGCCGAGCGCTTCCTCGCAGGCGTAAGCGAAGCGACCGCTGCCGGCGCGCTCGAACGACAGCGCCGCGCTCCAGAGCCACTTGAAGCCGGTGAGCGTGCGCTCGAAGCGCGCTCCGCGCGAGCGCGCGATGGCCTCGACGAGGGGCGTCGTCACGACGCTCGCGAGGACGAGCGCCGGCGGCAGCGTGCTCCCGGGCACCAACGCCGGCGCTGCGACCGCACCCGCGCTGGAACGGTCGGGAATGCAGGCATCGGCAAGCAACGCCGCGACCTGATTGCCCGTCAGGCGCCGAAAACGACCCGACACCGTCGGCACGGCCACCGCCAAGCGATCGGCGTCCGGATCGTTGGCGATGAGGAGATCCGCGTCCTCCGCCTTGGCGAACGCGAGGCCGAGGTCGAGCGTGCCCGGCTCCTCGGGATTGGGGAACGGCGTCGTCGGGAACGTCCCGTCGGGCTCCGCCTGCTCGGGCACGACGCGAACGTCGGGATAGCCGGCGCGCTCGAGGGCGCGCTTCGCGAAGCGGTAGCCGACGCCGTGGAGCGGGGTGTACGCGATGCGGAGCCGCGCGCGCGGGCGCGGCCCGAGGTGGCCGAGGATCTCGGTCACGTAGCGCTCGAGCCATTCTTCGGTAGCGAGCGGCTCTACGCCTGGTGACGGCGAAACGCGTGCGCCGGGAGCGCCGAGCTCGAGTCGGGGTACGCCGGCGGCCGGCCCGACGCGCTCGATTGCCTCCTCGATGGCACGGTCGAACGGCGCGTTGAGCTGCACGCCGTCGTCCAGGTAAAGCTTGTACCCGTTGTCTTCACGCGGGTTGTGGCTCGCCGTCACGACGACCGCTGCCGTCGCCGCAAGGAAGCGCGCCGCGTACGCGACGAGCGGCGTCGGCACCGGCTCCGTGAAGTAGCGCACGGGGATCTTCGCGGCGCCGAGCACGGAGACGACGTCGGCGGCGAACGCAGCCGACGTGCTCCGCGCGTCGTGCCCGACGACGACCGGCAGCGAGCGCGCGCCGCCGCGCCGGCTGCCGAGAAAGTCCGCGAGCCCGCGCGTCGTGCGGATCACGACCGCGCGGTTCATGCGCGCGCTGCCCGCTGCGACCGCGCCGCGCAGGCCCGCCGTTCCGAAAGCGAGCGGGGGCTCGAGCCGCGCGCGCACCTCGTCGAGCGAGCCCGCGTCGAGGAGAGCCCGGAGCTCGGCGCGCGTGCTCGGCTCCGGATCGCCCGAAATCCAGGCTTCTGCGGCGGCGCGCAGCGCCTCGTCGGTCAAAGGGAACACGACTTGAGCCTTGCCGGGCACGCGTGCGTTGTCGAGCGCCCGCCCGGCAACTAGCCGTTTTTGCTGCGCTTTAGGACGACATCCGCCAGCGAGGTGTCGTACTCGCCGCGCGTGAATTCAGGCGAGGCGAGCACGAGGCGCAAGAAGTCGAGGTTCGTCGTGCGCGGCCCGCGGGGCCCGACGAGCTCGAGCTCGATCGCGGCGAGCGCCCCGTCGAGCCGCGCGATCGCTTCGCTGCGCGTCGCCCCGGAGCCGATCACCTTGGCGATCAGCGGGTCGTAGTGCGGCGTCACCTCACCGCCTTCGGCATAGCCGGCGTCGATGCGCACGCCTTCGGCCTCGGGGGGCAGTCGGAAGCGCACGAGGCGACCGGGCTGCGGAACGAAGCCCGCGTTTGGGTTCTCCGCGTAGAGCCGCGCTTCGACCGCATGGCCGCGCGGCTTCGCCGCGAGCACCTCCGGGCGCAGGGGCTCGCCGGCCGCGATGCGGAGCTGCTGCTCGACGAGATCGAGGCCCGTGACGAGCTCCGTGACGGGGTGCTCGACCTGGATCCGCGCGTTCACCTCGAGGAAGTACGTCTCGCCGCGCGCGTCGGCGACGAGCTCGACGGTCCCGGCCCCCGTGTAGCCCACGGCCGTCACGAGCGCCCGCGCGTGCTCCGCGAGCCGTGCTCGGCGCTCCGCTCCGGCCGCCCCTTCGAAGAACGCGGCCGGCGACGGGCTTTCCTCGATGATCTTCTGATAGCGGCGCTGCACGCTGCACTCGCGCTCACCGAGGATCGCCGTCGCACCGTGGGTGTCCGCGAGCACTTGCAGCTCGATGTGGCGCGGCTTCTCGAGGTAGCGCTCGACGTAGATGCGCGAATCGAGGAATGCCGCGCCGCCGCGCTCCGCGCAGACCTTCGCCGCGCGCTCGAGCTCCGCGACGTCGTGCGCGATCTGCATGCCGATGCCGCCACCGCCGCCCGCTGCTTTCACGAGCAGCGGGAAACCGATGCGCTCGGCCTCCGCGCGAAGTCGAGCCGTGTCGGCGGGGTCGACCGGTCCGTCGCTGCCGGGCGGCGGCGCGAGGCCTGCGGCGAGCGCGCTCCGCCGTGCCTCGATCTTGTCCCCGACGCTCCGCATGGCCGAAGGGGTCGGCCCGATGAACGTGGCGCCCGCGAGCGCGACGGCTTCGGCGAACTCGGCGTTCTCGCTCAGCAAGCCGTAGCCCGGGTGGACGGCGTCGGCGCCGGTCTCCGCGACCGCGGCGAGCAGCGCCGGCACGTTGAGGTAGCTCTCTTTCACCGGGGCGCCGCCGACACGGATCGCCTCGTCCGCCATGGCAACGTGCGGTGAGCCCACGTCCGCGTCCGAAAAAACGGCCACGGTGCGCAGCCCGAGCCGCTCCGCCGTCCGCAGCACGCGGCAGGCGATTTCGCCGCGATTCGCGACGAGCAGCTTCTTCCACGGGAACGTCATTGCGGAGCCCGGCTGCGGCCGAGCTCGATCAGGCCCGGCTCGAGCGCCAGCTGGCCGCACGCCGCCGACACCTCGTCACCACGGCGAGCGCGCACGAAGCACGAGACACCGTAGCCGGCCACGCGCGCCTGAAAGCCGCGCACACGCTCGACCGGCGAGGACTGAAACCCCGAGCCTGCGACCGGGTTCATCGGGATCAGGTTCACCTTGACCGGCAGGCCCGCGAGCACACGCACGAGTCGGTCGGCGTGCTCGTCGCTGTCGTTCACGCCGTCGATCAGCGTGTACTCGATCGTGATGCGGCGCCGGCGCGGGAGCGGATAGCTCTTGAGCGCCTGGATCAGCTCGGCGAGCGGGTAGCGCTTGTTGATCGGCACGATGCGATCGCGGGTCGCGTCGTCCGGCGCGTGGAGCGAGACGGCGAGGCCGACCTTGCCGCCGAAGTCCGCGCCGAGCCGCTTGAGCCCCGGAATCAGGCCGACCGTGCTCACCGTGATGCGCCGCGGGCTCATGCCGGTGCCCTCGGGGTGCGTGAGGAGGCGGAGCGCTCGCGCCGTCTCGTCGTAGTGATGGAGCGGCTCGCCCATCCCCATGAACACGAGGTTGGTGAGCTCCTCGTTCGGGTCGAGGTGGCGCCGCGCGATCAGCACCTGAGCCACGACCTCGTCGGCGTTCAAGCCGCGGCCGAGACCCGCGCGTCCGCTCGCACAAAACACGCAGCCCATCGCGCAGCCGAACTGCGTCGAGACGCACAAGGTCACGCGCGTCTTCTCGGCGGGCGCATCCGAAGGCTCGTCGTCCTCGTCGTCGCCGGCGGCGACGTCCGCATCCTCTTGGCCGAGCGGAGTCATCGG
>Ga0070682_100000318_pt1 | contig 33230 bp, 22 predicted proteins | sample KBSC63LmetaG_FD_64668 | JGI IMG/M metagenome (GOLD analysis project Ga0070682, IMG submission 64668) | Corn rhizosphere microbial communities from Kellogg Biological Station, Michigan, USA - KBS C6-3L metaG | ecosystem: Host-associated > Plants > Roots > Rhizosphere | place: USA: Michigan...
GTGTGGCGGCGATTGCTGCGGGTGCCATCACAGATGTGAGCGTAGTTGCGCGGGCGCACATAGAACTTAAGGAATACTACGAACGCCTGACTGCGGATCTTGCACGCTTCACGGCAAGTCGCGAAGCCGCCCTGGCCGCTGCGAACGGCCGCAAGGCCGAGGCAAAAGTGCTGACCGGAATCGACGTACTTGAGCGCGACAAGTTTCAATCGTTAGCGGGTATGCGTATCGGACTGGTGACGAATCAAACCGGACGCAACCGCGCCGGTCGTTCTACGATTGATGTGCTTTTCAATGCGCCAGGCGTAAAGCTGGTGGCGCTGTTCTCGCCCGAGCATGGCATCCGCGGTGCGGCCGACGACAAAGTTTCCGATTCAAAAGACGAACAAACGGGTCTGCCAATCTTTTCGCTTTACGGCGAAACACGAAAGCCAAAGCCGGAGCAATTACAGAATCTCGATGCAATTGTTTTCGACATTCAGGACATCGGGGCCCGTTTTTACACCTACATTTCAACGCTCGGAAATGTGATGGAGATCGCCGGCCAGGAGCATCGGCCGGTGTTCGTGCTCGATCGTCCCAATCCAATCGGCGGAGTTGAAGTCGAAGGCCCGATCGCCGATGCCGATAAGCTCACGTTCACTTCCTATCATCCGATTCCGGTTCGTCACGGAATGACTATTGGCGAGCTGGCAAAGTTTTTTAATCAGGAACGAAACTTCAATTGCGATTTGCGTGTCGTCGAGATGGACGGCTGGCGCCGGAGCATGTGGCTCGATGAGACGAATTTGACCTGGGTGAGTCCGTCTCCAAATATGCGCAGCTTGACGGAGGCAACGCTCTATCCCGGCATTGGCTTGCTGGAAACGACCAACGTGTCCGTCGGTCGCGGAACTGACACTCCTTTTGAATTGCTCGGCGCGCCCTGGATCGACGGTCAACAGCTGGCAGCGTATCTGAATGCGCGCGCCATTCCCGGCGTCAGGTTTGTGCCGGTTCGGTTCACGCCAACAACTTCAGTCTTCAAAGGCGAGGAATGCAGCGGCGTAAATATCATCGTCACCGATCGCGACAAGTTTCACGCCGTGATGAACGGTTTGGAAATCGCAGTGGCGTTACACAATCTCTATCCGACGCAGTGGAAGGTAGATAGTTACCTGCGCTTGTTGTCGAACGCGGACACACTTGCCAAACTAAAGCAGGGTGCGACGCCGGGCGAGATAGCGCGATCATGGTCTGACTCGCTGGCTCAGTTTCGTAAAGGTCGCGAGCGCGTGTTGATTTACAAGTAACAACTTCAGGTTTTCTCTGTGCCACCTCTGAGTTCTTTGTGCCTCTGCGGTGGAGTACCTTTGGCAATCACTCACCACAGAGACACAGAGAGCACGGAGGTTGCACAGAGGAGTTCCGCTGGTTTCTAGTTTGACTAGTCGCTATAATCCGGCTTCCCAAAAGTTACATAAATCTCGGAGGACACTAATGACTAACGTTACCGCTCAGCCCGCCAGCTCCACGTTTGAATCCAGACTGCGCGATGCCGTCAGGGAATATTCAATGCTCGAGCATCCGTTTTATGTCGCCTGGACCGAGGGCAAGCTAAGCAAGTCAGTGTTGGCCGAATATGCGAAACAGTATTACTCGCACGTGCGTGCGTTTCCGACGTATGTCAGCGGCGTGCATTCGCATTGTGACAATCTTTCGGTGCGCCGCGAGCTGCTCGAGAACTTGATCGAAGAGGAGCGCGGCGAAGAGAACCACCCGGAGCTGTGGTTACGTTTTGCGGAAGGGCTCGGCGTGACCCGGGAAGAGGTCAGGTTGGCGGATCTATTGCCCTCAACCGAGGCGTCGGTCAAACGTTTTCAATCGCTGACGCAGAGTGAAGACTATCGCGAAGGCCTGGCGGCGTTGTTCGCGTATGAGTCGCAGATTCCGGGCGTAGCGCAAACGAAACGCGAAGGTCTGAAAGAGTTTTACGGCCTTGCCGATGAACGGGCAGTGGCATTCTTTCGCGTCCATGAGAGCATAGACCTACTTCATAATCAGCTTGAGCTCGAGTTGCTCGCAGGCGCCTGCAGCGAAGCGGCGGATCAGGAAAAAGCGATCAACTCGGCGCGCAACGCCGCGCGCGCGTTGTGGAGCTTTCTCGACGGTGTAAGTGAAGCTTATTTGCCGGCTGCAGCGGTGCCGGCATCAGTTTAGTCGCGGTTTTCCCATCAGCGGTTCTTATTCCTACAATAAGAATCTTTAGTTTTTCTTATTTGCTGAACGACGTATAATGAGCGCCGTTTCAGCCGTCTCGGCGTTCAGCTTCCTTCGACGCCAACATACATACATCCCAGGGGTCATCTCGTTTTGCACTTTCTACTTTTGCGAGGCGCGGCCGTCCGGCCTGCGTTTCTCGCCGTTAAATGCGTCCGACTTAGAAGGAGCTGAAGATGAAAAATAGATTCAAGTCTATGTTATTGCTCGCCTCGTTGGTGCTCTGCCTGACGACCGTGAGTTTCGCACAGGAAACAACCGGCAGCATTGAAGGAACTATTAAGGATCCGGCAGGAGCCGTGGTTCCAAACGTGACCGTAACGATCACGAATGCGAAGGCAGCGGTGAGCGGCACGACCACCACCGGAATTGGCGCTGGATTTAGACGCAACAGCACCACCAACGAAGACGGCTTCTTTCGCGTCCTGCAAGTACCCCCCGGCACTTACGATGTAGTGACGACCGCCACCAGCGGTTTTGGCGAAGCCAGATACGAAAACGTCACCGTCGCGATCGGACAGAGCACTCAACTGGACATCACGGTCAACCCGGGCACGACTGCTACCGTGGTCGACGTTGTCAGTTCGGACGTGCCTCCGGTTGACACTACTAACAACTCCATTCAGACAACCATTAGCGCGCAGAAGATTGAGTTGATACCGAAGAGCACCGGCTTCACCGGTCTCTTGAAGACCGTGCCCGGCACTCGCCCCGAAAGTCGTACCGGCGGTTTCTCGGTCGACGGCGCCTCGGGAGGCGAAAACGTTTTCGTCATCGACGGTCAGGAAGTTACGAACTATCGCACCGGCAGTTTGAACGAGACCTATAACATTCCGACGCAGCTGGTCCAGGAAGTTCAGGTTAAGTCGAGTGGGTTCGAAGCGATTTATGGCGGCGCCACTGGCGGCGTGGTAAGCGTGGTTACCCGCGGCGGCGGCAACGAACTGCACGGCGAATTCGGAATGCAGTTTGAGACGCAAAAACTTAACGGCGACGCCCGTCCACTGCTTGGTCGGTTCACTTCCGGCTCAGTGGGCGCGAACAATTTTGTACAGACTGCTGAATACATTCAGCCGACCAAGTCGGGAGGCACTAACTATTTTCCGACTGCTAATCTAGGCGGCAAGATCATTAAGGATCGTTTGTGGTTCTTCGGCAGCTACACGCCACAAATTTTTGAATCAATCGTCAACACTAAGTACTATTCAGACGTGCCCTCGCCGGCGCGAACCTTGATCGGTGGTGAGAAGTATCATCGCACGCGCACGTATGAGTACGCCTTCGGGCGACTCGATGCTAACGCGACCAGCAAGTTGAGATTGTCCGGCACGTACCTCTGGAATCCGGTTATTGATAGGGGGAGCATACCGACGACCAGCTTCACAAACGTAAGCACGACGTTGGTGGGTTTGGGGAATGTGCCGACCGCTGACTACAAGGGCAACATCGGAGTTCTCAGGGGCAGTCAATACACCGATCAGCAGGGCGGGCGTCAAAGTTCTAATCTGGTTACCGCCGCGGCTGTTTATACGCCTACCAGTCGTCTCGTTATTGACGGCCGGTATAGCCGAGGTTTCCTCAACGAAAAGAATGGCAACTATTTCATCCCGACACTCTCGCCGCGCATTGCGTCCTGCGGTACCGTAAACGCGGCCTTCCCCTGTGCGACTACCGGCGCGAATACAATCACCGTCAAAGATGTCTCGGTCCGCACTTCTTACGATTTTTCCGCGGCCTATATTTTCACCGCGGGCGGACAACATGAATTGCGAGGCGGCTACCAGCGATTCACCATCCTCAATGATGTTCAATTGGGCAACAACGCAATCGGAGAGCTGCGATTTAACTACGGAACACCGATCTCCACTTTGGTGCCCGGACTTACCAACACGCCAGGGGCCGTCGGCTCTGCTTCTTTCCGCAGGCAGGGTACGAATGGAACCGGATCGAATTTAAGCCAGGGTCTGTTTATCCAGGATAAGTATCAACCCACTTCGCGGTTGACGCTGAACCTCGGCATACGTATCGAAAAAGAAAATCTTCCTTCGTTCAATTCCAATCCGAGCCTCATCAATTTTGGCTGGGGTGATAAAGTCGCGCCAAGGTTAGGATTTGCCTACGACATTACCGGCGCCGGTCGAACCAAAGTCTTTGCCAGCTATGGCCGCTTTTTCGACCGCGTGAAATTTGCTCTGCCGCGCGGCTTGTTCGGCGGCGACATTTTCCTCGAAGACTACATTGAACTCTTTCCCGGAGAAACGGCCTCGAGCTTCAACATCGGTAACGTTCTCGGTGGATTTAGCGGCACCAGCGTTTGTCCCACAACCGGTTTTATCGCCCCCGGAGCCCGCAGCCGCTGCCAACGGAATTTGCGCGTGAACGCTAACGACCCGACGGCGTCGGCCCTGAACGGCGGCGCGGTTGATCCCGATCTGCGACCATTTCAGCAGACGGAATTTACCGTGGGCGGCGAGCGTCAGATAAACAAGGAATATGTTTTCCGCGTTCGTTACACCTATAAGAACGTCGACGAAGCCGTTGAAGACGCCGGCGTTGTAAACGCCGCCAATAGCGAGGCGTACATTGTCGGAAACCCCGGCAGAGGTCTACATCTCGCGACGCTTCAGGCCCTCGGTTACACGAAGTCGACGCGACCGCAGCGCCGTTATGATGGCTTGGAATTCGTGCTTGAAAAGCGACTGTCCAACAATTATTACTTCAACGCCAACTACACCTACAGCCGGCTCTACGGTAACTATTCCGGCCTGACCAGTTCGGACGAGCCGCACCTCGTGGAAGGTCGTCTCGCTCCCGGCGTCAGCCGAGCCTTCGATTTGCCGTTCATTGGCTTCACTGCCAAGGGTGAACCCGACAATGGTCGGCTCGCGACCGATAGGCCGCACGTGTTCAATATCTTCGGCGCCTACATCCTGAACTGGAAGGGTGACAATCGCGCGCACTCAACCGAGTTCTCAGGTTTCCAAACGATTACATCCGGTACGCCACAAACGACGACGATCTACGGCGCGTCAAGTGTCACTCCGCAAATTTTCCTCGGTCGCGGCGATCTGGGACGGAGCCCGGTTTTCACGCAAACGGATTTCAATATCACTCATCGTTACAAGCTCGGACGTGACCAGAAGTTCACCGCGGCTTTCGATTTGAATTTCTTGAATCTGTTTGACCAGGCTACCGTCACCGGCGTTTACACAACTATGAACCCCAGCACCGCGCAGGTTAACGGTCCGGCGCTGGGCTTCCCAAACACGACGACTGGATATGCGAACGGTTACACCTCCGGAACTTTGCTGCAGCCGATCCTGGCGCGCATCGCCTCGGCGCCTGACCGCAGCGACATTCGTTACAAGATGCCGTTCTTGTATCAAGCGCCGAGACAAGTGCGATTCGGTATCAGGTTCCTGTTCTAAGCACACCTCGCGGTCTGCGGGATCGGAGTGCGCTCCGGTTCCGCATTCCTGCGTAGTTGGTTAGTGGGTCTGCATCGTTATGCGGCTCGATGTCAGGAACCTTTCAAGAATAATGTCCGACAAAACTTCAGTTTATCGCCGCGACGCGACAAGCTAAAGCTTATCGAACATCAAACTGATCACGATCTTTAAAAACAAGATCTTGTTGGACTGGACGCGCGGGTGTATAAATAAGCCCTCGTTAGTTTTAAGGGGCCGCTGATTCTTTCAAAAACAAATGAGCGCTGTATCGAGTGACTTGATAAGTGGGGTCACGGAAATGTGCCTCTTCGAGTTCATTCGCGCTGATCAATCGCTCCAATGCGAATTGCTCGGCTGATTGTGACGCAGCGCGCTTAGAAAATTCTTGTTCGGTGTAACTGGACGGGTGTAAAGTCTGGTTCTCCAGCGGCGAATCAAACATTTCGGCAAACAATTCCTGGTAAATGAGAGGAACCCCCATGAAGCAGCTTTTTAAAGTTACTTTGCCACTAATCTCCTTGACCTTCGCTTTCCTGTTGGGAATGAGCGCGGTTGCGGTGGCTCAGGAAATAAACGGGACCATCAGCGGCACTGTGAAAGACAGCACCGGCGCGGCGGTCTCGGGCGCAACCGTCACGATCACCGACGTCAGTCAAAACCTGGTGGTGCGCACGACTACTACAAATGATGAGGGACAATTCTCGGCTCCCAATCTGCCGGCAACTTTTTATGACGTCACTGTCGAAGCGCCCAACTTCAAAAAGCACGTCGTCAACAAGGTTAAGCTTGACGTCGGCTTGAATCGCGCTGTCGACGTGAGCCTTGAAGCCGGAAACATCTCCGAAGTGGTAATGGTTGAAGCTGCGCCGCTGGCAGTTCAGTTGACGACGCCAACTGCGTCGACTGTCATCAGCGGCGACCAGGTTCGCGAACTTTCGCTGAACAACCGCAACTGGGTACAGCTCGTCGCGCTCGCACCCGGTGTGTCGAACGACTTGAGCGACCAGGTTTACGTCGGTACCACGAATCCGGCCGGACAGGCCAACACGATTAACGTTTCGGTAAACGGCGCGCGCAGTGCGCAGAACACCTATCGCGTTGATGGCGCCGACATCACTGACCGCGGCTCCAACATCACGATTCAGGCTTACCCGAGCGTCGACTCGATTGCCGAATTCAGCGTCGTCCGCAGCTTGTTTCCGGCTGAAATGGGCGGCAGCGGCGGCGGCCTAATTAATATCGTCACCCGCTCAGGTGGCGATGAGTTTCACGGCTCCGCGTTCGAGTTCGTTAGAAATGAACGTCTGAACGCGAACGACTTTCTTTCGAATACCGTTACGAATCCTCCGTTCGGCCGTGACTCAAACGGTAAAGCGAAACGCACGCCTTTCCGTTACAACAACTATGGCTTTACCATCGGCGGCCCAATCTACGTTCCGAATTTTGGACAAGGAACCGGCAGCATGTTTAGCCGGGTGAAGAAGACGTTTTTCTTTTTCTCGGAAGAGCAGAGAAAAGACCATCGCTTCCCGTTGCTCTCGTCCACCGTGCCTGACCTCAACATGCGTCAGGGTATTTTCCCGATCGACATCTGCTTGAGCGCCAATGTGCCGACCACGGCAACTGCGACCTGTTTGAATGTGTTGCCCGCGGGTACGCCGCTCTCGTCAAAGGCCACCATCAATCCGGTGGCGCAACAGTACTTGAACTTTATTTATGCCGGGCTGCCTGCGCCTACCGACGCGTTAACGCGCTCATTGCTTTTTCCGGCGCTTAACGTGGCCGACTTCCAACAGGAAATCCTGAAGATCGATCACTCGTTTTCAGACAAGTGGTCAATGTATTACCGCTACGAACGCGATCAGATTCCTACTGAAGATGTTAACTCGCTGTTCTCGTCAGGCACGGGTCTCCCGGGCGTCTCCACGACGGCGACTGACTCACCAGGCAAGACGCACACGTTCCAATCAACTTACGTAGCCAGCCCGAACCTCGTGTTCGTGGGCCGATTCACCTACGGCTACGGCGCGATTCTCAGTCACAACATCGGCTCGCTTGCTTTGTCGAAGTCGCCGATCACGCCGCCACTTGCCTACGTAAACACACGCGACCGCGTGCCGACGATCACCGGCAACGGCTTCAGCAACCTGACCAGCTTCGGTCCCTACGACAACTTCTCCTGGAAGAAGAACACTTCTGGTGACGTGACCTGGAACAAGGGCAGCCACTCGATGAAGTTCGGCGGCGTCTATGGTTCTTATCGTAAAAACGAGAACGCGCTCGCCGGCAGCAACGAAGGCACCTACAGCGGTTTCCTTAACACGCTGACCACCAGCGTCGTGCAAGCCAGTGTGCTGGCGCCGCAGGTTGCGGGTCAGGACACAAACGCGACGCGCCGCAGTAACTTCCAGGCGTTCGCGAATTTCCTGTTAGGCACAAACGTAACTTTCACTCAGGCGCACTTCGATTACACCGCCGACCTCCGTCAGAAAGTGATCGAGGGTTACGCCCAGGACGAATGGAAATACAAACCGAATCTGACCCTTTACTATGGGGTGCGCTATTCGTTCTTTGGTTCGCCCTATGACGTTAACGGCCGTCTCTCAACCTTCGATCCGCAACTTTTTAATCCAGCACTCGCGCCGCTTGTGAACGGCGCCGGCAACCGGGTAGTCGGTACCGGAAACTTCTGCAACGGCCTGATCGTGAACGCGCAAAACTATCAGACTGCCGCCAACGGTTGTACGCCAATCGCGTCGCCCTATGGCAAATATGTGGTGGACGCGCCCACGAAGAACTTCGGTCCGCGTGTCGGCCTGGCCTGGGATCCATTCGGCAAAGGCAAGACTTCCATCCGCACCGGTTACGGTATCTTCTATGACCAGGTGCTGAACGGCACTTACGAACAAAACATCGGACAGAATGCGCCTTATCAGGAAACGTTCACGCAATCGCTGACCAGACTGGATCAACCAGTGCCGCCGGGAACAGTTGTTACTGCCGCGACTTCATTGGCCGCTCTGTCAGTTCGTGCGATTGAGCCCGAATGGAAAGACCCGTACATGCAGCAGTGGTCGTTTGACGTGCAGCATCAGTTTGGCAACCAGGGCAAAACGTTGCTGGACATTGGCTACTTCGGCTCGAAGGGAACTCACTTGATCGGTTCCTACGAATTGAACGAAGTTCCCCCAGGTAAGGCTCTGACCACCTTGTGTGCGACGGGCACCTCTACGACGCCAACCGTCGCCTGCCAGACGCCGGGCTCAGCGTTTACATCAACGGCTAATTCGGCGATTCTCGATCAGATTCGGCCATATCGAGGCTACCGTTCAATCGCTATGATCACGCCGCAATTCAATTCGAACTATCACAGCCTGCAGGTCTCAGCTATCCAGCGTTTTACCGGCGCTTCGCAGATCCAATTGGCCTACACCTGGGCGAAGAATTTGACTGACAACCAAACTGATCGCTCGACCGCGCCGGAGAATTCCTACAACATTAAGCTCGATCGCGGCCGCGCCACTTTGGATCGTCGCCACATTCTGACAATCAATTACATCTACGAGATTCCGTTCTTTGAGAAACAGGAAGGCTTCACCGGAAAGCTACTCGGCGGCTGGCAGCTATCGGGTATCTCGGTTTACAACAGCGGCTTGCCGTTCACCCCAGCGACGTCGTCCTTTGACGCGGGTGGTCTCGGCAACGTGCCGGCCCTGGTTGCCGGTAACCGGCCTAACGTGCTGTGCGATCCTAATCAGAACGCGCCGCACGATCGCCTGCAGTTTTTCAATACTGCCTGCTTCCAGCTCAACCCGACCAATACCACGTCTGGCGTGACGAATGTGGTTGGCAACGCCGGTCGCGGCATTATTAACGGACCTTCCACTACGCGTTTCGACCTTTCGCTGATCAAGAACATTCGCTTCAACGAAAACGTGCGCCTGCAACTGCGCGGCGAAGCATTCAACATTTTCAACCATACGAACTTCAGAACGATTATCGTGAATGTCACGGCCAGTAATTATGGACAAGTGACGGCAGTTCGTGATCCGCGTACCATCCAGCTCGGAGCGAAGTTGAGTTTCTAACCCGACTTTCGACCTGTGCAATACCGAATGCCCGCGACGCTTTCACGGTCGCGGGCATTCATTTTTGTGCTGTCCTGACGTCGCACGAGTGGAGCCGCCAGTCGGGGCAGTAGCCCGACCGTTAGGGAGGGCTCGAAGCTGCAGAAAATGCCCTCCGTGACCGTCGGGCTACTGCCGCTTCCTGCCGATGTTACAATTCAACCTCAATATTTATTCCGCTCGTAGTTCCAGGCATAGATAACCCTTGAACCCAAACTCTTCCACCACACACCTGCGAAACGCGCGCCTCGTTTTGCCTGACCGCGTCGTCGCAGCGAGTTTAGTTATCGCAGACGATCGCATTGTTCGGATTGGTGACGGGTTGTCAGCGTCTCCGAGCGACAAAGAAATCGATGCGCGCGGCCTCACGATTTTTCCCGGCTTCATAGATGTGCACATTCATGGCGCGGTGGGGGTCGATACAATGGCGGCGTCAGCTGACGGCCTGAAGGCTGTATCAACTTATCTGGCCAGCCGCGGTGTCACCGGTTGGCTGCCGACGTTCGTACCTGCTGCGGCCGCAAACTACGCAACTGCGGTCGATGCCATCAACGCTGCAGCTACAGAAAAAACAGGGGCGCAAATTCTCGGAGTTCACTACGAAGGTCCTTTCGTAAATTCGAGTCAGTGTGGCGCCTTACACACGGAATACTTTCGCTCGTTCGAAGGTCCGAACGACCTCGCTGATCTGCCGCAGCTTAGACACCCAAAGGCGAAACACATGATCACCGTGGCCCCCGAGATCGAGGGTGGGATCGATCTGATAAGAGAACTTACGCGGCGCGGTTGGATCGTCTCCCTTGGCCACACGCGTGCTTCGGCAGCGGTCCTCGACGAAGCTTGCGCGGCTGGTGCTAGTCACATGACCCACTTCATGAATGCAATGGCGCCGTTACATCATCGCGCGCCCGGACCAGTCGGCTGGGGTTTATTGCGCGACGACGTTACCTGCGATCTGATTGCCGACGGCATCCATCTCGAGCCGCAGACCCTGCGGCTGTTGCTCAAACTGAAAACGGCGGCGCGGTTGTCTTTGATAAGCGACGCGGTTGCGGCCGCCGGCAAGGGTGACGGCAGTTACGAAATTTGGGGCGAGACGATAACAGTTACCAACGGGCGTACGGCAAATGCGCGCGGCTCGATCGCCGGATCGGTGATCTCGATGCTCGATGCGGTGCGGATGATGCTATCGCTCGGGACGTCGGAGACGGAGGTTGCACGCATGGCGTCTACCAATCCCGCTACCCTGCTGGGAATGGCCGAAGAGCGCGGTTCAATTGCAGAAGGAAAACGCGCCGATCTTGTGGCGCTCGATGCTAATCAGGAAGTGGCCTTCACGATGATCGGCGGACAGGCAAAGGATGAAGGATGATGAGCTGTTTGGAGTTCCGCCTTTAAGCGGGTAGTTTTCTTTAAAAACCTAAGAACCCGCCTAAAGGCGGAACTCCAAACAGGAAAGCCGCTACGCTTGAACTCTGAACTGCTTGATTCATCCTTCATCCCTCAGCCTTCATCCCTCATCCTTCATCCCTCCGTACCGCCCCGCCCGCGCGTAAGCGTCGTCGAGCAGCTCAACCGGATGACAGGTCCGCAAATCTAAGCCCGCCAGCAAGGCGCCCGCCCCAATTTGCATCTGGCAGCCCGGATTCCCGGTTGCCAGAACCTTCGCGCCGGTCGCTTCAATGTTCGTGAGCTTTTCTTGCAAAACCTCCGCCGACAAGTCAGGCTCCAGCAGGTTGTAAATGCCTGCGCCCCCGCAACATCTTTCTGAACCCTCCAGCTTCGCGAAATTCAAAGTGCCGGTTGCGCCGAGCATTCTCAAGGGCGCCTCGCCGGCACGTTGTCCATACAGCAAATGACACGAGGCATCGTAGGTCACACGTTCGCTCGCTTCTGATGCCTGCTCGAGTTCGATCTCAACCGTCTCCAGCTGCTGACTGACGTCGCGTACGCGGGCGCTGAATTCTGTTGCTGTTTCAGCGAACTCAGCATCGTGCGCCAACAGATGCGCGTACGAAGTGAGCATAGCGCCACAGCCTCCGGCGTTGGTGACTATCGGGGTATCACCGTCAGCAAACGCAGCAAGGTTCTTGCGGGCCAGAATACGCGCGCCTTCGAGATCACCCGCATGCGCGTGTAAGGCGCCACAGCAAACCTGGCTCGAAGGTGTTTTCACCGCGAAGCCGTTTACTGCCAGCACGCGCGCGGTCGCGGCGTTCACACGTGAAAAGAGTCCGCTGCCAACGCAACCGGCGAACAGCATTACGTCAACGGTCTCAACATTGCGCGAATCGGGCGTAACGCTGTGCGCGGTGTTCACCGCCGAACGTTTCCGCGCTGCTGAACTCTCAAGTAACGCGAAAGCAAACTCGATACGTCTTGAAAACAGCCCCGCGAGCCCTGACTTGCGCAGCAGTCGGGCTAAACCGGTATCGCGAAAAAGGCGCGCTGCCCTAAACGCCAGACGTAAACGCGCGGGATGTAGCCAGACGTGCTTCAGCGCAAATCGCAAAAGGCCGTAACTAATCCCGCGCGCCGGCCCCGCTTGAAACAGTTCGCCGCGCGCCGCTTCCAGCAGTTGTCCATACTCGACGCCCGCCGGACAGACCTGTTCACAAGCACGGCAACCGAGGCAACGATCGATGTGACGTTCAAAGGATGGTGAATTGTTTGCGAGCCGGCCTTCGCCAACCGCGCGCATCAGGTAGAGTCGCCCGCGTGGTCCGTCGTTTTCATCGCCAGTGACAACGTAAGTAGGGCACGCTTCCAGACAGAGGCCACAGTGAATGCAGGCGAGCAGCTTCTGCTCCTCATGCGCGAGCGTCGCGGAAAGTTGATTGTCCATGCGGCCGTGAAAGTTTTCTCAGTAGCCGACGGCCGGCCCATCGCTGCGCCGCGGATCAGTTGCACCCAGACGCATGCCGGTTTTTTCCTCGATCATGATGGCTTCGGCATTGCCGAGGTAACGCGGTTTCGCAAGCTTGTGACCCATCGAGATCAATGCCTTTTGCGTATCGCCGGAGAGTCCATACGGTTCAAACGCCAGCTCATCAGGTAGCCACTGATGATGTATGCGGGGGAAGTCGACGGCCTGTTGGATGTCCATGCCGTAGTCGATAACATTCGTGATGATGCAGAGCGCGGTGTTGATGATTGTCGGGCCACCCGGACTGCCCACCGTGAACCATAGACTGCCGTCTTTTCGCAAAACAAATGTCGGCGTCATCGCTGAGAGCGGGCGTTTCCGCGGCGCCACCGCGTTGCGCTCGCCTTGAATCAGTCCATACATATTTGGCGTGCCTGGCTTCGCCGCGAAGTCGTCCATCTCGTCGTTGAGGATTATCCCGGTGCCCTTCGCAACCGCCGCCGAGCCGTATGAATTGTTTAAAGTGTAAGTGTTGGAAACCGCGTTACCAGCAGCATCAACCACCGTGAAGTGAGTAGTCTCTTCAGATTCGTATCCCAGCGGCTGCCCCGAACGAACTTCAACGCTGGTTGACGCGCGCTCCTCGCTGATGGTGTTACGTAATTTCGCTGCGTAAGACTTGTCGATTAAACCGGCCACCGGAACCTTCACGAAATCGGTGTCACCCATAAACTCGGCGCGGTCGGCAAAGGCGCGTCGCATCGCTTCCGTCATCAGGTGATATCGTTCCGACGATCCAGCATCGAGTTTATTTAGTTCATAGCCTTCGAGAATATTCAGCATCTCGATCAGGACCGCTCCGCCAGACGACGGTGGCGGCATTGAAATGACTTCGTAGCCGCGATAACTCGCGCGCACGGGCACACGCTCCTTAGCAACGTAGCCACGCATGTCTTCGAGAGTGATTAAGCCGTTGTGACGTTTGACGTCGTCGACGATCAACTTTGCGGTTTGTCCTTCGTAAAACTCATTCGGTCCGGACGCTTGCAGCCGGGCAAAGGTTGCCGCGAGCTCGGGTTGCCGAAAAAGCTCGCCCTCCTTATAAAAGCGGCCGCCGTTTAGATAGATGCGCTTCGTTTCCGGGTACTGGGATAAGTAGTCACCACTGCCGCGTAGCGATTGGGCCAGGTTGTAGTTGACGGTAAAACCAGTCGCCAGCCGGCGCGCCGGCTCGATCAATTGCGACCAACTGAGTTTGCCGGAACCATACTTTTTGAGCGCGAGTTCCATCCCGCGGACAGTGCCCGGCACCCCAGCGGCGCGATAGCCCACCAGAGAACCGCCTTCGCCTTCAATCAAGTTTCCGTTTTTATCGAGGTAGACGTTGCGAGACGCAGCGGCAGGCGCCATCTCACGGTAATCGATGGCGGTGGTCTTGCCGTTCTTCAGGCGGATCATCATGAAGCCGCCGCCGCCGAGATTTCCGGCCGCGGGATGTGTGACAGCAAGCGCGAACGCTACTGCGATCCCAGCGTCAACCGCATTGCCGCCGCGCTTCATAATGTCGACACCGACACGTGAAGCCACCTCGTTGGTTGACGCAACCATTCCATGAGGCGCACGCACTGGATCAGGAGACGCCCCATGTGCGGCGGGCGTGGATTGAAACGGAAGCGGCAATAAGGAAGCAGCCACAACCGCAAGTAGAGAAAAGTGCAGCCAGCGCCGCCGGAGATTGTTTTTCATATGTTTCATCTGCTTCACCAATACAAAGTCATAGGGCTTTGCACAAAAGTCTGATCCCGCTCCAGGAACTGCAGTGTCTGTAAGACAAAGTCAGAACCAGGAGCGGCAGCGACCAGCCGAAGACTCAGCTTTCGAGAAGTTGGAGCGCCTGTTTGGTCGCATTTCATGAGTTGACTCCTCGGTTGGTCGCTACCGCTCCCAATTTTGTTTTGTGTGGCACTGCGCTCCTGAAACCACGCCGGCCCACTTTTTGTGCAAACCCAGGTCATAAAAAGTCGTAGGGACCGGACGCGAAGATTCTCAACGGATCGAGTTCTTGTTTCAACCGGCGCATCACCGTCAGAGCCGCTTCGGATTCGTCCCAGCGATTAAGCTTCAGGTCACCTGGCGCGCTCTCAACAACCAGCTTTCCGCCGAGTCGTCGGGCTTCCGTTCGCACAGCTTCGATAGTGGCGCCCACCGCTTCCAACTGCAAACCGGGTGTACTTAGTCGCACCGCACCGTCACCAACACTCGCCTGCCACGCCAGTCCTGAAAATTGATCTCGCGAATTCAGCGAAAGCACAAATTCGGGTAACGAAGCAGGCGGTAAACTGACGCGCATCACCAAAGTATCTTCAGCGCGCACGGATAACGCGGCCACGTCGTGCCACAACTGCTGATCGGCTAACTCCACTTCGCACGCAGAAGTGTTATGCGCCAGGTTCTTAGCGCTCGCAATTTGGTGGGCTACACCGCTGTTTGAACCGGCAAATCTTATCAGAAGCTTGTGAGTCGAGCCTCGGTTGGAAAGCAGGGCAGGTGAGACAACTTCAACGGCGACGGGAAAGAGTCGCGCGTCGATTATTTCCGCACCGTATCGCACAAGTTCGTCTGGTACAGCCGAAGCGATGACAGTCGCCGTGGCGAAAGGCAGCGGCCGCAGCTTGAAGTTAACTTCGGCGATTAGTCCAAGTGTGCCGTAGCTGCCGGTGAATAACTTGCAGAGATCATAGCCCGCGACATTTTTTACTACTTTGCCGCCGACTCTAATTTGTCTGCCATCCGCAAGCACAACCTTCATGCCGATGACGTGGCGTCTGGGCGGACCGTAGCCAAATTGCTGCACGCCTCCCAAGCCGGTCGCCACCACGCCGCCGATCGTTGCACTGCCGTCGCCCGGCGGATCGAGCGGCAGCCATTGTCCTTGCTGCGCCAGAGTGGCATTGAAATCGTGCAGTGTAGCGCCCGCTTCGGCAATCGCAATCAAGTCAGCCGGTTCGTGCTCAACGATGCTATTCAAGTTGCGCGTACTGATGATTACGTCGGCTGTGGCGGTGCGGGGCAGCGTCATGGAACCCGCAGCCATTACGGTCCAGCGTTCGCTGGATGCAAGCTTCATGATTTCGCAGGCTTCGGCGATCGTGTGCGGAAAAACTGTCATCGCTGTGCCTGGCGGACTGAGTTGCTCAACACCGAGCGCTGCGAGTTGCTTATGCGCCGCGTCGCCATTGAATCCAGAGGTTGACCGTGATGACGGTTGCGGGCGGGACGCCCGCAGTTCCGGTAATTCAGATCCGAGGTATTCACGCGGTCTTTGGACATTGGCAGTTGCTGCCGCTTCGCCGCAACCGCGCAACATCGGAATAATCTTGCCGGGGTTGCAAATACCATCAGGGTCGAAGGCTGCACGCACGCGCAGCATCGCATCCATATCGTCGGCCGAGAAAATCAGTGATAACAGCTCGCGCTTGTCGAACCCGACGCCGTGTTCGCCTGTGATGCTGCCGCCTGCGCGCACGCAAGCTTCCATCAACTCACGTCCAGCTTCTTTAACGTTATGGACCTCAACCGGCGAACGGGAGTCGAAACAGATTAACGGGTGCAGATTCCCGTCGCCGGCGTGAAACACGTTCGCGATCCGGAGCTGATACCTCGCCGCGATCTCATATGCAGAGCCGAGCACTTTGGGCAACTGCGACCGTGGCACGACCGCGTCCTGAATCATCGAGTCAGGGGAAATTCGACCGATCGCGCCGAAGGCCCCTTTGCGTGCCGCCCAAAGCTTCTTTCGTTCGGTTTCGTCCTGAGCGCTGCGACATTTTCGCGCGCCGTAATTCAGGCAGATGCTTTTTACGCGTTCGGCTTCTTCGTCGAGGCCAGCCTCTATGCCGTCGAGCTCGATGAGCAAAGCAGCCCCGACATCGAGGGGCAAACCGGCGGCAAAGACGCTCGCTTCAACTGCGCGGATGATTTCGTGATCCATCATCTCCAGCGCCGCCGGCATTACTCCGGCAGCGATGATTGCTGAAACAGCATGGCTCGCATCATTAACCTCGGCGAACTCGGCGAGCAGCGTGCGCACAGCCGGTGGAATTTGGACCAGGCGCAACGTTGCCTGAGTCGCAATTCCAAACGTTCCTTCGGAGCCGATGAAGAGCCCGCGCAGATCGTAACCCGTGACTTCGTTGGCGCCGCCGTTTAAATCAACAATTTGACCGTTACTCAGAACCACGCGGAGCGCCAGTACGTGGTCTGTCGTGGTGCCATATTTTAAGCAGTGAATTCCACCGGCGTTTTCCGCGATGTTGCCGCCGATCGTGCAGGTGGGTTGGCTCGATGGGTCTGGGACGTAGTGCAAACCCAAATGCGCGACGGCCCGAGACACATGCAGGTTGACGACGCCGGGTTGAACGACGGCAACGCGGTTGGCTTCGTCGATTTTTAAGATTTTGCGCATGCGCGCCATCTCGATGACGACGCCGTGAGTGACCGACAGGGCGCCGCCGGACAATCCCGTGCCCGCGCCGCGCGGCGTGAACGCGATTCCTTCACGGTGCAGGAGAGCCATCAGCTGCGAGGTCTCTTCGGTGGACGACGGAAAAACGACGGCGCTGGGACGGAACTTGTGTTGCGGCAGGCCGTCACATTCGTAGACCAATAATTCGTCGGGTTCAGATAGGACGGCGGCGGGGCCAACAATTTCGCGAAGCTGTGCGGCTATTCTTTCCACTTTTGTTGGATACCGGTGACGAGCAAGCAATGATACATCAGGCGCGCCATCACGCGGCCTGTTTGGAGCACCGCCTTTAGGCGGGCTTTTATTAAACTCCCGGCAAAGAGAACTACCCGCCTAAAGGCGGTACTCTAAACATGAGGGTTGCGGCAAAAACCCGTCTGATCGTACTATTCCTTCACCTCTTGTTTCCCTGGTTCGCGTGAATCCCCCGCAGAACTCTCCCTGATCGACCAAACCCCCGGACTTAATTTTGTTTCTGCAAGGATGGTGTGTGTTATGTCGAGCAGGGGATCACTAAATCGATTTGTCGTCAAACTTATTGCGGCGATCGTCTTGTTGCCGCCAGTGTCGTCGGTTCAGGCGAAGACAAAAAAGCCCAAAGAGATGCCGCGCGGAACGCCGATCCTTTGGCGAGCGCCAGTCGATATCAGTTGGCGCAACCTGTATTTGGGGCCCGGCGGCAACCGCCTGAAGCCTGACCTGCGCCACATTAAATTCATCAAAGAAGAAAAGGGCGGCTACTCTAAAAAGTTCCGCATCAGCGATGCTTCCGGTCGTGAATGGGTAGCGAAAGTTGGTAACGAGGCACAAGCGGAAACGGCCGCCGTGCGATTGCTTTGGGCCGCCGGTTATGAAACCGAAGTGAATTACTTGATCCCGCACTTGACGATTCCTGGCAAAGGCTCGTTTGAAAATGTGCGACTCGAAGCCAGGCCCGACTCCGAAAAACGTTTTGAAGAATGGAAGTGGACCGATAACCCGTTTGTCGGCAGCCGTGAATTCCAGGGGCTAAAAGTGATCATGCTTTTGATGTCAAACTGGGACATCAAGGATTCAAACAATCAAATTGTTTGGGTTAAAGGATCTGACAAACTGCGTTACATCATCAGCGATCTTGGCGCCACCTTTGGTAAGACCGGAAGCCTGCCATTTTTCTGGCGCTTCACGCGCAGTCGGAACAACCCGGAGGATTACGAGAAGGCGACGTTCGTCAAAAACGTGGACGACAATTATGTCGACTTCCACTACGGCGGAAAGAAGCGCGAAATTTTTGACGACATCACGGTGGCGGACGCGAAGTGGACCGGGCAGCTGTTATCGCGCTTAAGTCGCCGGCAAATTGCCGACGCTTTTCGCGCGGCGAATTACGACCGTCAGGATCAGGCGATGCTGACCAGGGCCGTACTCGATCGCATCGATCAGCTGGTTCGCTTGCCAAATGCTTTCGATCGGGAATCCTCCAAATCGAGTCCCGTGCGCCGGCGCGAGTAAGTGCGATAAGCGAAGTAGATCAATAATCCAACCGCCGCGGCGATGGCTGCGGCGCGCGCCTCCTGCCAGGTGCTGTTGGCCAACAACCAGGCGGCCAATAACAAAGCAGCAACAGCGATGACGGTTCCATACGGAAGAGTGAAAAGTGCTGCCGGCGCGTTGCTGCGCCGTCGGAAAACTGCCAGCGAGAGACAGGTGGCGCCGTAAGTGACGAGACGCGCAATGGCACTGATCGTGAGCGCGGCGACAAACGAACTCTTCAAGGTCAACACCAGCATGACTGTCGCCGTAATAATTATCGAAACATATGGCGTGGCAAACTTGCGATGAACAGCCGCGACAAACGCCGGCAGTTGCTTCTGTTCCGCGATCGCGAAGGGAATACGCGAGCCAGACAAGATAAGAATGTTTAGATTGCCGATAATCGACACAATCGCTCCTGCCGAGATGATCGCGCCCCCGGCAGTGCCCATGAATCTGGTGCCGGCGTCAGCCAATGGACGCTGAGACTGCGCGAGCTCCGGCAGCGTACCCACGCACACCACTTGAATGAAGATGTAGAGTATTGCGACCACTGCGATGGCAATCACTAATGCGCGCGGTAATTGCTTCTTAGGGTCTCGCACTTCGCCGGCCGGAATCGCGGCCATTTCAAAACCGGTAAACGCGTAAATCAGCAGCAACACCGACTGCGAAAACGCTGCCGTGGTCGGTGTTGCGCCAAGCGTGAATGCGTGTGGGTTCAAAAAGAACAAGCCGACGGCGATGAAGATAATTATCGGAATCAGCTTGCCGACCGTAAATACGTTACTGACGATCGCCGCTTGCCTGATCCCGATCACGTTGATCGTTGCGAGCACCAACACCGCGGCGATAATTATCAGCGTACGCCAGAGTGTGCTGCCGGTAATCGGTACGAAGTAACCGAGATAGGCGACCAGTAAGTTGCAGTTAGCGGCAAAGGCGGTGAGGCGCGCCAACCAGATAAGCCAACCGATTTCGAAAGCGATAGTTGAGCCGAATGCGTGCCGAGCGTACAGGTAAGGCCCACCGGTAGCTTCAAAACGGCTGCCGACTTCCGCGAAACACAAAATGAAAAGGGTAACCACGATCGCGCATACCACAAACGCGATCAGGCTGTAGGAGCCGATAAGTGAGAACACCTTCGACGGCAATCCGAAAATACCGGCGCCGATGATGCCGTTGATGGCAATTGCCACCAAATCCCAGCGGCGTATGCCGCGTATCAATCCTTCGTCGGATGCCGATACTTTTGTCACCGCGTTGCTTATAATCTAATTCGCTCGCAGGCACAATCATTTCAAAAATCTGATCGCGTTCAATAACTATGAGATCAAAAAGTATTCACGTCACCCTTGCCCTATTCGCCGTCGGCTTATCGCTCGTCTCCATGCCGCTCGCGCGCAGTCAGCAGAGTTCAACGCGCACGCTGCAATCGCTGGTCGATGAAGCCGCCAGAACCACGCTCGAGAAATTTGCCGACAAGAAGCTTTTGCCTGAGCAGCTTTCGATAACACTGATCGACCTGCGCGATCCTGCTCATCCGGTGCAGGCGAGCGTTCGTGGAAATGAACGCGTTTATCCGGCGAGCGTCGTGAAGCTGTTTTACCTGGTGGCCGCGCATCGCTGGCTCGAAGACAAAAAGATTGAGGACACGCCGGAATTGCGCCGGGCTTTGAAAGACATGATTGTGGATTCCTCAAACGAGGCGACGCAATACGTAGTGGACGTCATTACGCACACAACGGCCGGTTACGAATTGCCGCCGAAAGAGATGGAGCAATGGCAGCATGAGCGAAATGCCGTGAACCGCTACTTCTCATCATTGGGCTACACGAATATCAACGTAAATCAAAAGACGTTTTGCGAAGACGCGTATGGGCGTGAGCGTGCGTCGCGCGGACCGAACGGCGAAAACCGCAATAAACTTACGACCGACGCCACCGCTCGTTTGCTGGCGGAAATCGTGACTGGCAAGGCAGTAACGCTGGCGCGCAGCCAACAAATGATGGAACTGCTGAAGCGAGATTACACGGGTGTGAGTAAAGACGGCGACGACCAGGGACACGGGTTCACGGGGATCGCTCTGCAGAATATGTCCGGCGTTCGTATGTGGTCGAAGGCTGGTTGGACGAGCACTACCCGGCATGATGCCGCGTATCTGGAGTTGCCCGACGGTTCTAAGTTTGTGCTGGTCACCTTCACAACCGACCATGCGAACGAGCGAGAGATCATCCCGACCGTCGCGCGAGTGGTAATCGAAGGCATTAAGAATGTGAGGTGATTCTGCAAGCACGAATGAAATGAGATGACTGCAGATCTTTCGGCCTACCACCACCCGCTGACGCCGCTCTTTGCCGTAAACGAGACGTGTGAGTTAACTGTGGAGCAAATCAAGTTTTATGAGGACAACGGTTATCTGTCGGGCATCAGACTCCTAAACTATGAACAGGTTGAACGGCTACGCCGGCAGCTCGATGACTTGACGGATCCATCGCACCCGGGCAACGACCTCTTCTACGAGTACCACGCTAACGAATCCCACGATCCGAACCAAACACTATTTCATGCACTCGGTGCCTGGCGCATCGCTCTCGCGTTCCACGATCTCTTGTGGAACCGTTCGTTCGTTGTGCCCGCTTCTCAACTGCTCGGAGGTTACGTACGATTCTGGCATGACCAGATTTTTTACAAACCGGCCCGGCATGGTGGCGTAGTCGCATGGCATCAGGACTATTCCTACTGGACCCGGACCAAACCGATGGCGCATCTGTCATGTTGGATCGGTCTCGACGATTCAACACGCGCGAACGGTTGTGTGCATTACGTGCCCGGCAGTCACCGCTGGCCGCTGCTTCCGATTACCGGTCTCGCTGATGATATGGATGCGATTCAGGCGGTTCTGACTGACGAGCAGAAGTTGCAGTTCAAGCCGGTGCCGATTGAACTGAAGTGTGGCGAGGCGTCGTTTCATCATCCGCTGATGGTGCATGGTTCATTTGCAAATAAAACAGAGCGGCCGCGGCGTGGGGTCGTCATCAACGTCTTTCGCGATGGCGTTAGATCAGATTCAAACGAGTCGCTGCTCGAGGGCGTGCCGGTCATTCGCAAAGGGGAGAAGATCGAGGGACAGTTCTTTCCGTTGCTGTCGGCGCAACAGCGGACGAGCGCATGAGGCAGGGAACAAGTGCCGTTCGGCAGACTCTAATACCGCGACCATTCGGAATTGGAGGAACGCGATATGCCCGCCACAACCCTGCGCAACAAGCCCGTTATCAACGTCACGCCGTTAATCGACGTTCTGTTAGTGATGCTGATTATTTTTATGGTGGCGGTGCCGCTCAGACCCCACAGTTTGTCCGCGATGCTTCCTTCACAACAACAGCCAATCGCGACCGTTATTAACGACCAAACCTTAGTCGTAACAGTGGCGCCCGATCACACCCTCAAACTCAACAGCCTTACTGAAGACATGGGAACCGTAGAGAACTCAGCCAGGCTTAGAGCTTTCCTCGTTGAACTATTTAAGCAACGCAAAGTTAATCACGTGTATCGCGACGAGATGGTTTCTCGAATAGACGTTGCGGAGGACAGTCGCATTCAAAAAACCGTTTTCATCAAAGCGCCGCATTCGCTGCCGTACGGTAGCGTGACGAGAGTGCTCGATCGTTTGAAGGGTGCAGGTGCAGACCCGGTGGGATTGCAGTTGGACGATTTGAAGTAGACGGCTTAGCGATACCATAGACCGTCGCCGCTTGCCCCGTGTCAACGCGCATCAGCTTGGCAACCGGTGCGTCATCGTAAAAATCGTCAATCGAAAAATACCGATCCTTTCGAATCGTAGAGCCGTGGATGCCACGTTCCAGCCCGCGTATCGGACCTCCAGGCTGACCCACTACCTTATATCCAACCAAAGTGCGCTGACTTCCCATCTGGATTATCATTGCGACGCGACGATGGCGTTGTACTCTATCGGAGCGGCTCATCATTTCGGCAAGGAGTTTTAGTTCATGAAATCAAGATTTCTCACGGCCCTCGTTCTCCTCAGCACGGTGTCTGCCGGTGTCGCTATCGCGCAACGACAGGATCAAGCAGGTGGCGGCACTCTGCCGACTGAGTCAGGTGGAGCGGCGCTGATATTTCGCAAACCTGAGAACCCGCCCTTGCACACTGGCAGTGGTTCCTCAGCGGGCGCAGGTGGCGGTCGACTCTCGGTAGCAGCAAAGGCGCGCGCCAAGGCAGTCGCGCACGAGCGCGTCATGGCCAAAGCTAATGCGGCCCGCAACGCGCCTACCCCGCGTTATTCGGAAGCGGAGGAGCAGTACAAAATAGCGGCGACGGACGACCCGAATGACGCCCGAGCGCAGATGGGATTAGGCAATGTTTATCTCGATCAGGGACGATTCAACGAGTCAGTCGCGGCTTACCAACAGGCTCTCAAACTGAAACCCGATTACGTCGACGTGTATCAACCGCTGGCTTATTCCATGGTGCGCCTGGGGAAATATGACGAAGCGGCGGCCTCCTTGAAGCAGGCTTTGCAATACGGCGCAAACAACGCGGAGCTCTACAACAACCTGGCGTTCGCCTATGTTCATGCCGGCCGGTACCCGGAAGCGATTGAGGCAGCACAACAGGCAATCAGCCTGCTCGGTCGGACCGGCGAAGCGTATAAGCAGGAGCTCCAGGTGCGAAAGGAAGTGTTATCAAACGCCTACAAGAACCTCGGAAACGCTTACAACGAATCGAAGCAGTACAACGAGGCTGCCGACGCTCTGAAGCACGCCGCCGAAATTGAGCCCGGAAATGCGGCAGCGCTTTTCAATCTTGGTCTTGCGCTTTATAACGGTCGTCGCTATTCAGAGGCGATCGAAGCCTACAAGGCAGTGATCCAGCTCAAGCCGAACCTTGCGGGTGCACACTACAACCTCGGGCTTACTTACGTTGCAATAAATGATAAAGACTCTGCGCGCCGGGAGCATGAGCTGCTCAAACCTCTTAATGCCGGCATGGCCGCACAACTACAAACACTGTTGAAATGATCAGTGATTGTTCGTTTCGGGATTGCTGTTGCACGATTTCGTAAATCGATAAAGCCGGATGACGTCAGTTCACCGCGCGAAGTTACCGATCGCTTTTAGCAACGCAGAAGGCACACAGTTTGCCGAGCTGCTTCGCAAGGGGGATTCTATCAACATGAAGAAAGTCGCAAGCATAGTGGGCGGGAGTCTCTTGACCCTCGCCTTTGTTTTTGGCATATCCGTCGCCGCGAGCGGCACCGTTGAGGCACAGTATCGAAATGACGGCCAGTATCGCCGTCATGACCGAGATCGTGATAACGACGGCGACCGCGACTGGAGACGTAATCGGCGTGAACGAGAGCGCTGGGAACGAGAACGTCAGCGTCGTGCTAACCAGGTCTACAGTAACCGTGGCTACGGAACCTACGGAACTTACGGGACCTACGGTGGCTACGGCGGCTACGGCAACTCTGGTTCGCAGTACGAGCTCAATCGCGGGTACCAGGAAGGCTTGAACACGGGTTCGAGTGACGCGCGCCGGGGACAAAGCTATAGCCCACAGCGGTCACACTGGTGGCGCGATGCGCGGACACAGGCTTTTCGCGAAGGCTTCGCGAGAGGTTATGACCAGGGCTTCCGTCAGTATGCAGGTTATGGAAATGGCGGTTACGGCCGCAATACAGGCGGGATTCTCGGCGGAATCCTCGGCCGCCGTTACTAGTCGCCGAACACCTCTAACCAGAAATGCCGCGTCATCCCCCGCGGCATTTTTGCTTTACCGCTACCTGCAATTCGCGGAACACTTCGGCCAGCGCGGCCGCCTGGTAGTGCGCATTCAATCCGCTTGGATTCGGTAACACCCAAATCACGGTCTCACCAATCTGCGTTTCCTGTCGACCGATCACCGCCTTGGGGTCAGCCCAGGCGGTGCGGTACGCGCCTAATCCGAGTATCGCTAAAAACGCCGGTTGATATCGTTTGACCTTCGTCACCAGCCGCTTTCCGCCAATTTGAAATTCTTCTCGCGTCAGCTCGTTCGCGGTCGCCGTCGCGCGCATCACTACATTCGTTACGCCGTAGCCTTTTTCTAATAGCTCGAGTTCATCGAAAGGGGACAGCAGGCGATCGGTAAATCCTGATGCGAACAACGCGGGCCAAAACCGGTTGCCGGGCCGGGCGAAGTGATGTCCGACGGCCGCAGTGTAGAGTCCGGGATTGATGCCGCAGAACAAAACCTTCAGACCGGGCGCAATAACATCCGGCACGGTTTTGTTGGCCGCCTCAATTAGTTGTTGTTTAGTTGGTCGCCAGGGAGTGTTGATGTTCTTAAATTACTCGATTTCGAATCGGGTTTGTTGCGACGCGCTTTTCTTCGCCACACGATCAACTACTGTCACCTGTAACGTGTAACGGCCCGCGGGTAATCGGTTCAATGGGAGCTCGGCCGCATACGGAATGGATGTCAGATCAGCGATCTCGTCGGTCGACACCTTCCGCAGTGGCGTGGTTGTTACCGGCTGATCGTCGCGGAGCACCTGTACCTGTAGCGCTACGTCGGGTTTCGAGTCGGCGGGCGCGCGCATTGCGTTGTAAATCATCACTAGAAAACGGAGATAACCTGAGGGTGAAAAGCGGTTGGTAATGCTGAGGTTGACTATCTCCGGAGAGCCGGGCACTGGTGCGCTCGCGTTGCTGATAGTGCCCTGGCTACGTAGCCCAGTGAGGACGCTGCTGAGCGCCAGTTGTCCCGATGTGATGTTCGGAATTTCAATCCACGAGTGCGCGGTTCCGGCGCGTCCGGTCGCTTCATCGCGCACGCCAACGCGCACTTGATACAAACCCGCCGGCACGTAGATCGGAAAACCATAGGTCAAATCCGGTGCGTCTTTAGCAGCTTCCGCTGTGGGCGCTTCAACCGTAACGCGGTTATGAAACGAACCACCTTCGTTTCCTTTTTCGTCAAACACGGTTCCAACCACAGTTATGGTTGCCGTCGTTTTTCCATTAGTGGGCACAAACGAAAGGAACTCATGCGGCACTTGCAGCGCGGCCGACAAGCGCGGTCCCTTGGTCGCTGTTTTCAGATAGCTCAGGCTCAACGATACGGGAATGTCGTGCACCGGGTACGAGGCCAACATGACTTTTCGCACCTGGGCCTCGGGCGTCTTGTCTTCCGGCTTTTTGTTCTTGTCACGCTTGTCGTTCCTGGCGGTTTTAAGTGGCTCGGGTTCACGATCGAAAAAGCCGCGTCGCACCTGGACCGTCAAGTCGGGCTTGCCAATCACCTTTACTTCAATGCGGCGAAATCTACCGCTGCCGCGCGTTTCCGGATCAGGTTTCCAGGCCAACAGGTAGTAGGTGGCAGTCTCCTTCAATGCTTTTTCCAACCCGGGGTCAAGGTTGTTGGTATTAAAAAAGGGTTTGCCGCCGGTATCGCGCGCGAGTGCGTTCATGCCATCCTGCGAAGCGACAATTGCGCCGCTGGTCGAGCGAAACAAACGACCCGACGGATCAAAGGCGACAGCGGTGCTCGCATCCGAAAGACCCCCTATGAGACCACGCGCGTCCATCGAATAGATCACCACGCCGGAGCGCGCCGCCGCACTCGTGATTCGCTGCAGGCGATCGCGGGTATCCGACATACGATCTTCGACAAAGAATCCGCCGGAAAGGAAAAAGACGAGCTTTCGGCCGGGAAGCTTTTCAGCCCCACGAATGAGCGATTCCAGCCCGGCCAGGGCGTTAGTGGTGACCGCCGTGCTTTGTTTCGCTGTACTACTGGCTCGGGCTTTTACCATAGTTTCCGCGGCATCGTGACTGAGACCGGGGTTGTCACGCATCGTCGCTTCGGTAAAGTAGTCGGTAGTATCGCGATCGTAGTTAGTGATCAAAAACGCCTGATATTCCGTCATGGACGGATGTTCGAAATCAACGACGGTATTAGTGCGGACACGCAGGCGCTCAACAGCTGCGCGAAGCACTGTTTTGTTGTCGGTAAGTTGCTGGAGAAAACCGATCTGGCCGCTTGACGAAGCGATCGCAACCTCGTCGTTTTGCCGCATATCATTTTCGATGAATTTTGTAATCAGTTTCTTTGCGGTTTGAATCCCCGTTAGATCCATGTGAAGGTCATCAACGTAAAAGATGATCGGACGGCCGCGGTCTAAGGGCGCGGGACCCGACAGATTAGGGCTTGGCCGCGACGCGCCGCGGGCTGCGGCAAGCTGTTGCTCTTCATTGACGCTGCCGGCGGTTATTCTTTCGAAAAACTCCACCGGCTTAACCTTGCCGTCGATTCGCAGCTCGAAGTCGCTGCTGGTGAGTCCATTCGCGAACTTGCCCTGCTTGTCAAAGACCATCACATCGGTCTGAATCAGCTCGGTATAAGTGCGCACCACCTCGCCCTGGTCTTGCGCGGTCTGAGGCGGGGGAGACGTCGGTTCCTGCGGGGTTTGTGCATGCGCTCCCGGCATGCCGACAAGCACAGAAGCGAGAAACGACAGAGGGAAGGCGAGCAACGCGGTTAGTCTGGCCGTCTTGATGATAGGCAACGATGAAAGCATATTTTCGCCAATGTACCGGACGAGTCAGGGGAGACGTGCCGAGGTGCGACCAAAACAACAACGTTTGTTTGACGTGTCGCTCAACTTAACGAGAGGCTCGGCAGTAAATATTGATCAGACCGCAATCCGAAGCAACCCCAAAACTTTATTTACGAAATTTCGTATTAACACGAACACGTTGGAACGATCGAAGTCTGTACTAGTTGCCAATTCTGATCCCCTATGCCAAATCAACAGCCAACCGTCCTAATCGACCACATCAGTAAAAGCTTTGGTGAATTCACCGCCGTAAATGAGCTGAGCCTTGCGGTTTACCCGGGCAGAGTTTTCGGACTGCTGGGCCCAAACGGCGCCGGCAAGACCACGACGATCCGCATGATCGTCAACATCATGGCGCCTGACTCGGGTCGCATCGAGTTGTTTGGTCAACAGGTCACGCCGGAGCTTCAGGATCGCATCGGCTATCTGCCCGAAGAGCGCGGACTCTACAAGAAGATGAAGATCGGCGAACAGGTCAAATACTTCGCCGCACTCAAAAGTGTGGATGCGAAAGAAGCCGAGTCGCGCGGGGACCGCTGGTTGCAGCGGTTGAAGTTAATGGAATGGAAGAACAAGAAGGCAAGCGAGCTGTCGAAAGGTATGCAGCAGAAGGTGCAGTTTCTGAATGCGATCATTCACGAACCCGACCTGCTGATTCTTGATGAGCCTTTTTCGGGTCTCGATCCAGTCAACGTCGAAGTGCTCAAGGAAATCATTCTTGAGCTCAAGGCCTCGGGAAAGACGATCATCTTTTCAACGCACCAGATGGAAGTGGCCGAAAAGATCTGTGATGACATCTGTCTGGTCAATCGGTCACGCAAAGTGCTGGAAGGCAGCATCAGGGAAGTAAAGCGAGGCTTCAGCCGTAATGCGGTGGCCCTGCGGCTGGTTGGCGGTGAGTCAGTTTTGCAGAACGATCAGTTGATCAGCCACGTGAAGCGTGACAGCGACGGTATCGAAGTGTTGTTGGCGGAAAATGCATCGCCGCAAACGCTGCTCAAGGAGTTGATCGCAGCAGACGCCGTCATCGAACGCTTCGAAATGATCGAGCCCAGCCTGCATGACATTTTCATCGAGAAGGTGACGGAGAACGCATGAACAAATTACTGGCAATTATCAGGCGCGAGTATCTACAACGCGTCAAAACAAAGTTCTTCATCATCATGACGGTTCTCGGGCCTTTCATGTTGGTCGTGTTCACGATCGTGCCCGGGCTGCTTTTCAGTTTGAAGAGCGGCGATACGAAGATGGCCATTATTGATCAGACCGAGAACGCTAAACTTTACGAGTCCATTCGCAGTGCTCTTCTTAGACAAGGCCCGGACGACGACGATGAGCGCAACGCTAAACCGGACTTCAGCGGTTCAATGAACCAGAATTCCTCGAGCCGCATGCAGAATGCCGCGAAGAAGTTACGAGGCAGCTTTATCGTCGAGCAAGCAAAGCTCGACGGTAGATCGCTCGATGATGTGAAAAGGGAACTGAATGCGAGGATCGGGCGCGGGGAGTTGGATGGTTACCTCGTGATTCCTCCCGACGTGCTCGACAACAGCGAAGCGCGCACCGGTTATTACGGGCGCAACGTCGGCGATGTCATAACGCGAGGCCAGATCGAAGACCGCCTTAACGATGCGATTCGGCGACAGCGACTACTTCAACAAGGAGTCAAGGATCAAAACATCGATGCGCTTTCGACGTCGATTGATGTTGCCACATACCCCGTCAATGAAAAGGGACAGGAGGGCGCGGAAGATTCGGGCGCCGGTTTCGCAATGGTGTTCATCATCGCGTTTTTGATTTACCTGACGGTGCTGCTTTACGGCCAGGTGGTGCTCGGCGCGATCGTGGAGGAAAAAGAAACGCGCATTGCCGAAATTCTTTTTTCATCCGTTCGGCCTTTTCACCTGATGTTCGGCAAGCTGATTGGCGTGTCGCTGATGGCGCTAACGCAACTCGGCATCTGGGTGCTCGCGTTTGGAGCGGTCGCGCTGTATATCTTGCCGGCACTGTCAGCGAGCGGTACTGATGTGAACCTGCCACATTTACCGCCAATGTTCTTTGTTTATTTCTTCTTCTTCTTCGCGCTGGGATATTTTCTCTACGCCACCATCTATGTGCTCATCGGTTCCATGGTGACAACTACGCAGGAAGGCGGGCAGATGGCAATGCCCGTGGTGTTCCTGTTGATGGCCGGGCTGTACATGGCGTTTCCGGTTATTCGCGCGCCCAACTCCTCCTTCGCGTTCTGGGTGTCGATGGTGCCGTTCTTCTCGCCTATCACGATGATGGTGCGCATCGTTTCGCAAACGCCGCCGTTCTGGCAAATCGCCACCGCCTGGATTATCGGCGTTGCCACCGTCCTCGTCTTGTTGTGGCTGGCCTCGCGCATTTACCGCATTGGCATGTTGATGTATGGCAAGAAGGCGACGATTCCCGAAGTGATGCGCTGGCTCAAGCAGGCATAAGCCTCCTGCACTTGTCACCTGCCCGACTTGAATTGTCACGTTAGAAATCAGAACTGGCAGCGGTAGCGACCGGGTCGACTCGCCTAACCGAACAAGATCGGTGCTATTTATTGACGCGTCAAAACTCAATTCAACCGTGAATGGCGACGCCACATGACCCGGTCGCTACCGCTCCCGGTTCTGAATTAGCCGACCCGCTTAATTGGATCTGGCGTACGAAGTCGCGCATATCGGAGGGTTCTGAGTTGGCGCTTTGGCGGATCGCTACCGCTCCTAGTTCTGATTTTGTGTGTGGCTCCGCTCCAGAACCCAGCCAGTCACTCTTGTGCAAAGTGTAACCATCCTAACGCGATTGCAACCTTGTAGGCGTAGTCTCGATTTCGTATTCTTCAACCCCCAAATATGCCTATAGAAATCGAAAAGAAATATCGGCTAACTCCAAAACAGCGCGCCGAAGTGCTGAAGCGCTTACCAACTATTGGCGCCAAACGCGCCGGCGAGGAGTTTGAGGAGAATACGCTCTTCGCAGGCGACTCGATCGATTTGTCTCGCTCCGTACTGCGTCTGCGACGCGTTGGAAAACGCGCAATCCTGACTTATAAGGAACGATTTCCCAGTCGCTCGGATGTCAAACACCAACGTGAAGACGAGACAGCTGTTAGCGACGCCGAGGCAATGGAGTTGATTCTCGAAGGCCTCGGTTTCACCGCCACACTCGTTTATGAAAAGCGACGTGAGACCTGGAAGCTTGGTAAAACCGAAATCGTGATCGATGAGTTACCGTTCGGCTTGTTCATGGAGATTGAGGGGACTGAGCAAGACATCCGCGAAATTGAGAGTAAACTCGCGCTCAAGCTGAATGCGGAATTGGAAACTTATCCGCGACTGACGATGAAGCTCGGCACTAACTGCGGCGGTGTGATCGAAGCCCGCTTTCCGGAAGAGTGATGTTCGACGAACTTTAGTTTGTCGCTCGACAAGCTGAAGCTTGTCGGACACAAAAAGCGGCCTCGCCCTTTCGAGCGAGACCGCTTTTGTCGGGATAATGCCGGTCGACGATGAACCGTCGTCCGTCATGCTTACATTCCCATGCCGCTCATGCCGCCCATACCGCCGGGCATCGCGGGGCTGCCTTTATCTTCATCAGGCAGTTCCGAAACCATCGCTTCGGTGGTCAACATCAAACCAGCGATTGAAGCTGCGTTCTGCAGGGCAGTGCGCGTAACCTTCGCCGGATCGATAACGCCCGCCTTCACGAGGTCTTCGTAAACTTCGGTCTGCGCGTTGAAGCCGGCGCTGTCGTTCTTCTCAGAACGAACGCGTTCGACGACTACAGCGCCCTCCTTGCCGGCGTTCTGAACAATCTGACGCAGCGGCTCTTCCAGCGCGCGACGGACGATGTTCACACCGATCTGTTCATCGGGATCGCCTTCGCCTTCGCCGTTGATCTGGAACTTCTCAAGCACTTTCGCTGCGCGAACTAAAGCCACACCGCCGCCGGGAACGATACCTTCTTCCACGGCAGCACGGGTTGCGTGCATTGCATCCTCAACACGAGCTTTCTTTTCCTTCATCTCGGTCTCAGTGGCAGCGCCGACTTTGATGACTGCCACGCCGCCGACGAGTTTCGCCAGACGCTCTTGCAGTTTCTCGCGGTCGTAGTCAGAAGACGTATCTTCAATCTGCGCTCTCATCGTCTTGACGCGGCCTTCGATGTCGCTCTGCTTACCGTTGCCTTCGACGATCGTGGTGTTGTCTTTGTCGATGGTGACTTTCTTAGCGCGACCAAGATCTTCAAGCTTAACGTTCTCGAGCTTAATGCCGAGATCTTCGCTGATGACTTTGCCGCCAGTCAGAATCGCAATGTCTTCGAGCATCGCTTTGCGGCGATCGCCAAAGCCTGGAGCTTTAACGGCTGCGATGTTCAAGGTGCCGCGCAGCTTGTTAACAACCAGGGTCGCCAGCGCTTCGCCTTCAACGTCTTCTGCGATGATCAGCATGGGCTTGCCCATCTTCGCAACCTGTTCGAGCAGCGGCAGCAGATCCTTCATCGAGCTGATCTTTTTCTCGTGGATCAGGATGAGCGGATTCTCGAGCGCCGCTTCCATTCGTTCCGGATCGGTAACGAAGTAGGGGCTGAGATAACCGCGGTCAAACTGCATACCTTCAACAACTTCAAGCGAGGTCTCCATCGTCTTCGACTCTTCAACCGTGATGACGCCGTCTTTGCCGACTTTGTTCATCGCTTCGGCAATGATGTTGCCGATGGTCGAATCGCCATTCGCGGAAACAGTACCGACCTGGGCAATCATGTCGCCCTTAACCGGCTTCGCGAGCCGTTTGATTTCTTCGGTGGCGCGCTCAACAGCCTTGTCGATGCCGCGCTTGAGGGCCATCGGGTTCGCGCCTGCCGCAACTGTCTTCACGCCTTCGCGGAAGATTGCCTGCGCCAACACGGTCGCGGTGGTGGTGCCGTCGCCGGCAACGTCGGAAGTCTTGGAAGCAACTTCGCGAACCATCTGCGCGCCCATGTTCTCGAGCGAATCTTTCAGTTCGATCTCCTTGGCGACGGTAACGCCGTCCTTGGTGATCGTCGGGGAACCAAATTTCTTGTCGATTACCACGTTGCGGCCTTTGGGGCCCAGCGTGATCTTCACTGCGTCAGCGAGCTGATTGATACCGCGCAGAATCGCCGCGCGTGACTCCTCGCCATGAACTACTTGCTTTGCCATTTCTGTCTTGTCTCCTACTGAAATATGGAATGTGATAGAGAAACAAAAAAAGCGGCCGCGTCGTGAAAACGACTACTTGCCACCCTTCTTGCTGCTGTTGGCTGCGCCCGCGCGTGAGATGATTCCGAGGATCTCGTCTTCGCGCATGATCAGCAGCTCTTCACCGTCAATTTTGATTTCAGAACCACTGTATTTGCCAAATAGAACGCGGTCACCAGCTTTGACGTCCAGCGCCTGACGGCTTCCGTCTTCCTTGTATTTACCTGCGCCTGACGCTACTACTTCGCCTTCCTGCGGCTTTTCCTTCGCTGTGTCAGGAATAATAATCCCGCCACGAACCTGCTCTCCCTCCTCGATGCGGCGTACGATGACGCGGTCATGCAGAGGTGTGATATTTGTCGACATTCTTCCGAATCTCCTTTCGATTTTCCCTTACAAAATTATGTATGGCATTAATGTAAAACTGGGTTTGAGGCCAATCGCTAGCACTCTTTGCGGTTGAGTGCTAAGGATAATTCCGAGCGGAATGATTGTCAACTCAGTGGCTTAGGGGGTAGTGACCTAATTTCAGTTTCTCTGTGAGACCTCCGTGTCCTTTGTGCCTCTGTGGTGAGTCTTTGCTTACTTTATTCACCACCGAGACACAGAGAGCACAAAGAACGCACTGAGAGA
>Ga0070682_100000323_pt1 | contig 32774 bp, 27 predicted proteins | sample KBSC63LmetaG_FD_64668 | JGI IMG/M metagenome (GOLD analysis project Ga0070682, IMG submission 64668) | Corn rhizosphere microbial communities from Kellogg Biological Station, Michigan, USA - KBS C6-3L metaG | ecosystem: Host-associated > Plants > Roots > Rhizosphere | place: USA: Michigan...
CGTGGCGCCGTTCGAGCCGCACGGGGCGAGCCTCTATCTCGTCGAGCTTTGACTCGCGCGCCGAGAGCGGCGCCCGAGCGTGTGAAGCAACGCCGCCATCGCGACGAGCGCGGCATGCGGGAACGTCTCGCCGGGCTCACGCACGACACTGCAGCCGCCGCGCGCGGAGGGGAGCGTCGTCGCGAGCGCGTGATCGACGGCGATCGGCACGGATCGCTGGACGAGCGAGCGGCCGTCGAAGCGCACGTCGATCGTGAGCGAGGTGCCGCCGCTCTGAGCTTCCGCGGCAACGACGAAGCGGAAGAGCCCAGAGGCGAGCCGCTGCAAACGTTCGACGAGCAACGCGCCCGAGACCTTCACCTCGAGCCGCCCCACGTCGAAGCCGTCCGCCACGTGATCGTGATCGTCACGGACCTCGAGCAGCGCTTCGAGCGGCCAGCTCGGATCCGGATGCGCGAACGATTCGGAGAGCACGAGCTCCGTAGCCGACCCCGGAACGCGCTCGTTCATGCCTTCGGCGAGCGCTTCGAGCGTGCGCTCGAGGTCGAGCGCGCCGGCGCCGAGCTGGCTCGGGTCCACCGTGGTTCCTTCGATGCGCCGGGCGCCCGCCTGCAGGAGGGCTCTGAGCGCCGATTGCGTGAGCGACGCATCCTGCTGGAGGAGCAGGGCGATGGCGCCCGAGACGAGTGGCGCCGACATCGACGTGCCCCCCGTGAGCGCGTGCGCGTCGTCGATCACGAAGCAGTTCGGCGCGTAGCCGTGCTCGCCGCACGCTCCGAAGTCGTCGAAGATGCCGCCGGCGACCGTGGTCGGTAGGCGCGGATCGGTGCCTTCCGCCATTGCTCCGATGACATTCGCGCCGGGTGCGACCAGATCCGGCTTCATCGCTCCGAGCGCATTCGGCCCCGCCGCGGAGAAGTACGCCGTGCTGTCGAGCGGCACACCGTCCTCACCGCCGTACGCCGCCATCGACACGTCCTCGCCCGCGGCATCCAGCCATTCGGTGCGGTTCACCGTCGCGCCGACCGCGATCAGCTCGGGCGAGGTGGCGGGCAAGTTGATGGTTCCCTCCTTTTGCGCGCGCGGCAAAAGGGGCCCGATGCTGCGCTCCGGGCCGAGCTCGGCGTCGCCCTCGACCCAGATCCGCGCCGACGCCGGTCCCTCGAGACGCAAGGCGAACACGTCGCTGCTGCTGAAGCGCCCGTCAATCACCACCGCGGCGCCGTACGATCCGGGCGGGATCGCCGAATCGGACGTCACGCCGTTCACCACCGTCACCTCGACCGACCCGTCGTCGGCGATGGCCTGACGTCCGGGGTGCACGGGCTCGAGCACCGTCCCCGCGCGTCGCTCGACGCCGAGGCCGAGCGTGTCGCCCGGGCGCACCGTGATCCAGACGTAAATCGTGCCTTCCGTCACCCCGTCGGACGTCGCGGGCGTGATGATCGGCACGAGCGCGCTCGAGCCGTCGGCGACGTGCACCTCCGTGTGCACGCCGAGCGGCTCCGGAACGCCGACGCCGAGATCGCGAAAAAGCCCCGCGCTGTTGCCTGCCGCGACCACGATCGCGCGCCCGGGCTGCGCGTCGCCGACCAGCGCCTCGAGCCCGCGCTCGATGGGCGAGCTGCCGTCGTGTCCGCCGAAATCGGTGCCGAGGCTCAGATTCACGACCGCCGGCAAGCCGAGCTCACCGGCGCGCTCGAACACGAAGCTCGTCGCCTTGAGCACGTCGCCGTCGTAGATGCCGCCGCCCTTGCGAGCCACTCGCGCCACGATGAAGCTCGCCTCGGGCGCCACGCCGACGTACGGCGTCGGACCGCTTGCGAGCCCCGTGCCGCCCGCGAGTGACGCGACGTGCGTGCCGTGCCCGCCGAAATCCCCCGGGTCGTCGTTGGGATCCCCATTGTTCACGAGCGCGTCGACCTCGCTGCCCGTGTAGACGGCGCACGGCGTGCCGTCTTCGTCGTTCGGATCCGTGCGGCAGCCGAGCGCCGCTTCGAGCTCGGGATGCAGCCCCGCGCGTTCGCGCGAGAAATCGAGCCAGTACAAGATGCGCGTGCCGCCGTGCGCGTCGCGCAGGTCCGCGTGCTTAGGATCGACGCCGGTGTCGACCATTCCGAGCACCACGCCGCGCCCGGTGAGCCCCGTGGCGTTGCGAAATGGCGCCACGCGATTCCACGCGTTCGCTCGGTCCAAGAGCAGCCGGAGCGGCGGCGACCACGCGAAACGCGCGTCGGGGTACGCCTGCGCAAGCTCCGCGAAGCCGCGCGACGCGATCTCCACGACGCCGAGCTCGCCGCCCGCCTCCGTGTCCGCGACGTGCACGAAGCGCGGCGGTCGCGCGCCCCCCGGCGGAAGGTCGACGATGCTGCTCAGGCGCTCGCCGAACGCCCGCGGCAGTCGCCCCGGCTCGCTTCGCACGAACGCCCCGAGCTCCACCTCCGCCCGCACCGGCCGCGCGACGGCGAGCGCGGCGAGCCCGGCGCCGGCAATGGCGCAAAGGACTCGCGAAGAGCGCCCGGCGCGGCTCATGCTCACATCGGCGGCACGAGGTGCTTGCGCCGCACGCGCGCCTCGCGCCGCGGCGCGGCGTTCGCGAGCCGCTGCACGACTTCCGTGCGCAGGTTGTCGAACGGCACGACCGCATCGACGACGAGCTCGCTTGCGAGCTTCTCGAGGCTCACGTCCTCGCGGTACTCGTCGCGCAGCGTTTGCACGAGCGCGTCGCGCTCCGCGCCCTCCGGTGCTTGCTGAATGCGGTGGTAGTGCACGGCGTTGACCGCCGCCTGCGCGCCCATCACGGCGATCGACGCCGTCGGCAACGCGAGGCACGCCTCCGGCTCGAACGCGGGCCCGCACATCGCGTAGAGCCCCGCGCCGTACGCTTTCCGCACGACGATGCTGAGCTTCGGCACCGTCGCCTCGCTCACGGCCGCGACCATCTTCGCGCCCGCGCGAATGATGCCTTGGCGCTCGACCTTGGTGCCGATCATGAAGCCCGGCACGTCCGCCAAGAACAGGATCGGCAGATTGAACGCGTCGCACAGCCAGATGAAGCGCGCGGCCTTGTCGGCGCTGTCGACGAACAGCACGCCGCCGAGGTGCTTTGGCTGATTGGCGACGATGCCCACCGGTCGCCCCTCGACGCGCGCGAACGCCGTGATGAGCTCCTTGGCGAAGCGCGCCTTGAGCTCGAGCATGCTGCCCTCGTCGATGACGCCGTCGATCACTTCGCGCATGTCGAACGGCTTGTTCTCGTCGGGCAGGATCGTCTTCTCGAGCGCCGCCCCGCCGACACGCGGCGGCCTCACCCACGTGCTCGGCGGCTCGCCGTCCGAGCTCTGCGGCATGTAGCCGAGGTATTCGCGCCCGAACGACAGCGCCTGCTCCTCGTTCGAGACCAGCACGTCGCCGCACCCGGAGACGCTCGTGTGCATCTTGGCGCCGCCCATCTCCTCGAGCGTCACCTTCTCCCCAATCACCATCTCGGCCATGCGCGGCGAGCCGAGGTACATGCTCGCGTTGCCGTCGACCATCACGACGACGTCGCAGAACGCCGGGATATACGCGCCCCCGGCCGCCGACGGGCCGAACAGCAGACAAATCTGCGGCACGCGACCGCTCAGCCCGACCTGGTTGAAGAAAATGCGCCCCGCCCCGCGCCGCCCCGGAAACATCTCGGCCTGGTCGGTGATGCGCGCTCCCGCGGAGTCCACGAGATAGAACACCGGGCACGAGAGCTTCTCCGCGCGCTCCTGCAACCGGAGGATCTTCTCGACGGTCAGGCGTCCCCACGAGCCGGCCTTCACCGTCGAATCGTTGGCCATGATCGCGACCGGTCGTCCGTCGATGTTGCCGATGCCCGTCACGACGCCGTCCGCGGGCAGCTCGTCTTCCGCCGTGGCGCGCGCGAGGAGCCCGTCTTCGACGAACGATCCCTGGTCGACCAGCAGCGCGATGCGCTCGCGAGCGAAGAGCTTGTTCTGCGCGCGATTCTTGTCGTGATACTTCGGCGCCCCGCCGCGGCGCGCGCGCTCGATCAGCTCCTTGAGCTTGGCGTCGTCCATGGCCGCCGATACTACTCCGGCTCCCCGCGCGGCCGCGGAACGACTCAGAGCGGCTGGGCGGCCCGGGCTGAAATCAGCGCCTGAACCTCGGTTTCGGTCTTGCGCAGCCCGTCGGACGAGTAACCGACGAGCGCGTCGCGCACCTTCCCGTCGCGATCGATGACGAACATCGTCGGCAGCGCGAACGCCTTGAACACGCGCGTCGTCTCGCCGTCGGGGTCCGAGGCGATCGCGTAGTCCATGCCCATCTCGACGCTCGCTTGCAACGCCACGTCGGGCGCATCCATCGTCACGCCGATCACGACGAGCCCCTGCGCGGCGTAGCGATCGTGCCAGGCGTTCAACGTCGGCACGCTCATCCGACACGGCACGCACCACGACGCCCAAAAATCCACGATCACGACCTTGCCCCGGAGCTCGGCGAGCGTCGTGGGCACGCTGCCCTTCACCGTCGCGAGCGGGCGGAACGCGGGCGCCGGTGCCCCCATGAACGCCTGCTTCAAGAGCATGTCCGGATCCGGCCGACCCGTGAGCACGACCGGGACGAGCCGCTCGCTACCGCCGCGCATGAGCGACAGCCCGACGCGATCGCCCGCGCGACGAGCGCTCACGCGCAGCACGACGTCCTGCGGTCGCTCGACGACGGCGCTGTCGACGCGCAGGATCCGATCGCCCGCCGTGACGCCCGCGCGCTCCGCCGGCGACGAGCGCAACACGTCGCGCACGATCACGCCGGCTTCCCCGGGCGGCGCCGTCGAGAGCTCGACGCCGAGCCAGCCCGGGCCGTCCTCGTTGCTCGGCGGATCGGGCGTGCCCTCGGCGCTGAGGCCCGCCGGGAAAGCGGCGGCCGAAGCATTCTCGGGGCTCGACGCGGACGGAGCCGCGTGCGCCGCGGTCGGACCCGCCGACGTGGTCGGGCTCGAACCTCCCGCGCACCCCACGAGCGCGAGCACGCCGAGCGTGGCGACGCGCAGGGCGGGGGAGCTCCTTACTGCGCGAGCGCTCACTCTATCGTGGTACCATGCGCCGGGCAGTCGGGCTCCCATCGTGCGCTTCTTGCCGCTCTGCCTCACGCTTGCTTTGGGTTGCAGCGCGCCGCCGCCGCCGCTCGTGCCTGCTCCTCCCGCGCCGCCGCCGCCCGCTCCGGTCCCGTGGTCGCGCTTCGCCGAGATCGCCGCGTGGCCCGCTGCGGCCGAGCCCTTCGCGAACTTCGGACATCCCGACGCCGGCGACCAGGCACAAGCCCGCGTGAGTCCGGACGCCCGCGCCGCCTACGCCGAGCTCGTGCGCGACAGCGTGCTGCCCGAAGGGTCGATCGTCGCGCTGTTCCACTCCGACCGCACGGGCAAGGCCGGCCCCGTCTACGTGATGGAGAAGCAGGGCGGAACCTGGGCGTACCGGGCCCTCACGGCGCAAGGCGTCATCCTCGAAGGCGCTGCCGGTCGCTGTGAGGGCTGCCACCAGGGCGCGGTGGGCGATGCGCTCTTCGGCATCCCGCGGCCGCGCGAAGCGCCGCGCCCTTAAACGGCAAAAAGCCCGACGGCGCGGAATGCGGTGGGCTCGGTCGCGCGTTGGAGAGGAAGCGCTGACACCGCGCAAATCCCCCCGCGTTGTGGCGAAATCGCCGGGGTGGGGACTACCCAACCCGCGAAAGAAGCGCTAAAATAACAAAGGCCCGATGGCTGCACCCATCAGGCCTTCGAAAATTCACAGGTTGAAAGCGCTAAGTCGGAAGTAAGCGAATAAGTTAGGAAAAGGCTAAGGAAGGTAACAAGAGAGGCATCGTTCCAGCGGTGCCTCTTAGAAGATCTCGCTTCGCAGGGCGAGAAAAGCGACGAAGCTCGGGAGCCTCGATAAGTTCGCGGGGGTGTTAGCAGAGTCCGTGCCATCATCCAAACCTGCTCGAAACACCAAATCGTTTCCAGGGGTTAGGGTCGAATGGCGCGCGGGGTGTGCCACTGGTCAAAGCTCTGCCCCTGGTGTGCGTGTCAGGGCTACACCGCGAGTCTGAAAACTTTGCGACGGAAATTCCGTCAGGTCTGGATTTGAGAACCGAGCGTTGAAGGGGAGGCACTCGGCGGTCCGACTCGCGAGCCGGAAGCTCGTTCTGATGGTTGGTCGATTCGAAGCGCAAGGCGCTGGAACCCGAATGCGCTGTGCTATGTGTCGCCCCCTTCTGAGCGCCCGTAGCTCAGCTGGATAGAGCATCGGTCTACGGAACCGAGGGTCGGAAGTTCGAATCTTCCCGGGCGCGCCGTACCACGACTTCAGGTGAATGAAGTCGTGGGGGCCATGTGCGGCTTCGGCGCTGGCCGATTCGGACCTTCGTGCGGGTCCGAACGGAGCCGCAGCTAGTCGCGCGGAGTGGGCCAGCACGGGGCCGACGGTTTCGACGTTCCCTCGTGCGGCGACTGCACGTGACTGAAGTCGTTGGGGCGAGGTGCGCCCGCGGCGGCACCGCGGGAGCTCGTCTCAGTCGCAGCCGGGGTTACCCGGACAGGGCCACGACGACGGCTCGGAAGAAGTGGCGCATGTCCAAACGCCGGATTCGGCGCACACGCAGTAGCCGGTCTTCTGGGTGCCGGATGAGTCTCGGTAGAGCGGATTGTTCGTGGTCCCACCGAAGCACGGTGTGCATTGCGGGACGGTGCACGGGTCCGCGGCGCGCGGCACCGTTCCGGGGCACGCGGCAGGCAGCTGGTAGGGCGCGGGGACGCTGTAGCAGGAGTAGTCAGCCGAAGCGGGGAATTGGCACTCGCCTTCGCTGTACGTTCGGTTCATGCACGTTTCGCGCTTGAATCCGACGGCGTCGGGCCCGCATTGTCGGTAACAGTATTGGCCTGCTTCGGTGCAGGAACTGCCCTTGACGATCGCATCGTCACACGCGGGCTCATACAGACTGCTCGACGTCCCGGCGCTCGCTCCGGTTCCGTCGCCGGCGCTCGGCGCCGTGCCACCGCTCCCGGCAGCCGGACCACCGCCCATGGCACCCCCGGTTCCCGACCAGCGTCCGCCGCGTCCGCCGCGTCCGCCGCCCGTCGTTCCGCCGCCGTCCATGGGCACGGTTCCGCCCGCACCGGCAACGGGAGTGTCTCCACCCGTGCCGCCCTGAGCCGTGTCGCCACCCACGGCTGTGTCCGCGCCGGAGCCGGATCCGGTGCCCGCTTCGCTGGTCGAACCGCCCGTGCCGTCGACAGCACCGGTTCCCGCGTCACCTTGCGGCGAGTCGCCGCCGACTCCGTCGCTGCCGCCCGTGCCGCCGGTGCCACCGTTGCCGGGGAACGTCGCGCCGGTGCCGCCGATCGCGTCGGTGCTATTCGGCTGAGCCGCGCCTTGGTCGACGTAGTAGCTGTCCGTGAAGGGGCAACCGGTCAAGACGAGAGCGATAACCGAACATCCGAATAAGCGCGGCGAAAGCACGACCCACGACTCTAGCGCGTCACGGCGCGTCCGGCCCGTATGAGTCTGAAACGGCGGGAGTTCTTCCGTCAGCGTACGAGTTCTCCCGTCAGCGCACGAGCGCGTCAGACCTCGACGATGACGGTGCCGAGGTGGTGGCCCCGCATGACGTCGCAGAGGGCCTGTGGCGCCTGCTCGAGCCCGCGGATCCGTACGTGCGGGAACTGCAGCTCACCTGCTCTCAGCGCGGCGCCGAAGAGTCGGTTCCACTCAGGGCGCGCGTCTGCGTCGTCATCGGCGCTGTAGCCGCGGATCGTGACCCGACCGAGCAGAATCGGAAAGGAATCGAGCACCGCGGGCGCCGAACGCCCCGTGCCCTGCTCGGCGAGCTGCCCGGACAGGGCACCGACGACGATAATCCGCGCGCCGCGCCGGGCCGCCTGCACGGCAGCTTGGAGCTGTTCGCCGCCTACGTTGTCGAGCGCTACGTCGATACCGTCCGGCGCCGCGCTGCGCAGTTGTGCGAGTAGAGGTCCGCCTTCTCGCGTCACGGCCGCGTCGTAGCCGAGCTCCGATACCAAGCGCTTGCCCTTGGCCAGCGTGCTCGTGCTTCCGATGATGCGAGCGGCGCCGAGCCGTCGAGCGATGCGCGCCGCCATCGATCCGATCGATCCGGCGGCGCTCGATACGAACACCGTGTCTCCGGCGCGCACGTGCGCCGCGCGCGTGAGCACGGCGTACGCCGTCCAGCCGTGCCCGAGGTACGCCACGGGATCGGGCAGCGTGTCGTCGACGCGCTGGCACGCACTCACGGGCACGGCCGCGATTTCGCGAAATCCGCAATGGTGCAGGACGAGATCACCGCGCGACAGGCCGCTGCCGGCCGGGGCCGTGATGACCTCGCCGAGCGCCTCTTCCGCGAGCGTGTCGCCGGGACGCAGCGCCGGGAACGGCACGCCTTCGACCGCTTCGGCACCCTCGCTCATCATCATGCGCAACGACGCAGAGACCCGAAAGTACCGATTCTGCAGCAAGACGTCGCCCGCCGCCGGCGTTGGCTCGGGCAGGGAGACGACGGTGAAATGCTCGGCCGTGGGCAGCCCGGTCGAGCGTGCGCGTAGCCGAACCTCGCGCGAGTAGCCCGGGCGAGGGTGGGTTTCGGAAGATGCGAGCATCGTGTACATATTTTGGAAGAGGCACGTCGGGTTGGTTACTCGCATTCGTAAACCGTCCGCGGGGATGCGAAAGCAGCCGCGACAAGCCCGCTCGCGGGCCACCGTCGCGGCGATCGTCGAGGCCGGGGCTCGGATTCTGGGTCGCGGCGGCTGGACGGCGTTCAACACCAACGCCGTCGCGGCGCTTGCCGGCGTGAGCATCGGCACGCTCTATCAATACTTCCCGAATCGGCTCGCGCTCGTGGAGGCGGTTCGCTGCCGTCATTTCGAGGAGGTGTTGGCGGTCATTCACGGCGTGGCGAGCGCGGGCGACACGCCGCGCGACCGCATCCAGGCGCTCGTGAGTGGCATGATTGCCGTGCACGGGGCGAGCCCGGAGCTCCACCGCGCGCTGCTCGAGGAGGCGCCGCGCGGTCTGCACGTGAGCCCCGCGGAGCAGGCCTTCGAGCGCGCGTATTTCGCGGCGTACGAGCGCATCCTGCTGCAGGTTTCGAGACGGAGGAAGAGACCCGCGCTGCATGCCGGTGCGCGCGTGTTGTCCGCGGCGATCGAGGGTGCGATTCACGACGCGGCTCGCTGCCGAGCGCTCGACTCGACGGCGTTTCGCACGGAGCTCGAGGCGCTGGTCGCCGGCTACCTGCGTTGAGCAAACGTGCTGTTTTTCTTCCGCCCGAACGCAAAGTGCGCGGCGCTATCGAGCCTTCCGGTGTAAGACTGCCGTCGTCATGCAGGGCTTACGAGCGGGCGGGCGCTTCCGAAGGCGACTCGACGTGAGCTATCCGCGCGCTCACGCAATTGGCGGAGTCGGGCTCTTGGTCTTGGCGGCTTGCTCCGGCGAATCGCGAGGTGGTGCGACGCACGCGTCGTCTCGGTCAGCAGCGGGCTCGGGACAGGAGGCGGCCACGCCGCCCGGTGCCGACGGTGGCACGACGGGAATGGAAGCGAGCGCCGGAGCGGCCGCGGACGATCCGACGGGTGGTGCGACGGCGGGCTCCGGTGCGAGCGGGGGCGGCGGAGCGGCCGGTCGCGTCGGGACCGGGGCAGGTGGCGCGACCAGCACGTCAGGCGGCGCGAGTGGCGCGTTGGGGGGCGCGAGTGGCGCGTCCGGTGGCGCCATGTCTACCGCAGGAGCAGGAGCGAGCGGCACGCCGAGCGCCGGCGCGGGAGCGGGCGGTGTGCCGCAAATGATCCATGACGTGTTCGGTTCGAGGCCCTGCGAAATGACGGCGGGCGATTGGTGTCAGGAGCTGCTCACGGGTGGTATCCACGCTTACAAGATCGCGTTGAACAGCGCGGGCAACGTGATCGTCGCCAGCGTCTCGAGCGCCAACGACGTGGGTGTCGCCGCGTACACCGCGGGCGGCGAGCTCCTTTGGTCTCAGGCCTTCAGCGCGGGTAGCTGGGAATTCGTCGAGGGTCTGGCGACGGACGCGAGTGACTTCATCTTCGTCTCTGGCTCGAGCAGGGACGAATCGACGCTCGTGGACACTCCGTTCCTGGCAAAGCTCTCGCCAGCCGGCGATGTCCTCTGGTTGAAACGACCCAGCGTGAGCTCGGTGACGGGCGGCGTCGCGACGGACGCAGACGGCAACGCCGTGGTCGCGCTCCCCGAGGTCATGGAGTATTCGGGGAAAGCCGAGCTGCTCTGGTCCTTGCCGCGTGGCGATACGCTGGGCACCGGTCCCATCACCGTGAACGCTGCGGGCGACGTCCTCTTTCTGAGGGGCGACGGGATGAACACGTTTCTCACGAGCCTGTCGCCCGCCGGCGCTCTGCTTTCGGATCGACGGTTCGCAGCGAGCGATCCGAGCGTCAATCGCGCCGCGTTCGATCCGAATGGCGATCTCGTGATCGTGAGCTTCGGTGGGGAACCCGGGAAATGGCTCTTGTGGCGCTACTCGACCGAGGAGGACCTCGTCTGGAGCGTCACGCTGACGCGGAACCTCTTCACCGCCGACGCCGTCGTGCTCGACGCGAGCCGGAACATCGTCGTCGCCGGCATGGCGAACGCCTTCGGCGAGTCGTACTACGACACGTACATCGCGAAGTACGATCCGGACGGCAACTTGCTCGGGGGAAGTCCTTTGGGCGAGCGCGGCGGCGCGTCGGCGCGCGATCTCGCCATCTCCCCGGAGGGCACGGTGTTCGTTGCGGGCGACTCACCGTCGGGCGGGTTCATTGCTCGCATGTCGCCCCTGGAGCTCCAGCGAGCGCCAGAAACGCCATGAACTCCGGCTCCCCGTGCGCGCGGTGCCGCAGGCGCATGCGATGCCGCGCGAGGCGGTTCCAGCGGAGAACGAGTGCTTGGTACTCGGAAAGCCGCGCCCAGCGTGCTTCGTCGGTCTGCGTGAGCTCGTCGCGATCGGTGGCGCCGGAACGAAGCTCGCCGCACCCCGCCGGATCGAAGAGCGAGAGGCGCGTCACGCGTCGGTCGGCGGCACGCTCGAGCACGAACGGATAGAGACGGCAGTCGAGCGGGCGCGCCGCGTAGGCGCGGCAGCGATGGTCCGTGTCGAGCAGCGTGCAGGCGCCGCCGGCGTGCGCGAGGACCATCAAGCGTGGGCCGGGAGGCAGTAGCACCATGCTCGCCGAGACCGCTTCGAGGTCGACCTGGTCGGGAGGAAGCCACTCGACGAGTGATGCCGGTGCCGCTCCGAGCGACCGAGCCAGCCGCTCGAGATCGCGGTGCGTCAGCGCAACGCGGTGCTTGCGGCAGCAGTCGCCGCAGCCGTTGCAAACGAAGGCAAGGTGCTCGGCGCCGATCGCTTCGCCGCGCCAAGTCATGACGAGCAGCATAGCTCGTGCGGCGGCGCCGGATCAGATGCCGGAGCCGCCCTCGAAGGCTCGCGCGCGATAGTGCGGCTGCGACACCTGGCAGCCCGGGGGGACGCTGCGGGTGAGCCACACGTTGCCGCCGATGCGCGCGCCCCGCCCGATCACGATCCGACCGAGAATCGTCGCGCCCGCGTAGATCACGACGTCGTCCTCGACGATGGGGTGTCGTGCGCCGCCGCGCGCCGCGCGCCCGTGCTCGTCGTGCCGGACGTCGCGCGCGCCGAGCGTCACGCCCTGATAGATGCGCACCCGCGCGCCGATCACCGTCGTCTCGCCGATCACGACGCCCGTGCCGTGGTCGATGAAGAAGCTCGGCCCGATCTGCGCGCCGGGGTGAAGGTCGATGCCGGTCGCGGCATGCGAAAGCTCCGCGATCATCCGGGGTACGAGCGGTACGCCCTCGCGCTCGAGCTCGTGCGCGATGCGGTGATTGGTGATGGCGCGCACGCCCGGATAGCAGAACAGCGTCTCGTCCAAGAACCGCGCGGCCGGGTCGCCCTCGTAGGCCGCGGTCGCGTCGGTATCGATTTGCTCGCGGAGGCGCGGCAAGCTCGCGATCAGTGCGTCGGCGATCTCGCGAGCGCGGGCGTCGCAGGTACGGCAACGCTCGCGGGCGCTGCCGGGCGCGTGCTCACACGAAAACGCGAGACCGGCCTCGAGCTGCTCGACGAGGACGGCGTGGGCGCGATCGAGGCGCCGCTCCACGAACTGGCGCAGCACCTCCGGCGCCGGCCCCGTGCGACCGAAGTGCAGCGGGAATAGCAGCGCGCGAAGGTCGTCGAGCATGCCTTCGATCGCGCCCGGCGACGGGGGCGGGTAGGCGCCGAAGCGCGCTCGCTCGCCGCCGTCGCGCGACTCCGCTGCCGAGCACAAGCGGCCGACGACGCTCGTGAGCCGCGCGCTCGTGCGCGGGGGGCCGGACGCGATGCGCCGGTGCGCGCCCTGGGGAACCTCGGGAATTCGTGGCTCGATCATGCGGATCCTCGCCGGCTTTCGCTGCCGCCCGACGTCTATTATAATAGACAGATGGTCGAATCAACAGGAAGGCGACGTTTGCTCACGGGGGCGGCCGCCGCTTTGGCCGCCGCGGCGTGCGGGAAGGCAGCTCCGGCGCCTGCTCCCCGAGCTTCGGCGTCCGCGCCTGCCCCTGTGCCCGCGGAGGCGACGCTGCTCAACGTCTCCTACGATCCCACGCGCGAGCTCTATGCCGAATACAACGTGCTCTTCGCCCAGCGCTGGCTCGAGCGCACGGGGCAGCACGTGACAATCAAGCAATCGCACGGTGGGTCGGGCGCTCAGGCGCGCGCCGTGAGCGAAGGGCTCGAAGCCGACGTCGTGACGCTGGCCTTGGCGCTCGACATCTCGAGCCTCGCGAAGAAGGCCACGCTCATTCCTGCGGATTGGCAAGCGCGACTTCCCTTCAACAGCAGCCCGTACACCTCGACGATCGTCCTCCTCGTGCGCTGCGGCAACCCGAAGAAGATCCAGGATTTTAGCGACCTCGCTCGCCCCGGCGTGGGCGTCATCACGCCGAATCCGAAAACGGGCGGCGGCGCACGCTGGAACTACCTTGCGGCCTGGGGCCACGCTCTGCGTGCCCCCAGCGCGACCCCGAGCAGCGTGCGCGACTTCATGCGACGGCTCCTGAAGAACGTGGTCGTGTTCGACTCCGGCGCGCGCGGGTCGACGACGACGTTCGTGCAGCGAGGCATCGGCGACGTCCTCGTCACGTGGGAGAACGAGGCGAAGCTCGCGCTCGAAAAATCACCTGCCGGAGCGCTCGAGCTCGTGGTTCCCCGTGCGAGCATCCTTGCCGAGCCCCCCGTCAGCGTCGTGGACAAGAACGTCGACAAGCACGGGACGCGCGCGGTGGCCCAAGCGTATCTCTCGCAGCTCTACGAGAAGGAGGCGCAGGAGCTCGTCGCCAAGTTCGGCTACCGTCCGCGCGATCCCGAGGTCCTCGCCCGACATTCCGCGAAGTTCCCGCGCGTCGAGCTGTTCGGCGTCGACGACGTGTTCGGCGGCTGGCAGAAGGCGCAAGCCGAGCACTTCGACGAGGGCGGCACCTTCGACCAGCTCACCAAGGCCGGCTGACGACCCCGCGCAGCGGCGGCAGGATGGTGTTTCTGGCATTTTCGTGCGTGGCGCGCCAGAAGTGAGAGCAGACAGGTGACCCGGACGAGCCCCGAGCACTTTGGACGACGGGTTTGCCCGTCGTGCAGCCACTGCTGATTGTAATGCTGTCTCATCCTCGCCAACCCCGTCACGTTCGAGCTCGAGGCCTCGCTCTCGGCGGCATCAGTCTGCTTGCGGCGTTTCTTGCGACGCCCCCGCTAAAGGCCGCTTCGCTCACCAAAGTGAACAACTGGGGAGCGAGCGGGGTCCCGGCAACCGCGAGCATGTACATCTACGTGCCCGACAAGATGGCTACGAAGCCGCCGATCGTGGTCGTCGCCCACTACTGTGGCGGCACCGCGTCGGCCGTGTTCGGTCAGGCTTCCGGCATCAAGAGCGCCGCGGACCAGTACGGCTTCATCATGGTCGTGCCGCAGACGACCAACAACTGCTGGGACGTCGGCTCCACGAAGGCGCTCACGCACGACGGGGGCGGCGACACGCAAGCTGTCGCTCAGATGGTGAAGTACGCGATCACGACCTACTCGGCGAATGCGGACCGTGTGTACATCACGGGCGACTCGTCGGGCGCCATGATGACGGAGGGCATGCTCGCCGTTTATCCCGAGGTCTTCAAGGGCGGCTCGGAATTCGCCGGTGTGCCCGCAGGCTGCTGGGCGGTGGGCGATCCGGACGGGCAGTGGAGCAGCCAGTGCGCCGGCGGCAGCGTGACGCACACGGCGCAGGAGTGGGGCGACATGGTGCGCCAGATGTACCCCTCGTACACGGGCCATCGCCCGCGCGTGCAGCTCGTCCACGGCGACGCGGATGGGACCATCAACTACAAGAACCACACCGAAGCCATCAAGGAATGGACCGACGTGCTCGGCCTGAGCACGGAGCCGACCACGACGACGACCGTGACGTTGGGCTCGCATCAGGCGACGCGACAGCAGTGGAAAAACGCCTGCGGCTACGTCGTGCTCGACGCCTTCACGTCGAAGGGCGGCGATCACGGCCCCTCCGATGCGATCTTCAACGCCGGCATCGTCGTTCCGTTCTTCGGGCTCGATAAGACCGACGCCACCGACCCCGAGATCGCCATGTGCGGCACGAGCGGGGCGGGCGGCATGGGTGGCGCGGGCGGTATGGGCGGCCGAGGCGGCGCCGCCGGAAGCGGCGGCGCGCCGATGGGTGGCGCGGGCGGCATGGGTGGCCAGTCGGCAGGGAATGGTGCGGGCGGTGCCGCGATGGGTGGAATGGCTGGCGCTGGCGGCAACGTCTCGAACGGCGGCGTACCCGGCTCAGGTGGCGCCTTGGGCGCGGCCGGCGGCAACTCACCCGGCGGTAGCGCGGGCGCGATGAGCGCCGCGGGTGGCGGTGGCGCGACCTCGGGAAGCGGCAACGCCGGCAGGTCGGCGAGCGGCGGCTCGAGTGCGGGCACCACGGTCAGCGGCGCGGGTCGCGGCGGGTCGACGAGCGGCGGCGCCGGCAAAGCGAGTGGCTCCGACGACTCGCCTCCCGATCAGAGCGGCTGTGGTTGCACCGTGGGCGACAACCCGCGCTCCGCGAGTCGCGGGCTCACGCTGGCGCTCATCGCCGCACTGGCGCTCCGCAGGCGCCGCCCCCGACCGACCTGAGCGCGACTGCGCCTCCTGCGACCGTGCGCGTGGAGGCGCAGCCCCACGGAGCTTAGAGCACCGTGGCGGTCGTCGTGGCCGTGACGACTTCACCGCTGCTCGTCTTCGTGATGGTGGCGGTGGCCGTGAAGCTCCCGCTGCTCGCGTAGGAATGGGTGCCGAACACGAGGAAGAAGCCCGGGCTGCCGCCGTCGACCGCGAAGCCGGCGTCGGGCGCCGTTCCGTCGCCCCAGTTGACGCTGACGGTGAAGTCCGCCGCCGTGTCCGAGGTGTTCGAGTCGGTCAGCGAGGCGAGGAGACCGGTGAAGGCTTCGCCTGCGGTCGCGTCCAAGGGGAACGGGGACGTGCTGAGCTCCCCGCTGACGGTGCCGAGGGCGGTGGCGTTCGCCGAGCCGCCGCTCGAGCTGCTCGTCACGGTGATGGTCGCCGTGAAGGTACCGGTGCTCGTGTACTGGTGGGTGCCGCCGACCAGGAACGAGCCGGGGGAACCCGCGTCCACGACGAAGCCGCTGCTCGTGCTGCCGTCACCCCAGGCGATCACGGCGCTCAGCGTCGCCGCGCTCTCGCTCGTGTCGGCGCCGGAAACGACGGCAATCGTGCCGGTGAAGGGCTCGGCCGGCGACGCCGCGAAATCGAGCCCGGCGAGCGTGAAGGACGTGATGGTGACCGTTGCCGTCGCGGTGGCGCCCGCCGTGGCGCCGCTCAGCGTGCTCGTGACCGAGACCGTGACGGTGTGCGTGCCCGCGCCGACGTAGGTGTGCGAGCCCGTGACCAGGAACACTCCGGGCGTCCCGCCGTCGACCAAAGAGCCGGCGCTCGGTGCGGTGCCGTCACCCCAGTCGATGCTCGCCGTGAAGCTCGCGGCGGTGTCGCTGAGGTTCGCGTCGGTGACGGACGCGACGGTGTAGGTCGCAGCCACGCCGCTGACGGCCGTGAAGGCGAGGCCCGAAGCCGCGAGCTGGGACGACACGGTGGCCGTCGATGTCGCCGTCGCCGTTTCGCCCGTGCCGGTGTGCGTGATCGTCACGGTGATCGTGAAGGTCCCGGCCGCGGCGTAGGCATGCGTGCCGTCGACGGTGAACGAACCTGCGCCACCCGTGACGCTGCCGGCGCTCGAGGTGCCGTCTCCCCAGGCAACGTTGACGTTGAAGGAAGCGGGCGTATCGGTGAGCGTCGTGTCGGTGAACGTCGCGACGCTGGCCGTGAACGGAACGCCCTGAATCGCCGTGAGCGTTGCGCCCGTCGCAGCGAGCGCCTTGAGCACCTTCGCCGTGCTGGTAGCCGTGACCGTGATCGCGGTGGCGACGTGCGTGATCGTCACCGTTACCGTGAAGTTCCCGGTGGCGGCATAAGTGTGGGTGCCCACGACGGTGAAGCTGCCGCCGCCGCCGGCCACGTTGCCCGCGCTGGTGGTGCCGTCACCCCAGGCGATCGACGCCGTGAAGCTCGCGCCCGTATCGGTGAGGTTCGTGTCCGTCAGGGTTGCGACGACGCCGTTGAACGCGACGTTCGGCGTGGCCGTGAAGGTGACGCCCATCGCGGCGAGCCCCGGAACGACGTGCGCCGTGCTGGTGGCCGTGACGGTGGTGCTGGTCGGAACGTGCGTGACCGAAACCGTGGCGGTGAAGTTCCCGATGCTCGCGTAGGTGTGCGTGCCGCTGACGGTGAAGCTGCCGCTCGCGCCGGAGACCACGCCTGCGCTCGTCGTGCCGTCACCCCAGGCGACGCTCGCGCTGAAATTCGCGGCGGTGTCCGCGAGGTTCGTGTCGGTGACGTTCGCGACGAGGCCGTTGAAGGGCGTGCCTTGGGTCGCCGTGAAGGTGACGCCGGTCGCCGAGATGTTGGGCACCACGTGCGCCGTCGAAGTGATGGTGGCGGTGACACCCGTGACGTTGTTCAGGAGCGAAACCGAGACGTTGAAATTGCCGGAGCTCGCGTAAGTGTGCGTGCCGCTGACGTTGAACGAGCCCGCGGCGCCGCCGACGACACCCGCGGACGCGGCGGTGCCGTCGCCCCAGTTGATGGTGGCGCCGAAGCGCGACGCGGTGTCGCTCTGGTTGCCGTCCGTGAAGTTCGCGACGAGACCGTTGAAGGACGTGCCCTGCGTCGCCGTGAAGGTGACGCCGGTGCCGGCGAGCGCGGGCGCAATCCGGGACAGCGCTTCACTCGTGGAGGTGAACGTCACCGACGGGTCGTCGCTCAGCGTCGTGCCGTAGAAGAACCCGGCGGACGAGCCGGCCGCGATGGATACCGGCGCGTTCGGCGCGACGAGCGAGCCGCGGAACGGCGCGTCCGCACGCACCTGAGCCGTGCCGAGCGCAAAGAAGCGCAGCCGGGTCGCATTGCCGCCGTCGCTGATCGAGCCGCGATAGATGACGGAGCCCGTGACGAAGATCGTGACGCCGCCGCTCGGAATGATGAGCTGCGCGGTCGGCTCGAGGTCGAAGCTTCGGAAGTAGAAGGTGCCGCTCGTGAGCGTGAGTCGCGCGCCGGCGTTGACGAGCAGTGCGCCGTACGAGCCGGGGGCGAGGGTCGCCACCTCGTTCGTCGCTGCGGTCACGCTCTGCGTCGCTGCCGGGATGGTGACCGGAAAGCGAATGGCGGACGTCGCCGGCAGCGTCTGGTTCTGCAGCACGGTGCCCGTGCTCGAGCCCGTGCCGACGACCACGGTCGACCCCGAGCGGAGCACGCCCGTGTGGGCGCGCGCGCCGAGCGTGATCTTGCCCGTGGCGGTGAGGTTCGCGATGCTGAGATCGTTCGTGCCGTTGGCGGGGCCGCCGGTCGCCAACGCGCCGGTCGTCGTGGTGCGATCGTTGAGCGACAGCGAGCTCTTCGCGCCGACCGTCAAATTCTGGCGGTCGGCGGTTTGAAGGGGTGGGAGCGTCAGATCGACCGTCGCGCTGGTGGCGGGGAAGCTCACCGGCGGGAAGGTCAGGTTTTCCCCGACCTCTCCCACCGGCTCGCTGCCGTCGCCGGAGCCGCAGCCGACCGCCAACAGCGCCAGCATGCAGAGCGCCGCGCCCGCGGACATCCGCGGCAAGACGCTTGCGACACAAGCCCGAAGGCGAACCCAGATGGCGACTCGATGGTTCATGGCGCTCCCACTACCTTCCGTGAACAAGGACTAACGAAACGACGTTACTGAATCAGCGACTTCACCGGCAGGTAGCGCGTGCTGCGCGTCCCGTCGCCGAGTTGGAAGTTGATGTTGCTGCCCCAGGCGTAGACGCTGCGATCCGACAAGACGGCGGTGACGCTGGAGCCGATCGTAGCGATCTGAGCGATGTCCGCGAGGCTCGTCAGCCATACCGGCACGTTGTGATCCTGCCGGTCGCCTTGACCGAGCTCACCTTGCCCATTGGCGCCCCAGACGATGACGGTTCCGTTCGAGAAGCGCGCGTACGTGGAGCCGGATCCCGCAGCAAGCTGCGTGACGTTGCTTCCCGCGCCGAGCCCGACCACGTCGACGGGCGTCGACGAAGACGTGTTCGTGCCGTTGCCGAGCGAACCCGAGCTATTCTCGCCCCAGCATTTCACGGCGCCGTTGGGCGAGAGCGAGCAGGCATGGTCGGCGCCGAGCGCCATCGATGCCGCCGGGATCCCACCCGTTACGGTCAGCGGCGGGGAATCGGTCGTCGTGCCGTTGCCGAGCTGTCCGAAGGAATTGGCACCCCAGCAAACGGGAACGCCGAAGGAGATGGAGCACGCGAACTCGTCACCCGCGAAAACCCCGTCGTTGATGCTGACCGGGACCAGGACGGGGGTCGCGCTGAACGTCCCCATGGTTGGCGACCCGAGCTCGCCGCGCGCGTTGTCACCCCAGCAATAGACCTCGCTCGTGTTGAACGTGGACGCTTCGGCCAGCGCGCACGTGAAGTTGCGGCCGGCCGCCAACTGGCGCGCTCGCGGGAAAGGCAGGGGAACGGCCGTCAGCGTGCTCGTGAAAGCGCCGATGGCGATACCCGGGCCCACCTGTCCGAAGCTGTTGGTCCCGAGGCACGCGACGCTGCCGTCGCTCTTCTTGATGACGCAAAGGTGGACCGAGCCGCCCGCTCCCGTCAGAACGTCCGTGAGCCCAGGGTTGGTGAACGTCGAGCTCGATGCAAACGGGAGCGAAAAGCCGACGGTGCGGATCGACGAGTCGGCCATGATCAGGCCATTTCCGCTGCTGAAGCGCAGCGGCAAGAGCTCGGCCGTGCTCTGCACGAAGTTCGCGTTCACCGTCACCGAGTTGTCGGTGCGGAACGTGAGCGCCACGGTCGTGGGAACGCCTGCGCGGAGCGTGGCCGATACCGTGTCGGAGACCCAGCTCGGTTGCGCCGTGCCGACGCCGCTGCACGGAAGGTCGAACGCCGATGCCGAGAACTGAGTCGGACCGAGCGGCAAGCGACCGATATTGAGCGAAGCACTCGAGCTGCCGACGGTGACACTGAGATTCGTGGTCACGGCGGAGCTGCCCGACGTCACCACGCGGATGCACTGAACGGGTGACGGCACCTGCGTGAGCGCGATGCTCGCCGTGCCGAGCGTGTCGCCGCTCTCGGTCGGGCCGTCGGGGAGCGATCCGCACCCCACGACACCCAGCCCACAAAGCGCGCCAAAAACCCGCAGCGACCCATTGATCGAGATCGTCATGATCAGCTCTCCCTTTTGCTTTCTGTTCGAAGTTCCCGAGTGGAACTCGTGAGACGGACACCCCCCGTGATGCCTAGAGTCAAACGCGCGAAGAAAGTTCCCCTCGCGGCCGCTCCTCCCGTTGCTTACTGGCCGGTTGGCGGAATGAGCTCAGCGAGCTCCTGCGTTGCCGGCAATACCGCGCCCACGTCATAGAAGTCAACGGCCACGAACGTCGGCTTCCGTGCGTTCATGGCAACGCAGCCGCGAAGACGTCGTATCAGGAACGGGTTGTCGTTGATCACGGCGGCGACATCGGGGAGCGCGTGAAGAACGCGCGCGCCGTCGCCGTTGCCTCCGCCGCCCGCCGCTTCTCCACCTGCACCGCCGCCGGAATCCGCGACGGATGACAGCTCGGAAACGAAATGGTTGACGAGCAAGAGCGGCTTGCGGGCCGAGCCGCTCGGTAGCTCGCAGTCGAGCTCGTCTGCCGTCGCGTAGTCGTCGCGCGTGCTCGTGAAAAACTCTTTGAACGACAGGATGCCGTCGGGGGCAGCGGCAGCGTCGGTCGCGAACACGACCAGCCGTTGCTCTGCGTCGATCAGCTCGCCGAGCGTCGGCCAAGGGTCGCGCAAAGCCTGAAAATGCAGCGATTCACGCAGGTTCGCCGCGTCCAGCGCCGCCGCGAGGCGCTCGGCAGGCGTGCGGTTGTCGACGAGCAGTGTCACGACCTCACGCGGATTTTCCGCGAGGAACGTCGCCACCTCGCCGAGCGCCGACGCGAAGGGCACGCGCCCCTCGGCGCAATCGCCGAGGCAAAGGACCAGCTCGCCCTCGAGCTCGTGAACCTCGAGCATCAGCGCGCGAATGCCGTCCTGGAGCTGCTGGTGAAGCGAGAAGCGCTGCGCCGGGTATTGCCAGGGCGGGCTCGCGTTCGCCATGGCGGCATGCGTCGTCGGGTAGACGCCTTCGTCGTAGCGACGATCGCAGAGGGCGGGCCAGGTGTTGCAGGGAACGAGCGATCCCGACCCGCCCATGGGCGCGGGCACGAGCTCGCCGGAGCCCCCGTCGTTTGCGGCACGACCGCCGGTTCCCGCGCTGACGCTGCCACCCGAGCCGCCGGGCGTGAGTCGAGTGCCGCCGGGGTTCGGACCTTCGGCATCGTGTTCACAGCCTGGGGCGATCGCAAACAGCGCGAGTGCGAGCGCCGCCGAGACGTTGCCCCGCGCCCTCGCAAGACCTGATTTCAAGCAGAAACTGGGCATCCCACGCTGTCCTTCGCCAAGCGTGCGGACGATAGCACGCGCTCCGCGTGGCGCTCCACGCGCGGCGCGACGCGCGGCCTCAGGTAGTCGCGCTCGGTGCGACGGCTTGCTCGATGAGCTGCTGGGCGATGGCGCGCGCCTCGGACACGGCGTTCACGTTGCGGTCCATCGAAGCCCCGACGGTCGCTCCGTCGTACAGCATCGTGAGGTTGGCGCCGAGTCGCTCGGCGTCCTTGGCCCCCAATTCACGCGCGAGTGACGTGAAGAGCTCGCGTAGCCAAGCACGCGACGCCTCGCAGACGGGCTTCGCGCGGCTGTCGGCGCGCATGCCTTCGGCGCTTGCGTTCACGAAGGCGCAGCCGCGGTAGTTCGACTCGCGTACGACCTCACCGAGCACGTCATACACGGCGAGGATGCGGGCGCGCGGGCCCTTCTGCTTCTCGAGCGCGGCGCCGATGCGCTTGCGTCGCCGCTGGTCGCGCGCCTCGAGATACGCGCGCACCAAATCTTCTTTGCTGCCGAAGGTGCTGTAGAGCGACGCTTTGGCCACCTGCGCGCGCTCGAGCACCCGATCGATGCCGACCGCGTGAATGCCCTCTTCGTAGAAGAGCTCGTTGGCCGCGGTGAGCAGCCGGTCGCGCACCGACGCGTCCGATTTCGTGCTCGACATGCCTTGACCATACAGACTGGTCTGTCTATAGTCAAGGACCAGACAGACGGGTCTGTACGGAGGCTTTCATGTCACCCGCTCGCAACCGCGCGTTTCTCCTACAAGTCTCGATTATCGTTTCGTTTTTGGCCGGCTCGAGCGCGCCGACGCCGCTCTACGCCGTGTATCAGGCCGCGTGGGGCTTCACGCCCATCACGACCACGATCGTCTTCGGCGTGTACGCGCTCGCGGTGCTCGCGGCGCTGCTCGTCTTCGGATCTTTGTCCGACTACGTGGGGCGGCGGCCGGTGCTGTTCGTCGCCGCGCTCGTGCAAGCGCTCACCATGGTCGTGTTCGCGACCGCGAGCGGAGTCGGAGCGCTGATGCTCGCGCGCATCATTCAGGGTCTCGCGACGGGCGCTGCGATCAGCGCAGCCGGCGCGGGCATGGTCGACATCGATCGCGCTCGCGGCGCGACGGCGAATGCCGTGAGCCCGATGCTCGGCAGCGCGACGGGCGGCCTCCTCTCGGGGTTCCTCGTGCAGTATCTGCCGGCGCCTACCGTGCTCGTTTACGTGCTCTTGGGCGGCGTGTTCATCGCGCAGGCGTTCGGCGTGCTCGCGATGGAAGAAACGGTGCCGCGTCGCGACGGCGCGCTCGCCTCGTTGCGTCCGCGCTTCGAGCTCCCGGTTCGACTGCGGCGCCCGCTGCTGCTCGCGGTGCCCGCGATCGTCGGGACGTGGGCGCTCGTCGGCTTCTATGCCTCGCTGTCTCCCACCTTGCTGCGCACGCTCGTTGGCTCGAGCTCGCGGTTGCTCGGCGGCCTCGCTCTCTTCGCCCTCGCGAGCAGCGGCGCGCTGAGCGTCTATTTCATGCGCCAGCAGGCACCCCAAGGCTTGCTGCGGTTCGGCGCTCCGACGCTCATCGCAGGGATTTTGGTGACGCTTGCCGGCGTCGCGCTCGGCTCGGTGCCGGGCTTCTTCCTCGGCACGGCAATCGCGGGCGCGGGCTTCGGCGCGGCGTTCCAAGGCGCCGTTCGCAGCGTCGTTCCGCTCGCGGCGCCGCACGAACGCGCGGGCGTGCTCGCCGTGCTCTACGTGATCGCGTACTTGGCGATGGGCTTGCCCGCGGTGCTCGCCGGTGTCGGCGTGGTCTACGGCGGCGGCATGATCGCGACCGCGAACGAGTACGGCGTCGCCGTCATGCTGCTCGCCGGCGTCGCACTGCTCGGCGCCGTGTATCCGGCCGCCGGCAGGGAGCTCGATGCGACGACGGAAGCGGTGCCTTCGCGGCCGTGAGCTGAGGAAATCACGGTACGGGGCGCTCGCGCCGACTAAAGCAGCAGCGGGACGACGACTTTCGCGATCGAGACGAGCGTGGGGAGCGCCTCGTCGACGAACCATTTGAAGAAGGTGGGGGATTGGGCCGCTTGCTTGAGCTCCTTGTGAACGAGGAGCTGCTCGGCGTCGACCAGGTCGGAGTACTGCTTGATCTCGTCGACGGAGAGCTGATTGAGCGCGCGGCCCTTGCGCACCTGGGTCTGCTTGGCTCTGACGGCTTGAATCGCCTGGTCGAGGGTCGGTCCGCTGAGCTTGGCGATCGAGCCCTCCACGAAGGACGAGATGCTCTTGAACGAGTCGCTCTTCATGAAATCGGCCCAGCTCAGGTTGCCGCCCGCGACGTCCTGAGCCTTGACGAAGGCGTCCTTCAACGCCACGCCGAGGTGAAGCAAATTCTCGATGGTGTCTGCTGCTGCCATGGCCCCTCTACTTGTTGTCCAAACCCTTCAAGTCCGCTGCCGCGCTTCGGATCTGCTTGAGCTTCTGCGCGACTTCGTCGCATTTCGCGGCGTCTTGCGCCTTGCACGACATGAGCGATAGCTCCGCGAGCTCCGCCTGCTTGTCGATGACTTGTCCCGCGTCCGCCGCGGCGTGCCCCTGCGCGTGCCCGCAGGCACAACCACCGAGCCAGAGCCCCGCGACCGCCACCACCGCCCGCAGACACCCGCCCGTCGCGACCCGCCTAGCGCTCAACATCCTTCGCTCATATCACGACGGCGCGGTTTCGTGCCGCGGAACCCGACTAGTCATTGATTCGGGCGCCCCTCCGGTCGCGTCACGCTGCGATGAACGTTAGTTGAGCGGGGTCGTGCGCAGGGTCTGGGGGACGACGCCTTGATGCACGATTTCGGCGAGCTCCTGGGGCATGCCGAGGGTGGAGCACGCGCCGGCGAGCATTTTGCCGAAGGACACGGCTTGGGGCGCCGTAGCGCTCGCGCCGAGCTCGTACACGGTCGCGTTCGCGGCGAGACCGAGGAAGTAGAACTTGCCGGCCTCGAGAGTCTGGAGCAGCGACGGTGAGGTGACCACTCCTGCTGCGTAGTGAGACGGTGACGTGATGCGCGGGACGGCGAGTGTGAAAGGCCCCTCGGGATCGGTGCCCTCGTAAATGAACCACCACATTTCGGGGGCGCCCGACTCGCCCATCGTTTGCGTCATGTCGACGAGCGTCACCGTCGAGTCGACCTCGTACACGTTGCCGCAGATCGTTTGGTCTTGCGCCGCGGCTGGGCTCGGAACGTCGATCGTGTCCGTTTGCACGACCGCGCAGCCCGCCGGGGTGCAGCTCGAGGGCGGCTCGCAAAGCTCGGGTGGAAGACTCTTGCGGTGCGAGCCCGTGCAAGCGAAATACTGATTTTCGGAGCAGAATCCAGGGTCTTCGCCACAGCCGGACGGTTGACACGCGTCGTGCCCAGGCTGGCAGAACCAACTGCCGACGCAGGTGTCGATGAAGTCGGATGCCGCGCCGTCGATGCAATGGAAGAGATCGTCGCCCTCGCACCAGAACGCGCCGACTTCGCACGTTTCCTCGTCGCAGTGTCCCTTCGAGCAGACGAACCCGTCGCCGCAGCTCCCGCAGTCGAAGCCGTGGTCGCTGCCGCAGTCGACTCCGGCGCACGCCGCGAGGCATTGGTTGCCGTCGCAGTACTTACGTCCGCGGCACTCCCCACAATCGGCTCCGCTCACGAAACCGCAGTGGTCACTGCCGCACACGGCGTCCGTACACCGGGCGTCCGCGCACGGCCCGCACTGCGCCGACGCGAGGCAATCGCCCGACAAGCACTCGAGATCGGAGGTACAGAGGTCACCCGGAAGACGAGTGCCGCACGCCGTCGCACACGTGCCGTCGCAGCAGATACCGGTCGAGCAATCGCTCGCGCGGTCGCACCCGGGGCCGTCCCCGTTCGAGCCGCCGGAGCCACCCGCGCCGCCGATTGTCGTCGAGCCGCCGGAGCCGCCGACGCTGGTCGAGCCGCCGAGGCCGCCCATGCCGGCGTCGCCACCGGAGCCGCCGTGGCCGCCGGCGCCGCCCGTACCGCCGGTGGGTGGCACGGTTGCGGTGCAGTGACTGGCCACGCAAAGGTAGCCGCTGTCGCAGTCGGTGTCGTAGTTGCACGTGGAGTCCGCGCGGCACTTGCCGTCGATGCAAGATTCCTCGGACCCGCAGTCCGCTTCGGTCTTGCAGGGCCATACGTCGGGCTCGGTGAGGCAGGCGGGTGCGAGCAGCGCGAGCGCGCCGAGCGCGAAGCCCCAAGAAGCCGAGCGATGGCGCGCGTGCCCCATGCTCAGTACGCGGCTCCGAAGGCCACGCCGACGCGCAGCGGTTCGTGGCGCACCGTGCTTCCGCCCGGGCTCGCAGGCTGAACGACGAACGAAGCCGCGAACGACGAAGCCCCGACGCCCGTCAGCACCCAGCCGACCGTGTTCAACGTCTTCAACGCGGCGAATTCGTCGCGCGTGGTCGTGTCCGGATCATTGTCGACCACGCTCTTGACGATCATCACGAGACCGGCGAGGCCCACGCCGAGGCCGCCCCAACGCAGCGCGCCGACGTAGGCCGGCGTCTTCTTCGGCGTGGGTTTCTGGTCCGTCGCGGGCGCCGGCGCGTCCATGGTTTTCGCCGCAAGGAGCGGCACGGGCGGGTCGAGCGCGGGCAATGCGTCGTCCGTTTCCCATTCGGGCGTGCGGTCGGCCACCGGCGGAAGCACGGCGGAAAGCTCGCTTCCGGAGCTCGCCGCCACCTTGAGTTTCAGGGCGTCGAGCGCGGCATCGACGAGGACGGCGTAAGCGACACCCTCGACACCCTCGTGCACGAGCTTGCGGCTCACGATGCCGAGTGCGCGTCCGTCCGCCCCGAGCAGCGGCCCGCCGCTGTTGCCCGGGCTCACCGCCGCGTCGGTCTGAACCACTTTCAGTCCGCCGAAATCGCGCAGCGCGCTCACGATGCCGCGACTCAGCGAGAACGCCTGCTGCGCGCCGGCCGGCGTACCGATGACGTACGCATCCATACCGAGCGATGGTGCTTTGGTCGCGAGCTCGAGACAGCGCGGGACGCTCCCGACGTCCGCACGGATGAGCGCGACGTCCGCGTCGGCGTTGATGCGCACCACGGCCGCCGGAAACGAACGCCCGTCGCGGAGCCGGATCGTGAGCTCCGGTCGGTTGGCGACGTGAGCCGCCGTGAGCATCAGCCCCTCGTCGTTCACGAAGAAGCCGCTGCCGACGCTGCGTGCCGCCTGCACGAGGACGGTGGCCGCCGTCGCGGCTTCGGCCTGCTGCGGCAGCGTGAGACTCGGCGTTACGCAGCGCTTGAGCTCCGCCTCGGTCGCCGGCGGGGCCGGGATCGGATCGGCCTTTTGAGCGCGCCCGAAGCCGGGCCGTGCGAGCAGTGAGTCGAGGTTCGCCGCGAGCAAGCGGAGGCCCGTCTGGCCCACGGTCTCGCGCTCGACCCCGTAGAGCGCGGAGTACGTCACCGTCGTGTACACGACGCGCTCGACCTGCGGCTCGATGAGCTCCCACTTCACGCCCATGCGGCAATTGACGCTCGTGCCGCGGCGCGTGCATTCGAGGTGCTCCACCGACCCGCCGAGAGCGAGCTCGGCGACTCGCTTGACGTCGGGCAGCGTGTTCCAGGTGACGACGTTGACGTCCGCCGCCTTCAGCTGGCGCTGTACCCCCGGCCGATAGTCGAGCAGCGAGTAGTCGATGGGAGCGTTCTTGCCGGGAGTCGTCTGCCGGACGCCGAGAAACGCGAGTCGTTTGGGCGCCGGTTCGGCACCGACGGGCTTCACCCACAAGAGCCCGCTCACCAAAGGCACCCACGCGAGCCTCTTCATCGAGTCAGGGCGAGCGTGCCATGCGGGCGCCGGTGACCCCAAGCGGATTTCAGCGCCGGTCGCGCGTGCCGACAAAAGTAGGGCGGACACGCCGGTCTGCAAGCTCGACCCGATCGCCTGCTCGCTCTCCGCGAGCGGCGCTCAGGCCCCGGCCATGCACGTGCGGAGCGCGAACTTCGCGCGGTGCAAAAGCACGGCGACGTGATTCTTCGTGACACCGAGCGTCGCGGCGACGTCCTCGCCGGGGCGCTCTTCGAGCAGACGCAGCGTGACGACCGCGCGCTGGATCTCGCAAAGCTCGGCCACGCAGGCGCGGAGGCGCACGGTTTCCTCGGCGCGTGAGAGCAACGCCTCCTGCAGCGCGAGCTCGGAATCGAAGAGCTCGCGCTCGCCGAGCTCGACGTGCGGCTTGGCGCGAAAGTGCCGCCTGCGCTGATTGCGCGCGGCGTTACGCACGATCGTCACGAGCTGACCCATCGGGTCGACGTTCGGATCCGCGGGACCGGCCTGGATCAGATCGAGCAACGTGCAAAGCGCGTCCTGAACACAGTCCACGGCCTCCTCCGGCCCGAGCCCCTCGTGCCGGGCGACGGCGGCGAGGCGGCCGCGCTCGGCCTGTGCCAGACGGGAGATCGTTTCGAGGGCGTCTTCCCCCGCGGGGACGCTCATGGCGGGTGCGTTCGAGACCGGCATTTCCACTGGGTGAGGTGTCGACTCGGCCGGGAATTACAGCGGGCGAGGTCGTAATGAACGTGGCGCCCGAGACCTCTTCCCGCAAGGAGGTGCCCCGATGGCATCGAAGAACGTAGAGGTTTCGAATGAGCTGAATTTCGACGAGCTGGTGCTCCGGGCAAAAGGACCGGTCCTGGTGGATTTCACCGCGACCTGGTGCGGTCCCTGCAAGCTCCAGGCGGCGATTCTCGAGCAGCTTGCCGAGGAATCGCTCGGCGCCACCGTCGTCAAGGTCGACACGGACGAGTGCCCCGAGCTTGCCGCTCGCTACGGCGTGCGCGGCATGCCCACGCTCGTCGTGTTCCACCGCGGCAAAGAGACGGGAAGGCGCCTCGGCTTGACGCGTGAAGCGGGGGTGCGTGCGCTCGTGAGCGCCGGTACGGCGCCGCCCGCGGAAGCCGTTTCGGTGCGTTAGCCGCTGCGAACGCGCGCGCTTCGTGCAACGATTCGCGGTCCCATGCCGCGCATCGCCGTCCTCTCGCCCGAGCTCGCGAGTCAGATTGCGGCGGGCGAGGTGGTGGAGCGCCCGGCGAGCGTCGTGAAGGAGCTCATCGAGAACGCGATCGACGCGGGCGCGACGCGCGTCGACGTGACGATCGAGGGTGGCGGGATCACGACCATCGTCGTGGCCGACGACGGCGACGGCATGACGCCCGACGACGCCGAGCGCGCGCTCGAGCGACACGCCACGAGCAAGCTCGTGCGCTTCGAAGATCTCGAGCAGCTCCGAAGCTACGGCTTTCGCGGCGAAGCCTTGCCGAGCATCGCCTCGGTGAGTCGGCTCACGCTCGCGACGCGCGCGCGGGAGGCGGAGTCGGGCGTCGAGATCGTGGCGGCGCCGGCCGAGGGCCGCCGCGTGGGTCCAATCGGGCTCGCGCCCGGCACGCGGCTCGAGGTGCGGGACCTGTTCTTCAACGTGCCCGCGCGGCGCAAGTTCCTGCGCTCGACGGGCACGGAGAGCGGGCACGTGACGGAAGTGGTCGAGAACGCGGCGCTGTCGCGCCCCGCGCTCACCTTCACCCTCACGCGTGATGGGCGGCTCGTGCGCGAGTTCCTGCGCGCCAAGGATCGCGAAGAGCGCGTGCGGCGCGTCTCGTCCGAGGACGAGCTGGCGGCGTGTCGCGGCGAGCGTGGACCCTTGCGCGTCGAGGCGTTCCTGTCGCGTCCGGAGGCGGCGCGTGCCGGTGCCGCGAGTCTGCGTCTCTTCGTGAACGATCGACCGGTGCGCGATCGCGCGCTGCTCGTCGCCATTGCGCAGGCGTACGGGAGTGTCCTCGAGCGCGGCCGGTACCCGCGCGGGGTCGTTTTTCTCGACGTCGCACCGGAGCTCGTCGACGTGAACGTGCATCCGCAAAAGTCGGAGGTGCGCTTCGCCGATCCGCGCGCCACGAGCGACGCGCTCTACACCATCCTCTCGAAGGCCCTCACGAGCGCTTTCTCGCTGCCGACACCCGAGCGCGGCACGTGGGGTCGGCGCGCCGCCTCCGCGAGCTCGCCGGCCGTGAACGTTGCGCGCTGGGGAACCGCGGTCCCCGCCTCGAGCGCCGGCGTCGTCCCTCCCGAAGCGCCGGATGCGCCCGAGCCGCCGACGCAGGCTTCTCCCGGCTCCTGGCCCGCGAACCCGCCGCCGAGCGAAGCGCACACGCTGCGCGACTCCGCGGCGGCGCCGATCGAGCCGAGCCCTGGAATCATGTGGTCGGCGCTGCGTTTCGTCGCGCAGCTCAGGCAGACCTACCTCTTGTGCGAGGGCGACGAGGGCGTGTACCTGCTCGATCAGCACGCTGCGGCCGAGCGCGTCACCTTCACGCGCCTGCGTCGCGAGTACCAGTCGCGCGCCGTGCCGTCGCAGGCGCTGCTCTTCCCCGCGGTCATCGACCTCACGCCGCTCGAGACCGAAATCGTCGAGCAGCGCGCGGCCGAGATCGCCGAGGTGGGTCTCGACGTGCGCGTTCGCGGCCCGGAGAGCGTGAGCATTCACGCCGTGCCGAAGCTCTTGCAGCGCGCGAGCGCCGAGCGCCTGCTGCGCGATCTCCTGAGCGAGGTCTCACGCGGGGGCGGGCGCGGGTTCTCGGCGGCGGTCGATCTCGCGCTCGCGACGATGGCGTGCCACGGCTCGGTCCGAGCGGGTGACCTGCTCTCGGCAACCGAGGCGAAAGCGCTCCTCTTGTCGCTCGATCAGGCTGATTTTGCGGGACATTGCCCGCACGGGCGGCCCGTCGTGACGTTCACGTCGTGGGCGGAGCTCGAGCGCAAGGTCGGGCGCCGCTAGCCCGTCGGCGTTGCCGGTTTGCACGATATGCTTCCACCGAACGTGGCCGACGCCGAGACGTCCGATCCGCCGCCCCTGCTCGTCGTGGTGGGACCCACCGCGTCCGGCAAGACCGAGCTCGCCGTGCGCCTCGCCGAAGAGCGCGGCGGCGAAATCGTGAGCGCCGACAGCGTGCAAGTCTACCGGCACTTCGACATCGGCACCGGCAAACCGAGCGCCTCCGAGCTCGCGCGCGCGCGCCATCACCTGCTCGACTTCCTCGAGCCCAACGCGCCGATGGACGCGGCCCTCTGGGCCGAGCACGCCGAGCGCGCGATCCTCGACATTCGCGCGCGCGGCCGCGAGCCGATCGTGTGCGGGGGCACCTTTCTCTGGGTGAAAGCGCTCCTCTTCGGTCTCGCGGGTGCGCCCGCGGCGAGCCCCGAAATCCGCGCCCGGCACCGCGAGCGCGCCGAGCGCGACGGACGCGCCGCCCTGCACGCCGAGCTCGCGCGCGTGGACCCCGAAACCGCCGCGCGCCTCGCCCCGAACGACTACGTGCGCGTGAGTCGCGCCCTCGAAGTCCACGAGCAGAGCGGCATTCCGCTCAGCCGCTTCCACGAAGAGCACGGCTTCCGAGCCCCGCGTTACACGGCGCGCCTGCTCGGCGTGCGCCGCGACCCGCCCGAGCTCGACCAGCGCATCGAAGCTCGCGTGCGCGCGATGTTCGCCGCGGGTTGGCTCGACGAAGTCCGCGCCCTGCTCGCCGCGGGCCACGCCGAAACGCGCGCCATGAGCGCCGTCGGCTACAAACAGGTCGCTGCGGCTCTGCGCGCCGAGACCCCCCTAGCGCTCGAGCCGCTCATTACGTCCGTGGTGCGAGCCACGCGCGTCTTCGCGCGCCGGCAGCGCACGTGGCTGCGCGACCAGAACGTCGAGTGGTCTGCGCCGGGGGGGTGAGCGTTGCGTCGCGGCGCCTACACGTTCGCGATCAGCGCCCAATTCCCCTGCGCTTCGGATTCGATGATGCTCTCCGTCGTGGCGATGGTGCGGTCTTGCTCGCTGCGCACGCGGTCGTGATGCTGCTGGGCGAGGTCGCGGCGCGTGCCGGCGTCGGCAGCCTGTTGCTCGGCTTGCTTGGCGTCGGCCTGCGCGTCCAGGCTCGGGGCATCACCGAACAGTCGTCCGAGGGGACCCGCGAGTTGTTCGAGAGCTTCGCCGCTCTTCAAGAGCACGCCGGCGTCGCCCGTCGGCTGTTTCCCGACGGGCGTAAGCCCCGAGCCGAGGGCCGCCGCTGCGCCACCTGCGGCGGCGGCGATGCCCCCCACCACGGCGCCGACGCGCGTCTGGTGCGCGGCTTCGTGCAGCGCGTGCACCTCTGCGTCCAGCGCTTGCATTCGCGCCCGTTGCGCGGCTCGGAGCTCGTCTTCGTCAGTCTTGGCGCGGAGCTCGTCGGCCTCGAGCATCAGCGCGGCGAGCTGAACCATCGGGTCCGAACTTCCAATGTCATTCATGAGGCACCTCCCATGTGCGCGATGATGGCCGAATGGCCCGCGCTCTTGTCACTCTCGATGTTCGATACCGTGCGCTCCGCGCGGTCGAGATCGCGCGCCGCGTCTTGCAGGATGTCGAGCGCGAGCTGCATGCGCATCCACGCGTCGGCTTCTTGGCCCTCGGCGTGCTTCGCGTCGGCGCGCGCGTCGAGCGCGTCGCCTTGGTATTGGCCCGCGACGAGCGTCGCGCCGCTGCCGCCCGCAGCCGCCACGCCCTGCGAGGCGTTGCCGACCCGCGCGAGCGTGCTCCAGAAGCCGGTGGCGCTGCGAAAGTTCCCGCCGAGCACGCCGACGAGCGCCCCGGCTCCCGCGAGGCCCATGCATATCTTGGGATCGAGCCCGAGCCGCCCGCCGACGTCCGCCGTGACCGACATCCCGGCGGTCACGAGGGCGAGGACCATCGGCGCCGCGGCCCCACCCGACGCTACGATGGCCGCGGCAGTAGCAATGACGCCACAGATGGACGCGACGTCCCCCCCGAGCACGTTGCCCAGGTCGCCCCAGAATCCGGAGCTCTCCTGGGCTTCCTCGGCGCGTTTCATCGCGCTCTTCATCTGTTCGCGGAGCTCCTCGATGAGCCGAGTCTGTTCTTCGACGCCCTCTCGTGCGTCAGCCGTCCGGGCCTGGTTGCTCGCCGTCTGTAGCGCCAAGAGCGCGATCGCCGGATCCGTGCTCGCGAGCGCATCGACCAGGGTTTCGTCCCCGACGACCGCATCGGGCGCTCGCGTCGTGCCATTGGAAAGCGCTTCGGTCGCCATGCGCTTCAGCCGCGGATGTTGCCGACGATGCTGTTCGAAGTCTGGTCGCGACTCGAGAAGACATTCGAAGCGAGCTGCGATGTCTCCTTGGCGTCGGAGACGAGCTGCTGGATTTGGACGAGCTCGAGGCTGTCGATCTTGCCGAGGTTGTCGATCTCGGTGGTGACCGGGTCCTTCAGCCCGGCGACGGTGCTTTGGTCTTCACTGACGCACTCCGCCGGGTCCTTGTCGTCGTTCGTATGATCCATCGCCACGATGGCACCGCCAAAAAGATCCTCCATGTCTTTGGCGTAGGGCGTGTCCTTGGCGTCCTCCTTGAGCGCAATCATCTTGTCTCGGACCTCGCTGAAGTCATCGACCGTCTTCGCGTTCTGCATCTCGGCCTTCAGATCGTTGAGCCGCTTGATGAGGTCGATTCGTTCGCTCGAGACGTTCATCGCGTCGCGGAGCTCGCCGTATTGCGCGTTCGACTTCGTCTCGAGCCACGCCATGAGCTCGGCGTCGCTCACGTAAGCTTGGTTGCCGTCGGTGATGGGGGAGATGTCGGG
>Ga0070682_100000324_pt1 | contig 32747 bp, 28 predicted proteins | sample KBSC63LmetaG_FD_64668 | JGI IMG/M metagenome (GOLD analysis project Ga0070682, IMG submission 64668) | Corn rhizosphere microbial communities from Kellogg Biological Station, Michigan, USA - KBS C6-3L metaG | ecosystem: Host-associated > Plants > Roots > Rhizosphere | place: USA: Michigan...
AATATCGACTGGCTGCTGGGTTGCAACCCCTGGGGAACGTCCATGGTTTACGGCCTGCCTGCCAGCGGCGACAGCCCGACAGAACCACATTCTTCATTAAATCATCTGAAGGGCTATCCGATAGACGGCGGACTGGTGGATGGTCCGGTGAATGGAAATATTTTTAACAGCCTGATTGGAATTACGTTGTCCCATGCCGATGGATACGCTGCTTTCCAGAGCGGACTGGCGGTCTATCACGATGACGCCGGTGACTATAGTACCAATGAGCCCACGATGGATGGTACGGCATCCCTGATTTATTTGCTGGCCTCGCAGGAAAGCGGAAATCCGCGTTAAAAGTTCATAATTCCTTCACATTGAACCGGCCGGATTTGATTGGCCGAATCTACCTTTGTCCCGGTTATCTGCACGGATCACCAGATGGTAATGGGACATACAACCATGCCCCAGCGTAGTTAAATCCTTAACTTTTCTAATGCTCAGTATATGGGAAAACAAATCAGAAGAATAATCCGTTCCCCCTTCCTGCCTCTCACAGCCTTCAGCATCCTGCTGGCTGCCTGCAACGGTTCGGGAGGTTCAGATCAGAACAGTGACAGTGTGACCGCGGCATCGAAATCGGACAATACCCTGCTGGGGGCCGGAAGCACTTTCGTATATCCGCTCTTTTCCAAGATGTTCAGCGAGTATCATCAGAGCACAGGTATTCGGGTAAACTATCAATCCATCGGATCGGGAGGCGGCATCCTGCAAATCACCAATAAAACGGTTGATTTTGGCGGTACGGATGCGCCATTAAATGAAGAACAGTCTAAGAAGATTGCTGTGGAGATGCTCCATATTCCGATTGCTTCGGGTGCAAGCGTCGTCAGCTATAATCTGCCCGGATTCCAGGATACATTAAAACTTACACCTGATTTAATTGCAGATATTTTCCTCGGGAAAATTAAAAACTGGAATGATCCCGGCATTGCAGCAGTAAACCCCGGGGCGAAAATACCGGCCCTGCCGATCATCGTTGCCCACCGTTCCGATGGCAGCGGAACAACTTTTATCTGGACCGATTATCTTTCCAAGGTGAGTGATGCGTGGAAGGCCAAAGTGGGCAGGGGTACAGCCGTTAACTGGCCGGTGGGGCTGGGCGGAAAGGGGAATGAAGGGGTTTCAGGCCTGGTTAAACAAACCCCGGGCGGCATCGGATATATGGAACTGGCTTATGCAGTTCAGAATAAAATGCCGGTTGCTTCCGTCAAAAATAAATCCGGTCATTTTATCTACCCGGATCTTTCTTCCATTACTGATGCAGGAAATGTTCAGCTGCCTGCTGATGCAAAAGTATCCATTACCAATACCGATGCTCCCGGCGGATATCCCATCAGCAGTTTTACGTGGGTAATTATCTATAAAGAGCAAAAATACAATAACCACGATTCGGCCCGGGCGGGGAAACTCTTAAAACTTTTATGGTGGACTATACATTCAGGCCAGACCTATTGTAAGCAGCTCAACTATGCGCCGCTTTCCCTGTCTGCCCTGCAGGTGGGAGAAGCCATTCTGAAAACGGCGACATACGATGGCAAGCCCATTCTTCAATAGACTCTGTTAACTGATCAGCAGACAGGTTGACCCCAACTGACGCCCTCCTTGTCAGATATTTTAAAGATTAATCAGCAAGAATTCCCGGATTTTTACGTTCTTAGGGGGACGGTTCCGCGGATTTCCGGAACCCTTCGGTATAAACCCTTATAACCATGAAAATAATTCCTCTTGCCCTGGCCGGTTTCGCCGTCCTGTGTTATTTTTCTTCCTGCACGAAGGATAATTCTGCTTCCGGTACCGTTGCGGCGGATCTGCCAAAAACCTATACGGAAGACCTGACCTCCCCCGCTAACGGGCATGAAGTGGAAACGTATAATCTGACTTTTGACGGAGATAAGCGGCTTACCAGCATGATTTCCACTACGCCCGACCTCCTTAAATTTATATATACGTATAATTCCGATAAAAGCTTTACGCTCGATCTTTACGAATCCGGTCAGCTAACCATACATAGTTTATACTGGATCAATGCAATTGGATTTGTCGATAGTAATTTTCAATACAATAATACACAGGATACGAGTACGGAAAAATATATTTACAACGCATCAAAACAGCTGGTTCAGAATAAACAATACGAATATAGTACTGCATCGGGTTCGGTATTATGGAGTTTGGCTCAATTTACCTATGACGCGAATGGGAATATGGTCACGGAAACGGAGAATGGCACAACCACCAGCATCGAATATTATCCTGATCTCGAGGTTTCATTTACCCTGGACGGCGCCTATTTCCCGCATTCAAAAAATCTTCCGAAAACAGAAACCGTTAATTCGGGAGGCAGTATAGTAACCATTAACCATACCTACACTTTTGACAGCCAGAACCGGCTGACCAGCGAGAAACTGGTTGCCGATGACGGGGAAATTGCTATTAAAACCTACGGTTACTAACGTAAACCGGCAATTGGCAAAGCCCTGTTCTTCCCGCTTAAATTTTAACGGAAATGCCAATAGTGCCATAGTTGTGTGCGTGAACGGTTTTAAATTCTCTGGTACTGATCTGCTGCTCATAAAAAATTAAAAATCCCCCGGTCCGAAACCCAATCATTCCTTTTGTCTTCAGAACGACCCGTTCCAAATCTCCTTCTTTTATATAATAGTAATTCTTTTGGGTGAACAGCCCCCCCTGTAAAATACTGTTGTAAGCAACAAACTGAACAGCGGGTATCAGTTCCAGGAAAACTTTCCCTGGATGATGTTTTTTTTCATCCGGCTCATATACCCGTTCCGGGTAATAGTCATCGCGGGCGCTCGAAATCAGCAGTTTTATACCGGCAGTAGCCGTATTTAAGAGAGAACCGGTTTGCGTGTACAGGAATCCGTTTATGTTGATATGCTCTCCAACAGAACTCAAATTGGGTTCGAAATATAAATTGTAATTAATAACCGGATAGGCGGGCAATTGATGGTTCCATCCTTCCGGTTCTTCCCTGTCCAATATTCGATGAACCAGCATTTGTGTCTGCCGGGTCAGTGCGGGAGGGCCCATCGTTCCAAGCCAGAGCTCCGTACGAAAGCGCTGCCTGGGACCCAACTGATTTTCCCTCGAAAAATTCAGAAATAATTCACCGCTGTAAGGATAATCGCCCGAAGAGGACTCCCGCAATTTCAGGTTCTCCGGGGTGTACATCTTTTGTGATATGCCGATAGTCATAAAGGAAACAGGCGGATGGCCCGGGGCAAAGAGGATTTTTTTGAGAATATTTTTACGGGAGCTGCTTACATAACTATATTGCAAATCGAGGCCCGCCGTATAATACTCGTCTGTACCGTTGAAAGTTGGGTTTAACAGGTCATTATCATGTTGTATGGAAATATATTGCTGGTCCGGAATGCTTCCCTGCCCGCTTGCCCTGCTGAACAGGAAAGCGGATAAAAATGCGGGCGCTATTCTTCGCCATCCCGCAACAAAACGAAGTTGTTTCCTGATGCTGATGATCAGGCTGACAAGAATTTCCATGGTAAAGATTTAGAGTTGCATGTCTTTTTCCTGTAAGCAGGAGGAGGCGCAATGGTTGCAGATGACAGCACAGGCAAGGCAGGTGTCAATACATTTTTTATAATCGTAATAATTTTCCATAAATTTCTGAAAAAAGGTCAAATAATGAGGTTTATCGCCGTGAGATGCTGAAAAAATCATGCCCCCGTGTACGGGAAATGACATGATAAAATTCTTTACAATTATTTAAACACGAAAATATGCCATCACAGCAGGAAATATTTATAAAAATAGCAAGGGATGCCTGGAATACTTATATAGACAGAACCGGTAAATTATTTGATTCACTTTCCGACGGCCAGCTCAATATGCAGGTTGCAGAAAACAGAAATACTGCGATGTATTTATTGGGACACCTGGCCGCAATACATGATGCCATGCTTCCCCTGCTTGGTTTTCAGGAGCGTTTGTATCCTGCGCTCGAAGCAGTGTTTGTGAAAAGCCCGGACCGGTCGGGCCTTGAAAAACCGGCTCCTGCTTTGTTGAGACAGTACTGGAATGAGGTAAACACAACCCTGGCAGATCATTTCGACAGATTGTCTCCGGATGAATGGTTTCAAAAACATCAATCGATTTCCGCAGAAGACTTTGTAAAAGAGCCGCACCGCAACAGGTTAAATGTTTTGGTTAACAGAACGAATCATCTGGCTGCCCATTACGGACAACTGGTATTTCTAAAAAAATAAAGCTACCCGAATGTCAGCCACCCCCTCTATCATGAGCCTGCATCTGGGATACCGGCTCTGGATTGCCGAAATGAATTTTGATATCAATGTGCTGAGAATCTTCAATGATTACCTGGAAGAACTTTCTTCGAGAAAAGATGAACCGGAGGTAAATGCCCGAATCGGATATTTTGAACAGAGGTTTCCGGTGCTCAGGAAAGAGATCGATGATTTGAGAAATGAAATGCACCTGCTGAAAATGAAACTGGCTTCCTATGCCAGGGAAAAGAAACCGCTGGATTATAAGACCTACCTGACCGATAACCACACGAATATCGCGGAGCGTTACCGGGAATTCCGGAAAAACTTCAACCAGGCAAAAAAAGAATTTGAGGAATTTGAAACAAAATGGTTGAAATAATTCCTATGGTTCCCAGGCTGCTCCGCTGATCTCTTTACGACCGGATAAATCATCGTCCGGGATCAGCACCGCAACCCAGGGTTCGTCCGGGAAATCAATGCTGGCAGTCCATTCGAGCTTTCCGGGTTCACCAGGTTTCAGGATCAGTTCCTTCCGGCTGCCGGTCAGTTTCAGGTTATTTACCCGGATGCTGAAATGACGCGTTCCATTTCCGCGGGCGGTTATCCGGATTGCCAGCCTTCCTTTCCCAATGCTGACTTTGGCAATATCAAAATCCAGCAAATTCCCCGGACGCAGATCCAGCTGATAGGTCGCTGATGATAAAAATGTTTTCACCTGTTCTTCACCGTTACAATCTACCCGGTATTTCCCCTGCGGCAGCATGATCCGGAAGCGTCCGCTGATCAGGTCGGGCTCAGCCACCGTTTCAGTGCCGGTCATGATTTCTTTGAATTTTACTTTTGCTCCGGAAAATCCTTCAACCAGCGCCGGTCCATAGAGATCCTTCATCAGCCACATCCAGCGGCCAACCGGATGTACCCATACTTCTTTGTAAGTCCACATGCTCTGCACGGGCCAGTAGGGAATATCTTTTTCATCCCGGGTTTGAATTCCGACGGGCAACGCCCCAACCAAATCTCCGGAAGAGGGAGAGTACAGGGGCGTAAAGTCGTAACCTTCTCCGTACATGGTACTCTCGGAAAACGGATTTCGTCCGATAATCCATTCTGCCTGCTCTGCAGCGAGCTGTTCTGATTCCCGATCACCGCGTAATAAGCCAGCACTTGCCAGCGATTGCGCCTGAGGAAGTATGGTTCCAAAATTTCCCCGGTAATCCATCCACACGGGAAACAAACGAAGGTAGTTGCCCTTTCCCAGCGGAATTCCGTTCAGTACCTGTTTGCGGAAGGATTCCCGCCGGCTGTCCGGTACATGCAGGTATTCGCTGTCGTTGTAAATGGAGGCAGGCATCACGTTATAGGGTGCTGTATATTTTGCAATCGCTTTCAGGTATTCTGAATACAGGGTAACTGCGGAATACCATTGCATCCAGTCGGTGTGATCCGGAAAAGCTTCACAAAGTTTTGTCAGGGCCAGTATATGCGCCTGGTCTCTTCCGCGGTGAACGAAATGCAGGAGCCGGGTTTTGTCCGGGCCTGTGTAAAAAAATCCGGTGAGGGGTTTATCCCAGTCCGGCTTTTTACGTTGTTGCGAATTGACGATCAGCTGAGCCCAAGCCGTCGCCTTTTCTTTATATAGTTTGTCGCCGGTAGCTATCCACAAATCCACTGCTGCGAGAATTCCCTCCGCCGGAATTTCATATTCGATATTATCCGAATCAAAAGTTCCCGTCCATCGTTCATTTGATTTTTTGTTGTTCATGCTGTCCACCCCAAATTGCCAGTCGGCTGCCGACATCTTCAGCGCAAGCGCTGCGAGCGCGGGATCCCGGGTTTTCAAAACCCTGCCGGCGATGGCTTCAGCGGCCGAGCAGATAAAATTATCCATCGGACTGTTATGCGCTTTGGATATTACATCATCATCATCGCCCAGGATATTATTGGTTCTTCTGCTGTTGATGGAGCCGCAGCGGTAACCATCGCCGAAACTGGTTTTCATCAGCCAGTTCAGGCCCCAGCAAGCTTCATCCATGACCTTTTTATATAGTTCCGGATCTTCATTCCTGCTGTTTAATCTTTCCGCAAGACTGAAAAGACCGTAAACAATTTCCGCCGTATTGCCCGGCCCCTGGCTGAGGTCTCCCGCATCATGCCAGCCACCGTTGATGATTATTTTTTTCCCTTCGTGTTCCGAGATCCAGTCCCCATGACAAACCCCATGCACGCCGGGAATGGCCATGCCGCACCGTTCCGTATATAAAAAATTTAACGCTTTCAGTATGGAAGATTTCCATACGGCAGGACCAATGGAGAAGGGGTGGGTTTTTATATCTCCGGCTTCGAGTGCATAAGAACCTGTTTTACGCAATTCGGAAAAATCCATCTGCTGAAAAACACCCAGCTGTGTTTTTACGGTTTGCACAGGTTTTGATAAAACTACTTCTCCGTTGTCCTGGTCAATCACGCTGAAAATCTTGGTCTCCGGGTCGCTCAGGATGGCAGTTTTTGCCGCCCCGTTCTGATAACCCGGATGACTATACGAAATCCGGCCGGGCCATACATCCCAACCCTCGATTTTATCCGCTTCGACCCGTTCCAGGTCGAGGCGGTCAAAATAAAATCCTATGCTGTCTGCTTCACCCGGATACGAGCCGGAAAGGCCGTAGGAAATTTCGAATCCGGTTATCCTGTCTCTTTCCACATTGCTGATTTCCCAGACCACATGGTTCCAACTGTGATTTTGCAGAATGATGGAAGTCTGGCCCTCCTGGCCAAACAGTGCCGGCAATTTTTTTGTTCCGTCATTAAAAAGCTGCAGGTCCAGCGCCGTGGTATAGAATCCGGGCAGGTCCGGCCAGATCCAGAACGAAAGACGGTTAAACTGTCTCCAGTCCTCCCCGTCAAATTGCCGCCGGAGTCCGGAGCGGCCCCAGCCACGCCCGTTCTTCGGAGCCGGTCCCGGAAGCCTCACCGGCGTCCGCAGCAACAGGGAATAATTTCCGTCGTGTACCTGCTCTGCGGAAAGCATTAGTTTAGCCACGTTCTCCGCATCCTTTGGTTTTGCCACCACCCGGGCGTCCCAGATCGGATCGGCGCCGATGCTGAAGGCCTGCCAATGGTCGAGGCTTTCCATACCATCCAGTTTGCGGCTCTCCTGCACTTTTTTATTCAGCCATCGATAAGAGGCGGAATTTTTAAAATTAACTTTCAGGGGCTGCTGTGCGGAACTGCTGAAGGAAGTAATAAGTAAAGAATAAAAAGCAAAAAGGGGAATGCATTTCATGATGGGGAAGAATGGGAACGTGAAAATAGGAAAATATGGCATCGCTTTTTTAACAGCCTGCTTTCCCTGGTCACGGAAGCCGGGGCATCATCTTTGCATTTTGCTTTTAAAACAGTATGATCAGAAAATTAAAATCCGGGGAATACCGGCTTTACTCCCGTAAAGTGAACCCGAAGACGAAAAAACGCCGTAATCTGGGAACCTTTGATACACTGGAAGGCGCGAAGAAGCACGAACGGGAAATCCAGTATTTCAAAAAGCATTGAAATTGCTGATCGCCTGCAGGCGTAATGGATATTTCTTAGTTCAGACCTCCATGCCCCCGGTAAAGTTTTAATTTTCCATCCAGCTTTACCTTCAGCACTGTCATGTATTGATCTTTCAGTTTTTCGGGAATATCAATAAAGACCAGGCCGGGCACGGGACTCCAGGAAATTTTACCGACAATCTTCGGCTTAAGATGTTGCGAAGCGCCAACCACTTCCACGTCCCTTATCTCATTGCTTAATCCTTTAATCATGATATTGCCGGCAGACCGGTTCGGAAGAAAAAGATAAAGAACAGTGGAATCTTTGGACAGTGTGGAGGGGCCGTAAAAATGACCGGGAGGCAATCCCGGCAGACTACCAAATACAGCTTCTGCATGTTTCCTGTTCCATTTACCCAATTCCTTTAGAATATGAACCTGTTCTGCCGGAATGCTGCCATCTTCCCTGGGTCCGATATCCAGCAGCAGATTGCCGCCGTTACTCACCACGTCTGCAAAAATGCTGATCACCTCGAAAGGGGTTTTATAATTCGTATCATCGGGGTGGTAACCCCAGTTATTATTCGTTGTCATGCATAATTCCCACCAGTTGAATTTGGGACGGGAAACCGGAAAATTTTGTTCCGGGGTTTCATAGTCCCCATAACCCTGCAGCCTGCCATTTATAATGGCCGCGGGGTTTATTTTCAAAATGGAGGCCCTGACTTTTGCTGCCTGCCATTCTTCTGCGCTGTGTTCCCAATCTCCGTCGAACCACCATAGGTCGGGTTTATAAGCGAGGTTTATTTCATTGATCTGTGCCTGAAAAAAATGACGGAATCGTTCCCAGCGCGCCGGATCATCTGCAATTTTATAGCGGTTGCTGTCTTTTAAGAAACCGGGATAATCCGGATGGCTCCAGTCGATCAGCGAAAAATAAGCGCCCCGTTTAATATCCAGTTTATCGAGGGCAGCATAGAAGGGCTTTAGCAAATCTCTTTTTGCGGGCGTATTGTCAGCTACATTAAAATGATTTTGTTTTGTAGGCCATAAAGCCACCCCGTCGTGGTGTTTGTTTGTGATCACCGCATAGCGTGCACCGGATTCCTTAATCAAAGCTGCCCATGCTTCGGGATTGTATCGGGAAGCGGTGAACCCGTTTAATTGTTTCATATAGCCGGGATAGCTGATTTTCTTATTGTAAAAACTCCAGCTTTCATCAATCCCGTTTACCGAGTAAATACCCCAATGGATAAAAATGCCAAGTTTCGCATCTGCGAACCATTGCATTTTCTCCCGGATGGAGTCTGAACTTACTTTTTGCTGCGCGCGGCCAGGCAGCCAGGGAAAAATCAGACAAATCAGTATCAGCTTTTTCATGATGAAACTAATATACGGCACATTCATCAAAAACGCCACCTGTTTTAGCAGGAGGTTAAATTTCATTTTACCGGTGAAGCCTTCCATAAACATTATCCGTTAGAACTTTCACTACCGGCCGGCTGGGAGCGTGGCCAAACAATTGCAACTAAACAAAAAAACAACATGAACTGGGCTTTGATCGCCGGGGGCAGCAGGGGCATCGGATATCATATAGCGGAGGCATTGGCGGGAAGGAAGTATAATATTGCATTGGTTGCCCGTGACGGTAAGGATCTTCTTACGGCAAAACATGCTATTGAAAAAGCTTTCCCTGTGCAGGTCGAGATTTCTTCCTGTGATCTGTCATTGCCGGATGCTGCAGCTCAAATTGCAGGCTGGTGCAGGGAGAAAGCATTTAACCTGAAGGTTCTTTGTAATGCTGCCGGCAGGGGTGGATCGAAGGACTATCTTTCGCTGCCGGTTGCCGGTCTCCGTAATATGGTGCGCCTGAATATAGAATCGGCTGTTGAGCTGACCCTGATCCTGCTGCCGCTCCTGGAGGAAAACGCGCCGGCCTATGTTTTAAATGTTGGGAGTATCGCCGGTTTTGCGCCCATCCCCACTAAAAATATCTATTCAGCCAGCAAAGCAGCCCTGCTCTTTTTCAGCTATTCCCTCCGCTATCAGCTGCGTGACCGGAAGATCTCCGTAAGCTGCCTCTGTCCGGGACCTGTTTTTACCAAGCCGTCGATTGAAGCCGAAACGCTGAAGCAACTGGGTTGGCTCGGCCGGCAAATGGCGGTTGACCCTGCACAGGTCGGGGAAACTGCCGTCCGGAATATGCTGAAAGGAAAAATGCTGATCGTTCCGGGAATGCTCTCAACAGGGATCTCCTGCATACTCCGTCTTCTGCCGGCAGGGTTACTCGCCCGGATCTTTTATCAATCAGGAAAACAATAACTGGATTATGAAAAAATTAATTATCCTTTTTTTAATTGGAGTGAAAGGAATGACGGCCTTCGCCCAGGAAAACCCGGAACACCTGATGCCCGGCGGCGATACAAAACCCTATGCGCTGGTTGCAGGAGGAAGCAAGGGAATAGGATACGGTATTGCGGAGGCGCTCGCTAAAAGAGGATATAATTTAATTCTTATAGCGAGGCACCTGGATACATTGCAAAAAGCAAAAAGAATACTGGAGAGCAGCTATCCCGTTCACGTGGAGATACTGACCTATGATCTGAGTTTTCAGGAATCAGCGGGCGAAATTGCGGATTGGTGTATAAAAAGAAATATTCCTTTGAAAGTACTCTGCAACGTTGCCGGTTTTGGCGGGTCAAGAGATTATTTATCCTTATCACTGGATTCGCTGCGCTATATGGTCCGGTTAAATGTGGAATCCTGCATGGCGCTTTCACTGACCCTGTTGCCGCTATTGGAAAAGAATGCCCCGTCTTATATCCTGAATGTTGCCAGCATGGCCGGCTTCGCGCCCATTCCCATCAAGAATCTATATTCCGCCACGAAATCAGCAGTAGTTTTTTTCAGCTACTCCCTCGCTTATCAGTTACAGGAAAAGAATATCAGCGTAAGCTGCCTTTGTCCCGGTCCTGTTTTCACAAAGCCTGAGATCGTAAAAGATACAAAGGAGAAACTGGGGTGGTTCGGGATGAAGATGGCGCTGAGTCCTGCAAAAGTGGGAGAAGTGGCAGTAAAAAAAACCTTCGAAAGAAAAATGATCATCGTTCCCGGGACCCTGGCGAAGATCAGTTCCGTTGTCATCCGGATCCTTCCCCGCAGATGGGTTGTGAACCTGTACGGAAGAGCCGGGGATAAAAGCAGGAACAAATAATACTTTCCCCGGAAGCACCGCTACCGAATTGGAAAGTGGCGGTCGAATGGACAAGGTTCCACTAAAAAAAGCGCCTGAATTACCGATGTTAAAAAAGTATACTTATTAGTAGAATAAGTAAATATTTCCGGCATTGCATTCCTCTAATTTTAGCCCGTAAACACAATTCTAACTGATCTATCAAGACTGCATATGAAAAGGAAATACATTCTCATCCGGTATGTAATCCGGGTTCCCCTCTCTTTGATTTGCCTGTTTTTTTTTAACGGAATTGCTTTTTCCCAGGCGGTGATCCAGGTCACGGGTCAGGTTACGGACGCGAAGGGCGAGCCTTTGTCAGGCGTCAATATCCTGGTCAAAGGAACAACGGACGGTACGGCAACAGACAATTCGGGAAGTTATTCCATCAGGGCAAAAAGCAATAGTACACTGGTTTTTTCTTATATCGGTTCCGAAAGTACCGAGCGCGCGGTAAGTGGTCAGTCGGTTATCAATGTGCAACTGCAGGCAGCGGATAAATCTTTAAACGATGTTGTGGTGATCGGTTACGGTACGCAGAAAAAGGTGAACCTGATTGGTTCCGTGGCCACCATCAGCAGCAGGCAAATCACCCAGTCGCCGGTTTCCACGCTGTCCAATGCTTTATCCGGACGCTTGCCCGGAGCGGTTATTCAGCAATCAAATGGTGAACCCGGTAAAGATGCTGCAACCATTACCATCCGCGGAATGGCTACACTGGGAAATAATCAACCGCTGGTTGTAATAGATGGAATTCCTGACAGGGACATGAATTCCCTGAACCCGAACGATGTGGAAAGTATCAGTGTGCTCAAAGACGCGTCTGCGGCGATCTATGGAGCCAGGGCCGCAAACGGCGTTATACTGGTAACCACCAAACAGGGGAAGGAGGGGACGCCCATGCTGGTAAATTATGGTTTCTACCAGGGATTCATGTCTCCTACTTCACTGCCAAAAATGGCGGACGCCGCAAATTATTCATCCATGATCCGGGAAATGCAGACCTATGCCGGAGTGGACGAAGCCAATATGACGTTTTCCAAAGATGACATCGAAAAGTATAAGTCGGGTCAATATCCCTGGACGCACCCGAATACTGACTGGATTAAATCTTCCTTTAATAAATTCACCCCTTCGAGAGAGCATAATGTATCCGTTTCCGGAGGAAGCAAAACAGTCGATTATTTTGTATCCTTTGGTACGCATCACGATGACGGCATTTTCAAGAATTCGGCTACTTCCTTCGACCGTTTTAATCTCAAGGCTACGGTCAACGCAAAAATCAATGAATACCTGACCCTGGGTCTGGACATCAACGGCTCCCAGGAAAACCGGAATTATCCCGCAACCAGTACCAGCTTCAACCTGGAAGGTGCAATCAAAAGCCTTCCCACATCCCCGGCCTATTATCCCAACGGACTGCCCGGTCCCGATATCGCTTATGGACAGAACCCCGCGGTTTCAGTCACTAACCAAACCGGATTTGACGATTCCAAACGTTACCGGGCCAATAACATTTTCCGGGCGAGCCTGAAAATTCCCGGAGTTAAGGGATTGGTATTGTCCAGCTACTACGCTTACGATGTGAATTTGGGACAGGAGAAGTTCTTCGAGAAACCGTGGACGCTTTACAGTCTGGATGTGCCCTCTTATCTGGCGGCAGGAAATACCGGAACGGAAGACGGGTCTGCCTTCCTGGTGGGATCCCTGAAAGGGGTAACGGATCCTGCGCTCCGGGATATCTATGATGATGCCAATACGAAAACTTTCAATATTAAACTGGATTACAACACTACTATCAACGGGGTGCACAATATCAGCGCATTTGTAGCCTACGAAAGTTCCGAATCTGAGGGGAAGGGAATCAATGCATTCAGAAGATATTTTGTCAGCGATCTGTTGCCATACCTGTTTGCAGGCGGTGATGCGGAAAAGGACAACGGGGAAACGGTATTCATCGATTCCCGGGTTAATTATTTCGGCAGACTGAGTTACAACTACAAGGAGAAATATTTATTCCAGTTTTCCCTGCGCCGCGATGGTTCGCTGCGTTTCTCTGAACAAAGCGGTCGCTGGGGTAATTTCCCCAGTGTGTTGGCCGGATGGCGGGTTTCCAATGAAAAATTCTGGAAAGATCATGTCCGGGTGATTGATTTTCTCAAGCTGAAAGCTTCCTGGGGGCAGATGGGGAACGATCTGGTAGATCCCTTCCAGTACCTGACTGTCTATTCACCGGGTACGGGATATGTGCTTGGTACAGGCAGGACTTACGCCACCGGGCTGAGTCAGCAGGTAGCCACCAATCCGAACATTACCTGGGAGGTTGCGAATGTTTACAATGCAGGCTTTGAATCTTCTTTATTGAACAGCCGCGTTACCCTGAACGCCGACTTCTTTTATCAGAAGCGTAACCGTATCCTGGTGCATCGGAATGCTTCAGTGCCCCAGTTCACGGGTCTCCTGTTGCCGGATGAAAATTTTGGCATCGTGGAGAACCGCGGGTTTGAAGTGGAACTTGGATATAATAACCGTTTCAATGATCTTACTTTTTCAATTAACGGAAACCTGGCTTTCGCCAGGAATAAAGTGATTGAATTTGATGAACCGGCAAAGAGTGTTCCCTGGCAGAGGCTGACAGGAAAGCCACAGGGCTCGACACTGGTCTACCATGCTATCGGAATTTTTAAGGATCAGGCGGAGATCGATAAAACGACCCATGTTGACGGCGCGATACCCGGCGATATCATCATCCAGGACTACAATAATGACGGCGTGATCAATACCGATGACCAGATACTGAATACCAAAACTGTTAACCCGGAAATCACCTATGGCGTTTCTTTCAGTCTTGGTTATAAAAACTGGGCGCTCAGCGGCCTTGTACAGGGCGCCGGCAGTTCCAGCAGGCCGGTACTGGTTCCTCTGCAGGGACTTGCCGGAAATTATTTTGCCTACGATGCAATTGGGAGATGGACGCCGGAGAATACCGATGCAAGTAAACCCAGGGCTTTCGACCGGACGGATCCTTACTGGAGAGGGAGCTATCTGACCGATTATTCCTATCAGAATTGTGCGTACGCCAGAATGAAAAACCTGGTCCTGTCCTATACGATTCCATCCCGCATTCTGAAAACGGTGCTCCTGAAAAGTGCACAGATTTATGTTTCGGGAGAAAACCTGTTCCTGATCTACAACAAGAATAAGATACTGGATCCCGAACTCGGCGGTATAGTAACCAAAATCAGCGATGCTCCATATCCCGGAGCCTACGATCATACGGGCGTATACAATTATCCAATTATGCGGTCTTATACGATCGGGGCGAGGATATCCCTTTAGCACCCGGTTACCAGGTAAAATCATTCAGGTTTAGAAATAAATAGAAAACATCATGAAACCAAATAAATCATATTTACTTTTTCTATCCTTCTGGTTGTTGCTCGCCGCAGGCTGCAGCAAAATTCTGGACAAGACGCCGCAGGATAAATTCTCGGATGCCACTGTTTTTTCGGATATCAACCTTGCCGACCGCTACCTGCTGGATACGTATAACAACAGCCTGAGCGGGGATTTTGGCTATGTAGGTTTTGCATCCCTTACCGACGAATCGCACGATACGCATGGTTTCGAAACGGCTAACTATCTGCAGGGAAATATTTCATCCAGCAGTACGGGCCCCTTTGGAAGCTGGATCAATTCCATGACCTGGCCCAGCATGTATGCTACCATTCAAAAACTGAATGTTTTTCTGGCGAATATCGATAAGGTGCCCGAAGCCTATCCGGCGGCACAGCAGGCAGGGGTTAAGGCCCAGTCAGACCGGATGAAGGGCGAAGCGACCTTTCTGCGCGCATTCTGCTACCATCAACTCGCACGTAATTACGGAGGCGTAGTGATCATTACCGAACCATTTGAAATCGGCGGCGACTATATGAGCCTAAAACGGTCCACTTTTAAAGAGACGATCGATTTTATTTCCGGTGAATGTGATAATGCTGCAGCTCTGCTCGGCACCAAGGATGAAATGGAAATGGGAAGGGCTACAAAAGAGGCGGCCATGGCGCTTAAGTCCAGGATCCTGCTGTTTGCGGCAAGCGACCTCACTGCCGACGGAACTGCTGAAAATGAATATGTGGGATACCAGGGTGCGGACCGGACTGCATTGTGGACCGCAGCAAAAGAGGCTGCCAAAGCCGTGATCGACCTTGGAACCGCCCGGCTCGCAGACTTCGGGGCACCGGACCAGGCGGCTGTCGCGAAGAATTATTTTAATTTTTTCAAGGCAAAAGATCTTTCCGATAAAGAAGTGATCTGGGGAAAGATGTTCCAGAAGAGTGTAGGCTCTGCCAACCAGATCAATATGATCAACGGAACAAACGGTTTCGTTATGTATGGTTGTAATGCACCGACCGGTAACCTGGCAGATGCATTCGAAATGGCGGACGGATCTCCATTCACAGACCATTACATGGTGGACAATAACAGTTTCTATCAGAACATTTCTTCGAAATATCATTCGGAGAACATGTATTACAACCGCGAGCCCCGTTTCTATGCGGAGATCCTGTACGACAGCGCGGTCTGGCAGAAGCGTTTTCCCGACCTGGCGGGCCGGGACCCGCTGGGAATTTATGACCGCCGTACACGGATCACTATCCAGGGCGGACAGGAAGTCAGCAAGATTTACGGCATCGACACCAAACAGGGACCGGTTGATCCGGATGACGGAACCTACACAGGGTATACTTTTAAGAAATACCTGGATGACGCTGTGTACGGCTCCGATGCCAACAATAATGAAAATGCCTGGTTCGAATTCCGCTATGCAGAGATCATCCTGAATTATGCAGAAGCCTGTCTTGCGCTCAATGAAACGACAGAAGCCACGGATTACATCAATATGATCCGCAATCGCGCCGGCCTGCCGGACTTCACCGGTGATATCACTGCTGCCCTGCGCTATGAACGCCGCGTTGAATTCATTTATGAAAATGTTCGCTGGTACGATATGAGAAGGTGGAAAATTCTTAATGAGACCCTGGCAGATGCCTACGGTGTCGATATTGTGGAAACAAAAAACCTGGATAACAGCACAACAACCACCACCTGGCGCCAGATACCGGTTCAGGATCGCGGACCAGAAAACAAGAAACTGTACTGGCTTCCCATCCCAATCGACGAAATCAACAGGGCGCCGCAGCTGGTGCAGAACCCGGGGTATTGAGTCCGGAAGGATATGCATTGGACTCCGGCAGCAGCGACCGACGGAACCACAATGCATATATTATAAAGGGTAACGCAACTTGTACTATATTGAACTGTGTCAGGTAATAAAAGATTGTTTATGAATATTATTTGCAGGAAAAGTTTTTTCCCGGTTGCGCTTTTTCTCCTTTCATTTCTAAGCGGCCGGTCCAATGATACCCTGAGTGTATGCTCACCGTCCGGTAAGATCTGCGTAAAAGTGTGGATGGGAGCACAGTTGAATTACACGATCTCCTTTGATCACAAAACCATCCTGGAAACTTCTGCAATTGATTTGTTGATGGATAAAAACCGGGCGCTTTCCGTCAATAATCGTATTCGTAGTTCGTCCGTAAAAAAAATCAACGAACAAATCATTGCGCCCGTTCCGGAGAAACGAAAGATCATTCCGGATATCTATAACCTCTTGTCCATCCGTTTCAGACAACCTTATCAGGTGGAATTCCGGGTATACGACGATGGCGTTGCGTACCGGATTTCCACTTTTTTCAAAGATTCCATCTATGTCAAAAACGAGATTGCCGCCTTTTTCTTCCCGGGCAAACCTTCCGCCTACTGGCCGCAGGTGCAGAAAAGGCCGGACGCCGATATTTTTCATACCAGTTTTGAATCGGAATACCCGTTAAAAAAACTGGACAGCATTGCGGCGGGGAACCTGGCGTATTCTCCCATCCTCGTGGTTCCGCAAACAGCTCCGAAGATTGCGATCACGGAGTCGGACCTGGAAGATTATCCCGGAATGTTTCTGGAAGGTACGGGCTCCTCCGGCCTCAAAGGAATTTTTGCGGGTTATCCGCTCGAAGAGGAGACGACCGGCGGATTATATCCGGAAATGAAAGTCACCAAACGCGCGCCTTATATTGCCAGAACAAAAGGCAGCAGAAGTTTTCCCTGGCGGGTGATGCTGATTGCAGAGGAGGACAGGGAACTGCCCAACAATGATATCGTTTACCGGCTGGGTTCGCCCTCGAGGCTTAAAGAAACATCCTGGATAAAACCGGGGAAATTAACCGATGAGTGGATCATCGACCTTAATCTTTTCAACGTACCGTTCCGGGCCGGACTGAACACAGCCTCCTACAAATATTATATTGATTTTGCCAAAAGGTTCGGATTCGACCGGATCATGATGGATGCGGGATGGAGCGATAATTCCGATTTATTCAAAATAAATCCCGACATCAATATGGATACCCTGGTTGCCTATGCGAAAGAAAAAGGTATCGGGATCAGCATGTGGACATTATCCATGACGCTGGACAGGCAGCTGGACAGCGCGCTGGACCGGTTCAACAGGTGGGGCGTTGATTTTATCATGACGGATTTCATCGACCGCGACGATCAGAAGACGGTTAATTTTTATTACCGGATTGCCAAAGCCTGTGCCGAACATAAGATCATGATCATGTATCATGGTGCTTTTCCACCCAAGGGGTTTAACCGCACGTATCCCAATGCGGTTTCCAGGGAAGGCGTCATGGGTTCGGAATATGATATCTGGGACAACCGGGTAACACCGGAGCATGATGTTACGCTGGCCTTTACGCGGATGCTGGCCGGCGGCTTTGATTATGAGCCGGGAATCCTGAACAATGCCACGAAGAAACAAAAACTGCCCATCAGCGGTGTGGTAACGAGCGCGGGAACACGCTGTCACCAGTTGTCCATGTTCGTTATATATGACGATGCCATGCAAATCTTTTCAGGCAATCCGTCGGAGGCCCTGCGCGAACCGGAATTCATGGAGCTCCTGGGTCATCTGCCCACAGCCTGGGACGAAACGGTTATTCCGGATGCGGAAGTCGGGAAGTATATTGTATCGGCAAGGAGAAAAGGGAATAACTGGTTTGTTGCCGGAATGAGCGACTGGTCTGCGCGGGATATTCAACTGAAATTTGATTTCCTGGATCAGGGAAATTATAAAGCGACAATCTGCCGGGATGGTATAAATGCAGATCGGTATGCTGCGGATTATATTATTCAAAAGGATATTCCCGTCAGCCGGCAGGATGAAATGAAAATACATCTTGCCCCGGGCGGTGGCTTTTTAATCCGGCTGGATAAACAATAAAATATTATACAATGATATTCCGGGACCGGTTCAGGGACAAAGTGGCAATCATCACGGGAGGTGCTGACAGCATTGGAAAAGGAATTGCCTGCAGGCTGGGCAAAGAAGGAGCAAGACTGGCGATTTTCGATATCAACGAAAAATTACTGAAACAAACGGTGGAGGAATTTCAGGCAGCGGGTATGACGGCCAGGGGATATTTGCTGGACATTAGTTTTGAAGATCAGGTGTCGGCGGCTGTTCAGTCGGTTGAAAAGGAATGGAAGAAAATAGATATCCTCGTAAACGCTGCGGGTATTGTCGGACTGACCAATACAAAAATTACGGAATTCCCAACTGCCGACTTCGACCGGATCTATGAAATCAATCTAAGGGGAACATTCCTCGTTGCTAAATTTGTATTGAAAGTAATGGAAAAGGTGGGCACAGGACGCCTGCTGCTCATCGCTTCCATAGCAGGCAAGGAAGGGAATCCGGGTATGACCGGGTATTCATCTACCAAGGCCGGTGTCATCGGACTGGTAAAAGGGGTTGCAAAGGAATTTTCGGATACCCGGATTACCGTTAACGGCCTGGCCCCCGCGGTGATCAAGACCACTATGAACGACAATACATCACCCGAACAAATGGCGTACATGACAGCGAAGATTCCCATGCAGCGCCTGGGCACCATCGAGGAAGTGGCAGCAATGGCCTGTTATATCGTTTCGGATGAGAATAGCTTCTCAACAGGATTTATTTATGATATCTCGGGCGGCCGGGCCACCTACTAATCTATAAAGCGAACAGATGAAACATCAGTGGAAGCCGCTCATGCTTGTAGCGTATGTATTTATTTTTACCGGTTCCATCATCTGCATGAACGATGTCCTGCTTCCTTCCCTGAAAGATTTTTTTCATCTTTCCTACGTTCAGGCTTCCTTTGTTCAGCAGTCCTTTTACCTGGTATATCTGATTTTCCCGATTCCGATTGCTTACTATATTTCCCGCTATGGTTATAAGACGGGGCTGGTGACTGCATTGCTGGTCTGCAGCCTGGGCTCTTTGCTTTTTATTCCCGCATATTATAGTTCTTCTTATGCCCTCTGCTTAACGGCGCTCTTTGTGATTTCCATCGGCGTAACGCTCGTCAATGTAGCCGCGAACCCGTTGGCTGCTTTGCTGGGAGATCCGTCGGGCGCTCATGTCCGGGTAAATTTCGTACAGTTGTTCAGCAGGATCGGTTATTCGGTTACGCCGATTCTTGCCACCCGCCTGATCTATGGTTCCGGCAAAACGCTGACCTTCCATATTCCCTACCTCGTATTAGGCGTCGGTACTTTCCTGCTTGCCATTTTCATTTTTTTCTCATTGCTTCCTTCTTTTAAACCGGATGTATTGAAAGGATTTTCTTTTTTCAAAATCCTGAAAGGATCAAGGCAGTATCCGCAGTTGTTCTGGGGCGCTATTGTCATGTTCTTCTATGTGGGAGCGGAAGCCTGCACGGCGGGTTTCTATATCAGTTACCTGAAAGAAGTGTCTGGTTTCGGCGCTGCACAAACCGCCCGCTTTCTTACCTACTATTATATTGCAGCCACGGTGGTTTCCCTGATCGGAATTTATCTTTTGCGCGTGATGTCGGCTGGAAAGCTGGTGGCTTTATTCGGCGTCGGCATGATAATAACGTATCTCCTGGCGGCTTTGACCACTTCTTCCCTGAACCCCTATTACTTAGTGGTCCTGGGCGTCTTCATATCCATTATGTTTCCATCGCTGTTCAGCCTGGGTATTGAAGGTGTAGGAAGTTTTACAGAGAAGGGCTCCGCGCTGATCAATATTGCCGTGGTGGGCGGGGCCGTTTTTCCTCCGCTGCAGGGAATGGTTGCCGATGCGAAGAGTGTGCAGCTCTCTTACTTAGTTCCCTGCTTTTGTTTTGTGCTCATCGTGTGCTACGGCATCTTTTGTCACAGGAGGCACCTGCGGATGAAGCACGCATTGCAGCCGGCCCGGGGTGAACGAACGGAAGCATCCGATTATCCCGCTGCGGGGAGTGGTTTTATTTGAGGAAGGGAGCGGAGGATATTGCCGGAACCGTTCTCATTTAAAAAGAGTATATTGGTAAATTGCGTTTAGAAATATTTTCCGGTTAATTGCCCTATATGAAGCCGCAGTTACATAAACTACCTTTGATAAGGGATCATTCTTTCCTCTACGACAAACTATATTGCCGGTATTTCGACAAACCCTGGCATTTTCACGAAGAATACGAGCTGGTGCTGATCGAGCAGAGCCATGGCACCAAATTTATCGGCGACCACGTAAGCCTCTTCGGTGAAGGCGAGCTGATCCTGATCGGCTCCAATATTCCGCATTTATTCAGAAACGATGAGGAATACTATCAGAAGAACGGGAAGCTGAAGGCAAGTTCCATTTTCCTCCACTTTAGGGAGGATTTTGCGGGCGCGGATTTTTTTGACCTGCCCGAAATGAAAGGAGTCCGCAAATTGCTGGACAATTCCCATTTTGCCCTTCAGGTGCATGGAAAGATCCGGCGATGGATCATTTCAAAACTGCAGGAGATGTCCGGCCAGGCGCCCGCGCAACGCTTATTAAGTCTGCTGGAAATTCTCATGCGCCTTTCCGAAAGCCGGGAACTACAGTCCCTTCTGTCCAATGATTTTGTTGCCCGCAGCCGAGCCATGAAGATGACAAATAACCCGAAGGATACAGAAAGGATCCACCGGGTTTTTGAGTACATCCTGAAGAATTACAAACAGGAGATCTATCTCCAGGAAATCGCCGGCATGCTGAATATGAGCCCGGTATCTTTTTCGCGCTATTTCAAACATCATACACGCAAAACTTTTTCGGAATATGTGACCGAGGTCAGGATCAGCCATGCCTGCAGCCTGCTGATGCAGGACGACGAGAACATTTCCCAGATCAGCTATTCGAGCGGATTTGAAAACCTGTCTAATTTTTACCGGCACTTCCGGAAAATTACCGGTGTTATTCCAAAGGATTACAAGAAGCGGTTCCTGCGGAATTGAAAAACTGATCTCTTATTAACCGGAAGCTATCCTGATTTGTTCATTCCGGCCGGCAGGCTACTTCGTTGCAGGCCCTGCAAATTCATAATTCCGGTGTTGAATAGATCAGGTCCCCGCCCAACCTGATCTCTGCCTGCACTAAGTATTTCTGCAGGGCGCCCCTGTTCACCGTAACGCCGAGGCCCGGCTTTTCCGGAACATGAATAAACCCGTCCGCATCCGGAAGGATTGTTTCCAAACTGATCTCCTCCGCCAGCGCTTTCAGTTCCACAGGGTATTCGCTGATCCTGTCCTTTTCCATTCCGGCATAGGATTGCAGGGAGGCGCTGAGCGCCAGATGGGATGTGAATGTATGATTTACGTAGCGGATATTCCGGGCAGCGGACAGATCGCAGACGCGTTTTGCGACAGTGATGCCGCCAATCCTGCCGGCATCAATTTGTATGAATTGCAGTTCCGCGTAATCCAGCATGGCCTGCGCCTGCACAAAATTGTTGCAGCCTTCTCCTCCCGCGAGGGGGATAGCAGGTAAAGAGACGGACAGGCTTTTATAAGCATTTAGTGCGCCGTTTATGAATGGCTCTTCCAGCCAGTAAACATTGGCTCGTTTCAGGATGCCGAGTCTTTGCTTTGCTGCAAAAACATCCTCACCCCAAACGGTGCCCGCATCAATCATCAGGTAGGCCTCCTTTCCCATTCCTTCCCGGGCGGCCAGCACCTGCGCCATATCTTTTTCCGGGCTTTCGCGTCCAAAATTTCCCCAGCCGAATTTTACCGCGCGGTAGCCGGCAGTTTTTGAGGCGACTGCTTTTTCAAATGTCTCTTCGGGACTGTTCCCAAACAATTGCGAAGCGTAGGGGAGTTTAGGGAAGACCTTGTTATATCCGAGTAAATGAAAAACCGGAGTGCCTGTTTTTTTCCCGAGCAGGTCGTACAGCGCAATGTCGATTCCCGAAAGAGTATGGTCCGCCTGCAGCAGGTCGGCGGAATTTGCGTGCACGGCTGCTGCGATCTTTTTTATATCTTCCACGCTGTCAATATTTTTTCCTTCTACGGAATATCGCAAGGGTTTGCAGGCGCTGTGGGACATGGGGCAAACGTAACTGGCGATGCTGGTTAAAGGGGATGCTTCGCATTCACCCCATCCTTCGTGCCCGCCGGCCCTGATCCTGACCAGCAGCGCATCCTGGCTTCCGTCGCCGATGTCGAGGATCTCCGGCATGCTCAGGTAAAAAAAATCCACGGATTCTATTTTCATTCGTATGCTTCTTAGAAGGTAATGGTCAGCCCGCCATCCACCACGATCACCTGGCCGGTGATATAGCTGGCGTCAGGACCGGCAAGAAACAGTGCAACCCCCGCAATCTCGGATGCCTTTGCGGCCCTGCGCAAGGGAAGATGATGCGAATCAACATAATTATTCCGGAACCAGTCCGATTCGAGCTCACTGACTCCGTCTACCAGCGACATGGCAGTGTCCACGAAACCCGGTGCAATGGCATTGACCAGAATATTTTTAGCGGCCAGCTCAACAGCCATGGAACGGCAAAACTGATCGATGGCAGATTTCGCCATCGAATAACTGCTTGCTCCTTTTTCGGCCCTGCCGTCGTGGATGGAACTGACATGTATGATCCGCGCATTATTTTGCATGAACTTCAAAGCCAGCGCGGAAACCAGGATACAGCCATTGATCATGATATCGAAAACCTTTCTCCAGCTTTCCAGGGAATCATGTACGGGATCGGATTTCCCCGATATGCCGGCGCAGTTCACCAGTACATCCAGATGGTCCCAGTTTTCCCTAATGATTTTTTCTCCCCGCTCAATATCTTTCTGCAGGGCATAATTTCCCGCGAACAGGAGATGGTTGCCTGCCGGAAGTTCCCGGAATACGGATTCCAGTTTTTCTGCCTGGATATCATTTATGCAAACATCATATCCTGCTTCCGCAAACCGGAGGGCGGTAGCTCTTCCAATACCGGACGCGGCACCGGTAATTAATGCCCTGGCTTTATTCATCGTAGGCAATTTCGTTCTTTATTTCTCCCGCAAAAATTTGTACCGTTGTTTGCAGTGTCTCACCCGGTTCCAGTATTGTGCATTGCTTCATTTCTTTTGCCTCATTAACGGATATCGGCATCGAGCTGCAGGGTTCCAGGACAGCCGTATAGTGATCCAGGAATCCGCCATAGCTGGCAAAATACCATTGAAAGGGAAATACTTTCGGATCATAAGTATAACCAAACGAGCAGCGCTTATCCCTGCTTAGCCACTGCATACGCGGGGATTGCAGATCGTAGAGGTAGAAAAAATCCACGGAATTGTTTTTTCCCGGAACGATCCCGGCATCCGTATTTTCTATCAGCGGCCATTGGAATTCGTCCGTATTGCTGAAACGGGAATAGGCCGGGTCCGCCACTTTTGCGTGAACGGCCGGACTAACCACCCGGTCGCCTGCTTCGATGATCAGTGCGGCATGGAGCTTCCACATAAAATTCCGCCTGCTTCCGGATTCATTTTTGATTTGATAGTGCAGGTGAATGACCGGCTTCGATTCATCCAGGCTCATCGTTTTGCGGTAATGCAGGCCACTCAGTTTTAATTTCCCGGATACCGTCAGTTCATTTTCCCGGACCTGGTAATCCAGGGGCGTGGTCCACAATTCGCCATGATCGGGATAGGCGACGGAATCAACGGTCTCCGGAATATCGTTCGGTATCAATTCATCGATCCCGCCGATAAAATTCTGGTCATAATCCGAGCCGGCGGGATGGGACTGCATTGAAAGGTTTTTATTGAGCCAGAGGAATTCCCGCTGCAGTTTACGGTTGTAGACACTGATAATCTTACCGCCCAGGGAAGGCGCTATCGTTGTTTGAAGTAAATCACTCCCAAGCGTCAGCGTCTCGGTTCCGTCAATTTTATTTTTGGAAACAGCCATCCTCAAAAATGCACTATTTTGACCGGGTAAAAATATTCTTATTGAACGAATATCTATACTTTTATAACATAGCCTGCCGGGAGGCGGGCAGGTCTTTCACGCATCGGAAACCCACATGATTGGATGCCGAACGGTATTCACCCTTACCGCGGGTGCCCAGCATATAGCGGGTGCAATACTGATCGGTACAAAGAAAGGAGCCGCCTCTTTGTATTTTTTTCTTTGCCCCGGGTTCTGAGGGATCGTAAGAATCCCCGGGTCCCTTTGGATTATGAACAACGCCTTCTCCCGCAAGTTTTTCGTAGTAGTCGGGGCGATACCAGTCGCTGCACCATTCCCACACATTCCCGGCCATATCATATAAACCATAGGGGTTTGCCGGAAATTTTTCTACAGGCGCGATACCCGGAAAACCATCTTTGCCTTCATCATTTCCTGGAAATTTTCCTTCGTATATATTGGCCATCCATTTCCCGCCGGGTTTAAACTGGTTTCCCCAGGTGTACAGTTCCCCGGCCTTTCCGCCCCTTGCTGCAAATTCCCACTCTGCTTCGGTAGGCAGGCGTTTTCCCGCCCACTTCGCATAAGCATTGGCGTCTTCCCAGGAAATATGAACAACGGGATAATTCTCCTTCCCCTTCAGATCGCTCCGGGGGCCCAGCGGGTGTTTCCAACTGGCGCCGTGCACATAGGTCCACCACTGGTAACTATCATTCAGATCCGTGGTTGACTTAGGAGTAAAGACAATGGACCCTGCTACTAAATCTTCTTCCGGCACTTCGGGAAATTCTGCTCTGGTCGGTTTTTGTTCTGCGACGGTAATATATCCCGTGGCTTTTACAAAGGCCGCGAATTCCTTATTGGTAACTTCCGATTCATCCATGTAAAATCCATTCACATATACGCGGTGAACGGGCCTTGCATCATCCATGGCCTGATTCCCACCGTCCTGCATACCCACGGGATTAACGCCTCCCATGCTGAATTCTCCGCCGGGGATCCATACCATCCCCGGGATGGCGGCGTCTGCCCGGATATTATTAACAATGGAAGGCCTGAAATCCGATCCTCCGTTTTGCATATACAAGATGCTGTCTTCGGGTACCAGGCCTATCGATGTACAGGATACGGCCGCATCGGTTTTTAATTGGGACAATTTTTGATTCTCCTGCCCCGCTTTATTCAGCTGGTTACAGCCGATAAAACTTATGCAGAAAATGATTTCCAAAATAATCAGTTTAATACGCATAGATCAGATTTCCGCAATGGTTTGAATTCGTCAAATATACTAAGCAATTATATAGATAAAATTTTCAGAATGCATATACCTTTCCAAACCATTGCTATTGAATGTATAATATAATACAACGTTTTGTTACCCGGGAAAAACAACCTTGCATCCGGTAATATTCACGGGAAAAATACCGGGGAAAAAAGAGCGAAAATCCCCTTTTTGAAAAAGGGAATTCAGGGTAATATTGTATATACAATCCTTATACAATGAGTCTGAAATTTTTAAAATGGGCCATTATCTGTGCCCTGGGTTTACTGGTCCTCGACGCAGTATTGGTAGTATCTTTCATACTGAACGGATCCTTGTAAGCCCGCAGTCATTCTACCCGTTTGTCCCGGTTGTCAGGGGAATTTTATCATCCCCTGCAATGATGCAATTGACAGGCGTCAGGCGTAGGGAATCGCTCCTGCCTTACCCTGTCATTTTCGCAATGTTTGCCGGCAGGTAAATCATTCCGCCGGGGAATTCCCCACTTCTTTATTTTTCATGGAACAGTAAATGACCCGGAGATCCTTTTGCAAGGGAAATAACCCTTACGGAACAGATCGTTTGTCCGTTATTTGTATTGAAAAGCGGCAGTCCGTTGACGCCGCGGAATTTCGGATCCTGCGAATGACGCGGAGCGTTTAGGAAAAATAAACAACCGTTTTTGAAGCCATATAAACGATATCATAAAAACTTGCGGTTGCTTATCCGGCTCTTGCTGCTGCTGATTTACCTGGGGGGAATCAACATGGCCTGGAGCCAGGAAGGACAGGCGCCCTCCTATGAGCTAAAGGCCGTTTTCATATTCAATTTCACCAAATTCGTGGAATGGCCGCCGACGACCTTTGATTCGGAAGACCAGCCTTTCGTAATAGGAGTACTTGGCAAAAATCCTTTTGGAAGGATGCTTGAGGAAGTCGTGGGAAACGAAAAAGTGGACAATCATCCCATCCGGATCCGGTATTATAATAACACGGCAGATATTGGCAATTGCCAGTTGTTGTTTGTCAGCGACCGCGGCGGTGACGGATTTCCGCGACTTGCCGGTCTTCTTCAAAGCAAACACATTCTTACGGTAAGCGACAGGAAAAACTTTTGTCAGCAGGGCGGCGTCATTCATTTATATATTCAAAATCAAAACATAAAAATAGAAATCAATACGGAAAATGCCCGCGCCAGCGATCTGAGAATAAGCTCCAAGTTGCTGACGCTCGCAAGCATTTCAAAATAACCTGCAGTAACAGGATGGCAAAGGGAACAACAATAAAAGGAAAATTGCAGCGCATGATGCTGATCGCCTGCGGCGCTATCCTTTTGTTGACCTGCAGCACCTATTTTATTTATGAGCTCGATTCATTCAGGGAAAGTTCTGTAAAGCATTTATCCGTGTTGGGTAAGATGCTGTCATCCAATACTACGGCCGCCCTGGCTTTCCAGGATAAAGAAAGTGCAACAGAGATCCTGTCCTCTTTAAAAGCGGAACCGAATGTGATCAGGGCCTGTATCTATGATACCGGCGGCAAAATATTTGCAAGTTTTCCGGTCGCTGCGCCAGTCGATTCATTTCCTAAAAAGGTTGGCCGCGCCGGCTATTTCTTCACTTTCTCTCATATTCAGGCTTTTCAACCCATTGAGCTGGACCGGAGAACGATCGGAATGCTCTTTATCCTGTCCGATACAAAATTCATTAGTGGAAAGCTGATGCGTTATGGGTTGATCGCATTGCTGAGTATGTTACTTACCCTGCTTCTGGCCTACCTGCTATCGAAGCGTCTGCAATCCAGGATTGCATCTCCCATCACGGATCTTGCCGACACGGCAAGGTACGTTTCTGAAAAGCATGATTACTCCGCCCGTGCCGTTAAGCAGACTACCGATGAAATCGGTATGCTCACGGATACTTTTAACCAGATGCTCTATGAAATTCAGCGGCAAAATGAAGAGATCCGGAGGTTCAATGTTGAGCTTGAGGCGAAAGTGGAGGACCGGACCAGGGAACTCGCATTATCCAACGCCGAACTGGAGGCTTTTTCCTATTCCGTATCGCATGATTTAATGTCTCCTGTCCGGCAAATAAAATTATTTATAGAATTATTTCAGAAAAAGAATCCGGAAAGGCCGGATGGCGAATACCAGCGCCTGCTCGACACGTTATATGGCAAGGCAAACAAAATGCAGGTGCTGATTGAAGATTTGTTATCCTTTTCGGGGATTGAAAAGAAGGAACTGGTCAGGGTAGTAATCGATGTGGAGGGAATGGTTAAATCCATCTGGGATGAGCTGGTCAGAATGGAGAAGGACCGCAATATTGAATTCGTGATGAACGAGCTGCCGGATTGCTATGGCGACCGGGGAACAATGCAGCAGGTCTGGCAGAATATTCTCGGCAATGCGATCAAATATACCCGTAAAAGGGAGAAAGCCCTTATCGAAGTGGGCGCCGAACTGCTGGAACGGGAGATCGTTTATTGCGTAAAGGACAATGGATCCGGATTCAATATGGACGGTTATGAGAACCTGTTCCTGCCTTTTAAAAGATTACATGCCCAGCAGGAGTTTGAAGGAACCGGCGTTGGTCTCGCGATTGTCCAGCGCATTCTATCCAAACACGGTGGCAGGATCTGGGCTGAGAGCAAACCGGATGAAGGGTCTGTTTTTTTCTTTTCGCTGCCAATAAAAGCATAGGACTGGCTTTCCGCATACAGTGTCGGAATCTGTTTATTCTTTGCAGACATAGATAAATTCCGCAAATCCCAGCAGGTCCCAAAAAATATTGCCGATCAGTTTCCGGCCGCGGAGCCAGCGCCCGGCTATCCTGAAGGGAGCGGCAAGCATGAAATACACATTCCTTCTGACGCCTTTTTTTAATATCCTGCAGCCGTGCTGCTCAAACAACGCGGCCAATTCGGCTAAGGAATAGATTCTTACATGTGAACTATCATCATAAAAATTTAAGGAACCATACATCGATGGCAGGGTTGTACTTTTTACACCCGGATATTCCACATACATATATCCTCCCGGTTTCAGCTTTTGAATGAGCTTCTCTATTACCTTATCCCCATTGTGCAGGTGCTCGATAACATGTACGATCCAGATCCCGTCGAAATATGCATCCGGAATCGAATCGAAATCCAGCCTTGTGAGATCCATTTCATAGAAGGACTTCATCACTTTAAAATCTTCGGGACTGTTGTTATAATCCCTGTTTAAATCAACAGCATAATATTCACAGGATGGGAACAGTGCAACGGTTTTAGAAGGGGAGTGGTTGCCGGCTCCCACGTCAAGCAGCTTAAAGGCCCTGCTGCCAAAGGACCTCTGCAGAAAGATGAATTTTGAATTACGACCCCTGAAAAATCTGTATGTGGCAGTTCTGATATTGTTCACAGTAACTATTAAGGCAGATACGAACCCCAAATATAATATAGCATAGTGACTTGGGTTGGAAACAGCTGATTAAAAAAGGAAGCTGTATCCGATGTCCTGGTCCTGGCCCTGCATCACCGCCCGGGTATACGGGGAAGTGGGCAGGAACACTGCGCCTGCTATAGTGAATGCGCTAATTTATCGCAATGCAGGTAATATTCAGAAAGTAATGCGTTTTCAATCGACGTAATTATTCGATTTTCGAACTTGTCAGGGGTTTCCCAGGATATTTCCGTCGGTGTAACTCTTTCATCGGGACTTCGGGCAGGTCAAACATGTTCAGCCATCTGCATGCATTCCTCTGCGCAGGAGAAACCCTGATCCTGCTATAAATTTAATTTCAACCCCCCGTTAATCACAAAACCATCGAGCGGGGCATAAATATCCCTGAAAACCGGATGGGTGACGCTGCCTGTGTAGATCGTGTCAAACCGTGTTTGCCGCGTATCGGTAAAATTCTCAAAATTGATAAATAGAGAATAGTGCTTCCATAGTTTTTCAGCCATGAAACCGAATGTCCAGTAGGCCCTGCCGGTCTTACCATCGTTTAACGATTGTTTGCTGAAATAGTACGCCTCCAGTCCCAGCTTCCATTTTCCTTCCTTTTCATACATCAATACATTGTTCAACCGGTGTCTGGCGGTAAGCGGGTTTTCCCGGATGATCCCATTTTCATTCAGATGCGCGTCTGTAAATGTGTAGCCGAGATAGAGCTTAAAATCACCATACCCCAGCTTTACATTCGTCTCAAAGCCTTTGGCATCCAGGTAGCCATGACTGTTAGTCAATCTGTAGACAGGGCCGGCCAGGGTGTCGGGTACCAGGGGATCGGTAATCCGGGTAAAGAAGAACAATTGGTTAATGCTGAAACTGAGTTTCCCGGATAAAAAAGAGCTGCGGTAATTAAGGTCGAAATTGGTACCATAAGATCTCTCCAGTTTGTTACTCGTGGCAGAGATGGGTAATACAGATTGGAATTGTATTCTTTCCGTTTCTTCAGTGAAGATGGTGGGTGTTTTATATCCCAAGCCGCCTCCGACACGTGAGGTAAGCTTCGGGGAAAATTTAACGAGCGCCGAAGCACGGGGTAATAAAGCGAAACCGTAATCAACTACATAATCTCCGCGCAATCCTGTTTCCAGCTGTAACCAATTATTGACTTTCCAGGTGTTTTGAATAAATCCACCGACTGTGGTTTGATGGTAGTTCCTTTTGGGAAAACTATCTGCCGGATGTTCTTTAAAATCATCCGTGTAAACATTCAGTCCAATTACCCACTCTGATTCCTTTCTCCTCGTATTATAGGCAATTTCAGAATAGGTAGACCATTGTTTGCCGTCGAAAAGAAAGTCCGGAATGGCAATTTTCCTGTTAAAACTACTAATGGAATTCTTAATGGTCAGGCTGCTGTTTTCCGTGAACTGATGGTCAAAACTGAACTGAGTCGAGAAACGCTGGCTTTTATTCCTTTCAAAATAGCTATGCACACTGTCTCCATACCCTGTGATGTATTGCAGGTCTCCGCCGATCCGGTTTTCAAAACTGCTGTTGATTCCAAAACTGAGTTTTGTGACGGGGCTGAAATAAATGAATAGCTTGGGGTTCAGAACATACCGATCAAACCTGGGAATGGCTGTAAAGCCGACGCTGGAAGGATCATAGGGAGCGTTGCTGCTCCCACCGCCATAAAGCGTAATGCCTATTTTGCCCCACCGCTGGGCGAAAAAACCATTCAGATCCAGACCACCTGCCGACGTCCCGTTTGCTAAAAAACGCAGCTCCCTTTCCGGTTTTGGTGATTTGGAGATCAGATTTACCAGGCCGGCAATGGCGCCTCCGCCATAGAGCGTCGAGGAGGACCCCTTGATGATCTCTACCTGTTTCAGGTCCAGCGGCGGTGTCTGTAACAACCCCAGGCCTCCGGAGAATCCCGCATACAGCGGGAATCCATCTTTTAAAATCTGTGTGTACCTGCCGTCAAGTCCCTGGATGCGAATACTGGAATTAGCCGAAGTGGCTGATACCTGTTGGGTTTGGATACCGGTGCTTTCACTCAGCATCATGCGGATATCCCCCGGTTTCATGTTGCCTTTTTCTGCCAGTTCTTCCCCACCTATGAGTTCGACCCGGGTAGGAATGTTTTGGATGGTTCGGGCGCTTCGGGTTGAAGTGATCACTACTTCTCCCAATTCGCCTTCTTCGGGTTCTAAAAGAATGAATAGTGTATCATTTCTTCGGGGAAAACGAAGACTTTCAGCCTGCTCCCTATATCCGGTAAAGTGAAAGGAAAATACCTGTTTGCCGTCAGGAATCTGAGAGAGGATTGCCATGCCATTTGAATCGGCTTTTACCCCCCTGCCGGTACCGGATAAAAGTACCGAAGTTCCTGCCAGAGGTTCTCTGGATGACGCATCGCGAATCCAGGCAGTGAGGATATTTTGGGCAATGGATATATAGCCTGAACACAGCATGATAACCATGCAGAATATCTTTTTCATGTGCGTATACTTAAGCGCAATAAACCAATCTTCAGCAACAAACCATCGCTGACAAAACCACAACAAGGATGGGGTTAACAGTTCCTGGGAGGTTCCCAGGCAGCGCTGCAATAGCCGGATAAATGCAGATTTAAAATGGAGATGGTCAATTTTGGAATTTCCAATTCTGGCTTTTGCAATTCGATCCCTGATTCAGGAATAACAAATCCGTGGCAGGAACTGCAAATAAAAAAGGGAGAACATGGAGCCTGACTTTCATTATGAGAGCGGGGGGACTGGCTGTTTTCATTCTTGCAGCAATCCTGATCAAAACAGGGCGTGGCTGACAGAGCCAGGATATAGCATGAAAAAAATATCATCAGCCATTTCATGGCGCAAATATAAAGCAACAATGCTAATGATACGGCGCTCACGTTTATTTAAGTATTTGCTTAAATAAGGTAATATGATTTCCTTTGGAGCCCAGGAAATGTACCGGGAAATCCAAGCAGCGCGGCTCCAGGCTAAAAATTAAATAATTATGAGCGATACAAGCATTCTGAAATCAACAATTACCTGTCCGTTTTGCAGGCATGTTAAAGAGGAAATGATGCCTACGGATGCCTGTCAGTATTTCTATGAGTGCGAAAATTGTAAGACTAGTTTAAAACCGCTTGCAGGTGATTGTTGTGTGTTTTGTAATGTCCTGCTCCACCCATTTTATTTTATCCGCCCTGCTTCCCAGCCGCTGTCTGGCCCTTTCCAATGCTGCACCTGAAATATCCAGCACCGTCACGTCTTTATAATCCGCATCCAGCAGGAAGTCCGCCAGCCTGCTGTCACCTCCGCCAATATCAATTATCCTCGCCGTTTTCGGTAATTGAAAACTACGGATAAAGTCAAGGGAGATTGCGGGCGCCTCCTGCGTCCAGCTAACCTCTTCCGGTTGCCTTGTCCGGTAAATATTTTCCCAATGTTTTCTTTCGTGTTCCATAGATATCTATAGGATAAGACAGGATGCGCTTATACTAAATTACATTATTCCAAACTGGTAAATAAAATCCAGCCACGATGGCAATGGGCTCTGCATTAATTATAAGATCGTCAACCGCGAGGTTAAATCCGTAATGACCGGGAAAATGACTGTTTGGTAGTAATCTTTCGTTTTAAATTATTTG
>Ga0070682_100000325_pt1 | contig 32746 bp, 36 predicted proteins | sample KBSC63LmetaG_FD_64668 | JGI IMG/M metagenome (GOLD analysis project Ga0070682, IMG submission 64668) | Corn rhizosphere microbial communities from Kellogg Biological Station, Michigan, USA - KBS C6-3L metaG | ecosystem: Host-associated > Plants > Roots > Rhizosphere | place: USA: Michigan...
TTCAGCGCTTCTTCGGCGGTGTGCAGGCGGCCAAGGAATTTCAGCGCGTCATTGTTCAAGGATTGCACGCCGAGCGAAACGCGGTTGACGCCTGCCGCGCGATAGCCGCGAAAGCGTTCGGCCTCGACGCTCGTCGGGTTCGCTTCGAGCGTGATTTCGATATCGGGCGAAAGCTGCCAGTGCGAGGCGATATTTTCCAAAATCGCCACGACGGTTGCCGGCGACATTAGAGATGGCGTGCCGCCGCCGAAAAATACGCTATCCACCGTGCGCGGGCCGGTCATCGCCGCCGCATGCGCGAGTTCTTTGGCGATGGCAGCGGCAAAGCGTGGCTCGTCCGGCTTTTCGTGGCGGACATGGCTGTTGAAATCGCAATACGGGCATTTCGACAGGCAAAACGGCCAATGCACATAAATGCCGAAGCCCGGCACGCCCGGCGTGATGGTAGGAGCGTCAGACAAGAACGATCTCCGCAAGTTTCATGAACGCCCGCGCGCGGTGCGAAAGACCCATGCCGCGCGGCGGCAATCCGTGTTTCTCTTCCGAGCTCATCTCGCCAAATGTGCGCGTGTGTCCGTCCGGCAGGAACATCGGATCGTATCCGAATCCGCGCGTGCCGCGCGGGGGCCACACCAGCGTTCCCTCGACGCGGCCTTCGACCGCTTCTTCGTGTCCATCGGGCCAGACGACGGAAAGCGCGGCAACGAAAGCGCCGCGCCGTTTGGCGGCGTCATTCGCGCCCGCGAGTTTCAGCTTCTCGTCGATCACGCGCATCGCCCGCGAAAAATCCTTGTCCGGTCCCGCCCAGCGCGCCGAATAAATCCCCGGCTCGCCGCCGAGCGCATCGACCGTCAGCCCCGAGTCGTCCGCGAGCGCCGGCAGCTTCGCGGCCTTCGCGGCCGCGGCGGCCTTGATATGCGCGTTTTCGAGAAATGTTTTTCCGGTTTCTTCCGGCTCAGGGAGCTTCAGCTCGCTTGCCGAAATCGCTTCAACGCCATGCGGCGCCAAGAGTTCGCGCATCTCGACGAGTTTTCCGGGATTGTGCGTGGCGATCACGACTTTCCCCGCAAGCTTCCGGCGCATCAGCCGACCGCGATCTTCTGCAACTCGACGAGCTTCTCGACGCCGCGCCGCGCAAGCGCGATCAATTTCGCAAGCTCGTCGTCCGAGAACGGTTTTTTCTCGGCAGTGCCTTGAATTTCGATGATGCCGTGTGTGCCGGTCATGACGAAATTCATGTCGGTCTCGGCTTCCGAATCCTCCGCGTAATCGAGATCGAGCACGGGCGTTCCCTGATAGATGCCGCAGGAAATCGCTGCGACGTGATCCTTCAAGGGGTTTGTCTTCACCATCGCGCGCTTCTTCATCCACTCGATGCAGTCGTAAAGCGCGATCCACGCGCCGGTGATCGACGCCGTGCGTGTGCCGCCGTCGGCTTGAATCACGTCGCAATCGAGCGTGATCTGCCGCTCGCCGAGCGCTTGCAAGTCGACGACCGTGCGGAGTGAGCGTCCGATCAGCCGCTGGATTTCCAGCGTGCGGCCCGATTGCTTGCCGGCCGAGGATTCGCGCCTTGTTCTCTCATGGGTGGCACGGGGAAGCATGCCGTATTCGGCGGTGACCCAGCCGCGGCCCTGGCCCTTGAGCCATGGCGGCAGCCGCTCTTCCAGCGTTGCCGTGACGAGCACATGCGTGTCGCCGAATTTGACGAGGCAGGAGCCCTCGGCGTGCCGCAGCATGCCGCGCTCGAAACTTACCGGGCGCATCTCGTCGGGCGCGCGTTTGCTCGGCCGCATTACTCTAATCTCCATATCGATTAACCGTTCTAAGCATGATCCGGAAAAGCGGGTACCGGTTTTCCGAAAGGATCATGCTAGGAATAAGAGAGAAAAGCGGCGGGATACAAGGCAAAGCTTGCTTCGCCGGATGAAGGCGACACATATTACATGAAATAAGGTAAAATCCGGCCGCCCATGAAGATCGACCCGCCCATCGGCACGCCGAATCTCGGCCTCGCTCAACTCGACGAGCGCTCGCGCGAAATTTTTCGCCAGATCGTCGAGTCGTATCTCGCGACCGGCGAGCCCGTGGGCTCGCGCAATCTCTCGCGCCTGATCCCGATGACGCTCTCGCCCGCGTCGGTGCGGAACGTGATGGCGGATCTGGAATCCCTCGGCCTCGTCTACGCACCCCACACCAGCGCGGGAAGACTGCCGACGGAACTCGGTCTTCGCTTCTTCGTCGACGCACTATTGGAAATCGGCGATCTCTCCGACGGAGATCGCCGCTCGATCGAAGCGCAGGTGCGCGCCGCGCGCGCCGGCAATATCGATGGCGTGCTCGCGGAAGCTTCGCAACTCTTATCGGGCCTCTCGCGTGGCGCCGGCGTCGTCACGACGGCAACGACAAACGCGCGCCTGAAGCAAATCGAATTCGTCCGGCTTGAGCCGGGCAAAGCGCTCGTCGTGCTCGTCTCCGAGGACGGGCAGGTGGAAAACAGGCTCCTTGACGTGCCGCGGGATCTTTCCGCGTCGTCGCTCGTCGAGGCGACGAACTTCCTGAACGCACGCATTCGCGGGAAGACCTTGAGCGAAGCCCGCGCCGATCTTGAGCACGCGCTTTTGGCGGCGCGCGCCGAACTCGACGAACTCGCGAAGAAAGTCGTCTCCGAAGGGCTCGCGAGCTGGTCGGGCGGCGACACCGCCGACCGCCGCCTGATCGTGCGAGGTCACGCCAAGCTCCTCGAAGATCTGAAAGCGATGGAAGATTTGGAGCGCGTGCGGCTTCTATTCGACGATCTGGAGGCCAAGCGCGGCGTGATCGACCTTCTCGGCAAGGCGGAACAGGCGGAGGGCCTGCGTATTTTTATCGGTTCCGAGAGCAAGCTCTTCTCGCTTTCGGGCTCCTCCACCATCATCGCGCCCTATCGCGACGGCGCGGGGCGCGTCGTCGGCGTACTCGGCGTGATCGGGCCCACGCGGCTTAACTATGCCCGTGTGATCCCGATGGTCGATTACACCGCGAAGGTCGTAAGTCGCATCCTGGCAGGGCGCTCAGACGCTTGATTTTTTCGCCTTTAGACCTGATATCCCACGCATCGAACGCAACCGGATAGCCATGGCTGAAGAACAAGAAGTCCCTGAATCGCAGGACGCGAGTGCGCCCGCGAACGAAAACGATCCTGTCGCAACGCTGGAGGCGCAGGTCGCGGAACTTCGCGACCGTTTTCTGCGCGCGGTCGCCGAAGGCGACAATATCCGCAAGCGCGCCGAAAAGGACGTCGCCGATGCCCGCTCTTACGGCATCACCGCTTTTGCGCGCGATGTCCTGACCGTCGCCGACAATCTCGCCCGCACCATCGAGCATGTGAGCGCCGAGGCGCGCGCATCCGCCGATCCTTCGCTGAAGGCGCTCTTGGACGGAGTGGAACTCACCGAGCGCGATCTGCAGATGATCCTGCAGAAGAACGGCGTGAAGCCGATCAACCCGATGGGCGAGAAATTCGACCCGCATTTCCATCAGGCGATGTTCGAAGTTCCGGAGTCCGGCCGCCCGCACGGTACCATCGTGCAGGTCATTCAGCCGGGCTACGCCATTGGCCAGCGCGTGCTGCGCCCCGCCATGGTGGGTGTCGCCAAGGGCGGCAAATCCGCGAACAACGGCGGAAATGGCGAATCGTAACGAAAAGCCGCGCTTTTCCGGCGCAAGCCGTTGTTAAACCTTACCGCCTAGCCTCCCGGCCGTCCGGATAATGGATGCGCCATGGTGACCCTCGCCGACGACCGCCCCCGTTTCAGCGTCGTCATTCCGATCTTCAACGAAGAGGCGGTACTGCCGCTTCTCTTGCGGCGGCTCGACGCGCTCCTGGAAAGTTTCGGCGCAAGCGCGGAAGGTATCTTTGTCGACGATGGCAGCCGGGATACGAGCTCCATCATTCTGAAAGCGAAAGCGAAGGACGACCCGCGCTATCGCTATATTGGCCTCAGCCGCAATTTCGGCCATCAGGTCGCGATCACCGCCGGCATGGATGCCGCGCGCGGTGAGGCGATCATCGTCATGGACGGCGACCTGCAGGATCCGCCCGAAGTCGTGGCTGAGATGATTGCGCGCTGGCAGGAAGGTTATGAGGTCGTCTATGCGCGGCGCATCTCGCGCGAAGGCGAAAGCGCCTTCAAGAAAAAAACCGCGGCGTTCTTCTATCGGATGCTGAGCTGGGTCTCCTCGATCAAGATTCCGAACGATGTCGGCGATTTCCGCCTGATCGACCGCAAGGTGCTCGACGCCTTCCGCTCGATGCCCGAGCGCGACCGCTTCGTGCGCGGCATGTTTGCTTGGCTCGGTTTCCGGCAAACCGAAGTGACGTTTCATCGCCCGCCGCGCGCGGCGGGCGCAACAAAATATCCGTTCTGGAAGATGCTGCGTCTCGCCGTGAACGGCGTGATCGGATTTTCCGACGCACCGCTGCGGCTCGCAATCTGGATGGGGCTTGCCGTCTCGGCGCTCGCGGGCCTGTACGGCCTTTATGTCATCGGCCTCTGGTTCACCCGCAGCGATCTCGTCGAGGGCTGGTCCTCGACCGTCGTGGTGATTTCGTTCCTCTGCGGCATGAACATGCTGATGACCGGCATCATCGGGCTTTACATCGGCCGCATCCATGCCGAGGTGAAGCGCCGCCCGCTTTATATCGTCGGCGAGCGCGTCGGCTTCGAGCCGAAGGCGGCGGAATCCGGCGCCCGCGCCGCGGGCGGGGTTGCGATTTTGTCGCGGGACAGCCTCCCTTAACCTTTTCGATTTTGCCGGTTCTGGCCCGGATTTCACCCGATTGGGGGCCAAATCGGGCCGAAGTCTCTTGCGGCTTTAGAGGCCCCTCCTATATGACCCGTACTGCCGCGCGTACTCGCGGCAGATCCCTGAACGCGGGGGCCGACAGGGACGGTCTGGGCATATGGCCCGGCTGTTCTTATGGGTGCTCTTGAATGAGACCCGGCCGGCCTGCCGAAAAAGAGAGGTAGTTCACAATGTCTAAGGTCATCGGCATCGACCTCGGCACCACCAATTCCTGCGTCGCCGTGATGGAGGGCACTAGCCCCAAGGTGATCGAAAACGCGGAGGGCATGCGCACCACCCCCTCCATTGTCGCTTTCACCGACGACGGCGAGCGGTTGATCGGCCAGCCGGCCAAGCGCCAGGCGGTCACGAATCCCGAAAAGACATTTTTTGCGGTGAAGCGCCTGATCGGCCGGCGCTACGACGATCCGATGGTCGAAAAGGACAAGAAGCTCGTCCCCTACGGCATCGTCAAAGCGTCGAACGGCGACGCCTGGGTCTCCGACGGCAAGGATCAGTATTCCCCGTCGCAAATTTCCGCTTTCATCTTGCAGAAGATGAAAGAGACCGCCGAATCCTATCTCGGCTCCAAGGTCGAGAAGGCGGTCATCACCGTTCCCGCTTACTTCAACGACGCCCAGCGCCAGGCGACGAAAGACGCCGGCAAGATCGCAGGCCTTGAAGTCTTGCGCATCATCAACGAGCCGACGGCAGCGGCGCTCGCCTACGGCCTCGACAAGCAGAAGCAGGGCACCATCGCCGTCTATGACTTGGGCGGCGGTACCTTCGACGTTTCCATTCTCGAAATCGGCGACGGCGTCTTTGAAGTGAAGTCGACGAACGGCGACACCTTCCTCGGCGGCGAAGACTTCGACATGCGTCTTGTTTCGTATCTTGCCGACGAATTTCAGAAAGAGCAGGGCATCGACCTGCGTAAAGACAAGCTCGCCCTCCAGCGCCTGAAAGAGGCGGCGGAGAAAGCGAAGATCGAACTCTCCTCGGCGACGCAAACCGAAATCAATCTGCCGTTCATCACCGCCGACAAGAACGGCCCCAAGCACATGACGATGAAGCTCACACGCGCGAAGTTCGAGGCGCTCGTCGACGACCTCATCCAGAAGACCGTCGAGCCGTGCAAGAAGGCGTTGAAGGACGCCGGCGTGTCGGCGGCCGAGATCAACGAAGTCGTCCTCGTCGGCGGCATGACTCGCATGCCGAAGGTGCAGGAAGTCGTGAAAAACCTGTTCGGCAAGGAGCCGCACAAGGGCGTGAATCCGGACGAAGTCGTGGCGATCGGCGCCGCCGTGCAGGCCGGCGTTCTCCAGGGCGACGTCAAGGACGTGCTGCTTTTGGACGTGACGCCCTTGTCGCTTGGCATCGAAACGCTGGGCGGCGTGTTCACCCGGCTCATCGAGCGCAACACCACGATCCCGACGAAGAAATCGCAGGTGTTCTCGACCGCGGAAGACAGCCAGAACGCGGTGACGATCCGCGTCTTCCAGGGCGAGCGCGAAATGGCGGCCGACAACAAATTGCTCGGCCAGTTCGACCTCGTCGGCATCCCGCCGGCCCCGCGCGGCGTGCCGCAGATCGAAGTCTCCTTCGACATCGACGCGAACGGCATCGTCAACGTGCAGGCGAAGGATAAAGGCACCGGCAAGGAGCAGCAGATCCGCATCCAGGCGTCGGGCGGCCTCTCCGAGGCCGACATCCAGCGCATGGTGAAGGACGCGGAGACGCACGCGACCGAAGACAAGAAGCGCCGCTCCTTCGTGGAAGCCAAGAACCAGGCGGAAGCCCTCGTGCACCAGACCGAGAAGTCGCTGAAGGACTACGGCGACAAGGTGCAGGCGGCCGACCGCACCGCGATCGAGAACGCGCTCTCCGACCTCAAGGAAGCGCTGAAAGGCGAGGATGCCGCCGACATTCAGGCGAAGGCACAGACGCTCGCGCAGGTCTCGATGAAGCTTGGCGAGGCGATGTATCAGGCGCAGCAGTCGGGCGGTGACCAGAGCGGCGGCGACGCCGGCGGCACAGGCGCCGAAGGCGGCGAGAAAAAGGACGATGTCGTCGACGCCGAATTCACGGAAGTCGACGACAAGAAAAAATCCGCCTGACCCGGCGATCCACCGGCAATGACGGACTTATTCGAAACCCACATAACCCCCGGGCGCAATCCGGGGGTTACGATTCGCTAAGCGCGCGAAATGGCGGCAATGGCGAAACGCGATTATTACGAAGTGCTCGAAGTCACGCGCTCGGCGAGCGACGGCGAGATTAAATCCTCCTTCCGCAAGCTCGCAATGAAATGGCACCCGGATAAAAACCCGGGCGACACGGACTGCGAGCACAAATTCAAGGAAATCAACGAAGCCTACGACGTGCTGAAGGACGGCGAGCGGCGCGCGGCCTATGACCGTTTCGGCCACGCCGCCTTCGAGAATGGCGGCGGTAGCGGTTTCGGTTTCAGCGGCGATTTCGGCGCCGCCTTCCACGACATTTTCGAGGATCTCTTCGGCATGGCGCGCGGCGCGCGCGGCCGCAGCGCGGGACGCGAGCGTGGCGCGGATCTGCGCTTCAATCTTGAGATCACGCTGGAAGAAGCGTTCAGCGGCAAGACCGCTTCGGTGCAGTTGCCGACCAACGTCACTTGCGTCGCTTGCTCCGGCACCGGCGCGAAAGCCGGCACGCAGCCGGCGGCTTGCCGTTCCTGCAACGGCACCGGCCGCATCCGCAGCGCGCAGGGCTTCTTCACGCTCGAGCGAACTTGTCCCACTTGCCAGGGCCGCGGCTCGGTCATTCAGGATCCGTGCAAATCCTGTCACGGTGCGGGACGGATCACGAAGGAGCGAACGCTGGAAGTGCAGATTCCCGCCGGCGTCGAGGACGGCACGCGCATTCGCCTCGCCGAAGAGGGTGAGGCGGGGATACGCGGCGGTCCGGCGGGCGATCTCTATATTTTCCTCTCCATCACCCCGCATCCGATTTACCAGCGCGAGGGTGCCGATCTTTACTGCCGCGTTCCGATCTCGATGACGACCGCGGCCTTGGGCGGCGATTTCGAGGTGCCGACGATCGGCGGCGGCCGCACCAAGGTGAAAATCCCCGAAGGCACGCCGAGCGGTAAGCGCTTCCGGCTCGCCGGCAAGGGCATGAGCATGCTGCGCTCGAAAGCGCACGGCGACATGTATGTTCAAGTCTCGGTCGAGACGCCGCAGAAGCTCACCAAACGGCAAAAAGAACTCCTCGCCGAGTTCGACAAGGAAAGCTCGAAAGAAACCCATCCGGAATCGAACGGTTTTTTTGCTAAAATGCGCGAGTTTTTCGAATAGACAATTGAGTTCCCGCTTTGCCGCACCCGCTGGCAAGAACCGGGAACTATGCGATACTGGAATTCCTGCCGGGTGCTGGCCAAAGACATGTCCCGATCGTTTGTTGCGAAAAAGCCGAAGCTCCGCCTCGACGACGAGGTGAAGTTTTTGTCCTCCTGGTTGCAAAGTCCGTTGAAAACCGGCGCCGTGTCGCCGTCTTCGCCGGCGCTCGCCAAAGCCATGGCGCATGCGATCGATCTTGAAATTCCCGGCCCCATCGTCGAGCTCGGACCGGGCACCGGCCCCGTCACCGAAGCGATCCTTGCGCGCGGCGTCTCGCCGGAGCGGCTGATCGCCGTCGAATTCAATCCCGGTTTCTGCGCGCTGGTGAAGAAACGCTTTCCCGGCGTGCAGGTCGTGCAGGGTGACGGCTATGCGCTCGCCGATACGCTGGGCGAAATCGCGCGCGAGCCCTTGGCCGCGATCGTCTCGAGCCTGCCCTTGATGACGCGCCCGATGCCGGTACGGCTGAAAACGCTGATGGGCGGGCTCAAGCTTCTGAAGCCGGGCGCGCCCTTCATCCAGTTCACTTACGCAATGACCGCGCCGATCCCGCCGCGGCCCTCGCGCTACGCGCTCGCCGCTTCGCCGCGTATCTGGCTCAACCTTCCGCCCGCGCGCGTCTGGGTCTATCGGGCGGCTGCTTGACGCGATGGCGCAAGCGAAAATCCTCGTCTTCGCGGGCTCGATCCGCACCGGCGCATTGAGTCAGCGGCTTGCTTCCTTGGCGGTGAAAGAACTTGCCGCGCTCGACGCGGAACCCTCGCTGATTTCGCTCGCCGACTATCCAATGCCGATTTACGACGGCGATCTGGAATTGCGCGAAGGCGCGCCCGAGAATGCGAGGAAGCTCCGCCGCATGTTGCTCGCCCATCGCGGCGTCTTCATCGCAACCCCTGAATACAATGCATCCACCCCGCCGCTTCTCAAGAATATGCTCGATTGGATTTCGCGCGCGAAGGAGCCGTCCTCCGATCCGTTCAAGGGCCGCTTCTTCGCGATCGGTTCCACCTCGAACGGCCGCCTCGGCGGCTATCGCGCACTGATCGCGCTCCGGCAAACATTGGAGCTGGGCCTCAGCGCGACCGTGCTGCCCGAGCAGATTGCGATTGCCGAGGCAAGCCAAGCCTTCGATGAGAGCGGTGGATTGAAGGATGCGCGCCAGCAGGGCTTCTTGCGCGCGTCGCTGACGCGGCTTATCGCATTTGCCGAATCCGAATTGTGAGGCGAGCTTGAACATACCCGCGCGCGAACGGCTGATTGTCGCCCTCGATTTGCCCGAAGTCGCGGCGGCGGAAAAGCTCGTGGTCGGGCTCGACGGCGCAGCGATGTTCTACAAAATCGGCTATGAGCTTGCGCTCGCGAAAGACGGACTCGTTTTCGCCGAGATGCTCGCGCGTTCCGGCAAGAAGGTGTTTCTCGATTTGAAGCTGCACGACATCGGCAACACCGTTTCGCGCGCGGTCGAACGCGCCGCCGAACGCAGCATGACATTTCTCACCGTGCACGCTTTTCCGCAGACGATGCGCGCGGCGGTTAAAGGACGCGCGCATTCGAAGCTGAAACTTCTCGCCGTCACCGTGCTCACTTCATGGGACGACAACGACTTGCGCGAAGCGGGCTATGCTATGCCCGTTTCCGATCTCGTGCTGACGAAAGCGGGTCAGGCGAAGGACATCGGCATCGACGGCATCGTCGCCTCCGCCGCTGAAGCCGCGCCCATCCGCAAGAAAGTCGGCGCGGAAACGCTGATCGTGACCCCCGGTATCCGCCTCGCGGGCGGTGAGGGGGGCGATCAAAAACGCATCGTGACGCCGAAGGACGCGATCAAAGCCGGCGCCGATTATCTCGTGGTCGGCCGCCCGGTCACCGGGGCCGCCGATCCGAAAGCGGCGGTGGAAGCGATCGTCGGCGAGATTTCCGCCGCACTGGTATAGGAGCATTGAATGCCGAAAGGATATTGGATCGCGCGCATGGATACGACCGATCCCGAGCGCTACAAGCAATACGCGGTCGCGAACGGCAAGGCGTTCAAGAAATACGGCGCGAGATTCGTTATACGCGCGGGCAAATTCGAATCCGTCGAAGGCAAGCCGCGCGGCCGCAATGTCCTGATCGAATTTCCGAGCTACCAGGCCGCGCTCGATTGCTGGAATTCGCCCGAATACAAGGAAGCGCTGAAAATCCGCGAGGGCATTTCCGACGGCGACATCGTCGTGATCGAGGGTTTTGAGGGCCCGCAGCCGTCTTCGGAAACGGGCGCGTATCCCGGTTACTGGATCGCACGCGTCGACGTGAACGACATGACGCCCTACAAAGCCTATTCCGGCGCGCTCGACGCCGTTCTGAAAAAGTACAAGGCCCGCTTTCTTGTCCGCGCGGGCCAATACAAATGCGTCGAAGGCAAAACGCGCGGCCGCCATGTTGTGATCGAGTTTCCGGGCTATCAAGCCGCTCTCGATTGCTGGAACTCGCCGGAATACAGGGCCGCGCTCGCGATTCGCGCGCCGGTTACAACCGCCGATATCGTGGTGATCGAGGGCTATGAAGGCCCGCAACCGAATTGAGCTTCACGCGTTGCCCTTCATCCACCCTGCGACGAAGGAGATGCCGATGCCGACTACGTTGCCCCCACATCCCAAGCATCGGAAGCTTGAGCCCGAAACGCGCGCGCTGATGCTCGCATCGTTAATGCTGCTTTCGGTGCTCGTGCTCGTTTGCCATAAATTTTATCCAAGCCTGCCGGGTTATTCGCTCGCCGCCTCCGCCAGCGACCTCCAGCTCTCGCCGTAATCGCCCGCGCGCTTTCCCAAGCGCCGCCTCCGCGTTATACCGGCTGGCGGGAGAAGGGCTTGGGCATGTCGGATTTGCGTATTCTGGTCACCGGGGCTGTCGGCCGCATGGGCCGCACGCTAATCCGCGCCATTTATGAGACCAAGGGATTGACGCTCGCGGGCGCCGTCGAGCGCCTGGGCGTCACCGAATACGGCGAGGATGCGGGCCCGCTCGCCGGGCTAAAGCCCCTCGGCGTGCAGGTCGTGGGGGAGGCGGCGGCCCTCGTGACGAAAGCCGACGCGATCGTGGATTTCTCGACGCCTGCGGCGTCGGTGGGTTTTGCCGCGCTCGCCGCCGAAAACAAGATCGTGCATGTCATCGGCACGACCGGGTTCTCCGCCGGCGACGAGAAAAAGATCGAAGCCTGCGCGCGCCATACCGTGATCGTGAAATCCGGCAATATGAGCATGGGCGTGAATTTGCTCGCCGCGCTCACCAAGCGCGTCGCGAAGACGCTCGGTGACGACTTCGACATCGAAATCCTGGAAATCCATCACAACCAGAAGGTCGACGCGCCTTCCGGGACGGCGCTCCTCTTAGGCGAAGCCGCCGCCGCCGGGCGCAACATCCGGCTGAACGAGCGAAAGCAGAGCGGCCGCGACGGCCATACCGGCGCGCGGAAAGCAGGCGACATTGGTTTTGCGACGCTTCGCGGCGGCAGCGTCGTCGGCGAGCATTCGGTGATTTTCGCGGGGCCCGCCGAGCGGCTCGAACTCACCCACAAGGCCGAGGACCGCATCATTTTCGCGCGCGGGGCGCTTGCCGCCGCGCGCTGGGGCAAGGGCAAGAAGCCGGGGCTTTATTCCATGGCGGATGTCCTGGGCCTTACCGATTTTTGAGTAACGCGTAGGAAAGACTCGATGACCGACCGAATTCTCGTGCTTGTCCGCCACGGCCAGAGCGAGTGGAATTTGAAAAATCTCTTCACCGGCTGGAAGGACGTCGACCTCACCGAGCAGGGCGTCGCGGAAGCGAAGAAAGCCGGCGCGCGGCTGAAGGCGGAAGGCTTGAAATTCGACATCGCCTTCACTTCGAATTTGAAGCGCGCGCAGCGCACGCTCGAACTCGCGCTCAAAGAAATGGGCAATGCCGGCATTCCGGTGATGAAGAACGTGGCGCTAAACGAGCGCGACTATGGCGAGCTCGTCGGTATGAACAAGGACGACGCCCGCAAGAAATGGGGCGAGGAGCAGGTGCTGCAATGGCGCCGCTCCTTCGACATCGCGCCGCCGGGCGGCGAAAGCCTGCGTGACACCATCGCCCGCACGCTTCCCTATTTCGTGCAGGAGATCCTGCCGCATGTCCTGCGCGGCGAGCGCACGATCGTCGCCGCGCACGGGAATTCCCTGCGCGCGCTTGTGATGGTGCTGGAGAAGCTCACCCCGGAAGGCATTTTGAAGCGCGAGCTTTCGACCGGCGTCCCGATCATCTATCGGCTGAACGCCGACTCCACCGTCGCTGAAAAAGTAGATCTCGACGCATGACCCGCGCGCGCGAAATCGCTTTCGCGCTGGCACTGACGACGATCTCGATTCCGGCTTTTGCCGTTGACCGCCCGCCGCAATTCGTCGCGATCGCTTTCGACAACTGCACCGAGCTTTCGCGCTGGAAGGAGCTTTCGGAATTTTCCGCGCGCATGAACGAAAAGGGCGACACGGTCCATTTCACGTTTTTCGTGAGCGGCGTGAATTTTCTCACGAGCGCCAAACGCGCGCTCTACCAGGGCCCGCATCAGCCGCGCGGGCATTCCATGATCCCGTTCAGTGCGAGCGCCGACGAGGTCGCCGAGCGCGTCAAATACATTAATGAGATGCGCGACACCGGCCACGAGATCGCCTCCCACGCCGTCGGCCATTTCGACGGGAAGCACTGGTCGAGCGCCGACTGGGCGCAGGAATTCAAGAGTTATGGCGAACTGCTCGACCATGTCGCGGGGAATAACGATCTTTCCGCAAGCGCGGGATTCGCTTTTCCGGCCTCGTCCATCGTGGGCTTCCGCGCGCCGTATCTTTCCACCAGCGCCGGGCTTTATCCGGCGCTGAAAGCCGCGGGCTTCCGCTACGACACGAGCGAGACGATGCTGCCCAATCTCTGGCCCGAGAAGAAAGGCGGGCTCTGGCGCTTCAATCTTGCCGAGATCAGGCTGCATCGCTCGCGCAAGATGACGCTCTCGATGGATTACAATTTTCTCGTGGTGCAGTCGCTCGGGCTCGATCAGAGCGCGCGGCGGAAACAGGACCGCGACGAGATGCTGGAAACCTATCTCGATTACTTCAAGGCGAATTATTTCGGCAACCGCGCGCCGCTGCAGATCGGCCATCATTTCTACGGCTATCACGGCGGCGCCTACCACGAGGCGCTTCTTACTTTCATCGAGCGCGTCTGCGGCCTGCCGGAGGTGAAGTGCGTGACCTATTCGAAGCTCGCCGATTTCATGGACGGCCTGAGCGCGGAGACGCTCGCAGCCTATCAGAAAGGCGATTTCCCTCGCGCCACGCAGCCTTTGATCCTGCTCGATACGCCCGCGGCAAGCGTGCGGTAACAGGCCCCGGCTTTACCGCCTCGTCATTACCGGGCCGTCGCGCCCGGCGAGCGGAACGCGAGCCGTGGCGCGGACGAGACCCGGTAATCCATGATGACTACCCGCGATTGCCGAACTTCATCATGGATCATGACAACTCGGGCCTGCCCGAGTTGTTTATATATAGCCCAAGTCGGCAACAGCCGACTTGGGTGTCTCGCAGCGTCATCCACTCGCTTCACTCGCGGGACGCTGCGGCCCGGTGATGACGGAGAGGGATTACGCCACCCTTGCCGCTTCCCACCCCAGCATCGCGCGCTTGCGCGTCAATCCCCAGTGATAGCCGGTGAGCGCGCCGCTTTTCCCAACGACGCGATGGCACGGCACCACGAACGAGATCGGATTTTTCCCGACTGCGGCACCGACCGCCCGTGCCGCCTTCGGCCGTTCGAGCTTTCGCGCGATATCCGAATAGGTCGTCGCGCGGCCCATCGGAATCCGCAACAGCGTCTCCCACACCCGCACTTCGAAATCGGTGCCGATCAGCACCACGCGCAGCGGCGTGTCGGCCTTCCATTTTCCCGAATCGAAAATGCGCTGGGCGTAAGGCACCGTGCGCGCGCTGTCTTCGGCATAACGCGCATTCGGCCAGCGGCTCTTCATGTCGTCGAGCGCTGCACGCTCGCCACCGCCGTCCGCGAAGGCAAGTCCGCACAAGCCGCGATCGGTCGCCATGATGAGCGCGGAGCCGAACGGCGAAGGGTGGAAGCCGTAATAGACGGTGAGTCCCTCGCCGCCGGTTTTCCATTCGCCCGGCGACATCGATTCGTGCGTCACGAAAAGATCGTGCAGCCGTCCCGGCCCCGAAAGGCCGAGCTCGTAGGACGCGTCGAGGATATTCGGGCTCTCGCGCAAGATCTTGCGCGCATTATCGAGCGTGACCGACTGCAGAAAGACATTCGGCGACAGACCGCACCAGCGGCGGAAGAGCTCGTTCAGCCTGCGCGGATCGGTGCCGGCGGCGTGCGCGATGGCGTCGACTTCCGGCTGCTCGCGGTAGTTCTCGGTGGTGTAGGCGATCGCGCGCTTGACGATTTCGTAGTCGCTCGCGTCGTCGTGGTGGTCGAACATTTTTTTCCCGGCGGTGAGCATGAGATTTCTCCTTTCCGCCGATATAGGCAAGCGCGCTTCCTGCGCCCACCCGATTCCACGGCATGGCCCCGAAAAGTGGGAACCGGCTTTCGGAAAAAGGCCATGCCGAAAAGAAAGGCTAACGCTTTGCGATCGCAAGCGCTTTCGAGAGACCCGCCGCGAGTTCCTTCTTGTAGAAGGGCGGGAGAAAAGATCCGACGACCAGCGGAAAGCCGCGCGAGATGAGCGCGACCTTCGTGACGCCCGCAAGCTCGTCCTCGGTTTTTTCTAACCGCGTCCAGCGCGGATTGAATTCGGTGTCGCGCCGCGCGCCGTGCTTCGACACTTGCCGCACCGAGAGCTGCAATGGAGTCATCCGGATGTCTTCGTAAGCGTCGGCGTCGCGATAATTCACGCGCAGCGCAAACCACAACAGGGCCACATCGAGGCCGAAAAAGCCGAACACCGGCCAGGCGCCGAGCGACAGAAACACGACGCCGACGACAAAGCTCATGATGCCCAGGAACAGCATCAGCACGTTGAAGCCGCGCACGGAGAGCGAGCGGTAGGGCGAGAGCCGCGCCTCGAACAGGACCTGATCCCGAACCGGGTTGCTTTGCTGCATGGCGGCTTATTATACGGTTGAAATGGGCATAAGAAAAAACCCGAAACGGTCTAAACTGGTTCCGGCAAAAGACGCGGAAAAGCGCGTAAAACCGTGGACCGAGGCCGAAATTGTCGAGGCCTTCACCCGCTTCCAGAAGGCCAACCCCCATCCCAAGGGCGAGTTGCAGCACAAGGACGCCTTCACGCTTCTGGTCGCGGTCGTCCTTTCCGCGCAGGCGACCGACGCCGGCGTCAACAAGGCAACCCCTGCTTTGTTCAAGGCCGCCGGCACGCCGCAGAAAATGCTGAAGCTTGGCGAGGCGAAAGTGCGCGATCTCATCAAAACAATCGGTCTCTACCGCACCAAGGCGAAAAATGTGATCGCGCTTTCGCAGCAGCTGATTTCCGAATTTGGCGGCGAGGTGCCGGACAATCACGAGGCGCTGGAGAGTCTCTGCGGCGTCGGGCGGAAGACCGCGAATGTCGTTATGAACATCGCTTTCGGGAAACCGGCGATCGCGGTCGATACGCATATTTTTCGCGTCTCGAACCGCACGGGGTTAGCTCCCGGAAAGAACGTGCTCGAAGTGGAGCTAGGTCTGCTCGCGCGCGTGCCGGAGCGATTCAAACTGCACGCGCATCACTGGCTCATTCTGCACGGACGCTATACCTGCAAGGCGCGGCTGCCCGATTGCCCGCGCTGCCTGATTAGCGATCTCTGCAACTGGCCGGAGAAGCGCGTTTAGTCGGGCACCGGCGCCGATGCGCGGATCGCCGGTCGCCCCGCCGCCTCGGCGGAGATTTTCTTGTGCATCCGCACCATGAAGGCGGTCGCGAATACCGGCGTGATCAGATTCAAAATCGGCACGAACACGACGCAGGCGAGAAAGAGCCCGCACAAAAAAACGCGCAGCGAATGGCGCTTCCGAAGCGCGCGCGCTTCCTCGATCGGCCGGAAACGCATGGCGGCGAGCTCGAAAAATTCGCGGCTCAAAAGATAAGCGTTCGCGACAAAGAACACGCCGATATTGACGCCGGGAACGATCAAGAGAAGCAGCGCGCAGAGATTGACGAGAAGCACGAGCCCGAAGAAACGGATCGAGAGCATCGTCGAGGTGGCGATCGGCAGCGCCTTCCCCGGCGCGTCGTTCGGAAAATTCCGCCGCTCCACCTGCTCGGCGATGTCGTCGAAGAAGAGCGACGCGACGAGCGAAGTGATCGGCGGCACGAGATAGACCGCGCCCGCGATCAGCCCGAGCGCTGCGACGATCGCAAGCGCCGTGTCGAACGGGTAGGGCAGCGTCACGAGATGCGTGATCACGCCCTGCAGCACCATGCCGAGCACGATCAGGAGAAGCAGCGCGAGGCCGAGCGATTTCAGCAATATCTTGCGGAGCGGCGGCGAGAACGTCTCGCCGAAGGCTTGGATGGCGGCTTCGAGCATGGGTTCGGTTCCGGGTGGCCTCCGCAGATAAGCAAGGAACTGCGGCGAAGCAAGTCCATTCACATGATGTCATCCCGGCCAAGCGAGAAAGCGAAGCGAACGAGCGCGAGCCGGGATCCAGAAACGCCGTTGTATCTGGATCCCGGGTCTCGCTGCGCTCGCCCGGGATGACCGGAAGGTGTCGCGGACTGAGCCGCGTGCTATCAAACAAGCCGGATTCGCATTCATGCCCTATCGTCCTTCCCGCAGGGATTTGCTCGCCGGTGCCGCCGCTTTTGCGGCCGCGCCGCTTGCCGCGCGCGGCGCCGGCCCCGACTACGACGTCGCGATCATCGGCGCGGGCGCGGCCGGGCTCACCGCCGCGCATAAAATCAAGGCGGCGGGCCGCCGCGCGGTTGTGCTGGAAGCCGCCGGCGGCCCCGGCGGGCGGATCGCGAGCGCCCCGCGCGTTTCGGGCGCGGTGTACGACAAGGGCGCGAACCGCTTTTCCGCACCTGGCCGCAATCCGCTCTTGAAGCTCGCGCGCGGCGAGCGCCTCACGCTTTACGATCCGCCGGTCGGGAAACGCCTCTATATCGGCGACCGCGAAGCGCGCGACAACGAATACGACGATTTCACCGCGGCCCTCGGCCGCACCAGTCGCACCATCGCGGCGGTCGCCGAATTGGGGCGCGATATTCCGGCAAGCCGCGCGCTGCCGGATCTCGGCGACTGGCAGGGGATCGTTTCGTTTTCGCTCGGGCCGCTGCCGCACGGCAAGGAGCTCGACGAAATCTCCACCGTCGACCTCTCGCGGCTGGAAGATCGTTACGACGACGTGATGATCCGGCAGGGCACGAACGCGCTGATCGCCGCGATCGCAAAGCCGCTCGAAATTCAAAGCAACACGATCGTCCAGCGCATCGACATCACAAACCGCGGCCGCGTGGAGATCGAAACCAACCGCGGAACGGTCGGCGCAAAAGCGGCGATTGTCACGGCATCGACCGGCGTCCTCGGCGCCGGTCGCATTCGGTTCACGCCGACGCTGCCCGCGCCGCTCACGGACGCGATCGGCAAGCTCTCGCTCGGCACGCGCGAGCGCGCAGTCTTTGAGCTTCCCGGCAATCCCTACCGCTTCAATCCCGACGAGCGCGTCATTTTCAAAACCGCCGATACCCGCACGCTGATGTTCACCATGCGGCCAGGCGGCACCGATCTCGTCTATGCCGATTTCGGCGGCGCGTTCGGGCGCGAGCTGTCGGCGGCGGGCGACCGCGCCGTCGCCGATTTCGTGGCGACGTTCCTGAGCGAGCATTTCGGCGGCGGCAAGAAAGTTGAAACCGGGAAAGTCGATGTCGTCCGCTGGAGCCGCGATCCTTACGTGCTCGGCGGCACGTCGTCCGCGGCGCCCGGCGCGGGCGGAAGCCGCCGCGTCCTGATGCAACCCTTGCATGAACGCGTGTTTTTCGCGGGCGAAGCCGCGCACGAAACGCTCTGGAGCACGGTCGCGGGCGCTTCGCTCTCGGGCGAGCGCGCGGCCGAGCTCGCGCTGAAATATCTCTCCGGTGCGGAAAAACCTGCGCCGCCGCCCGCGCGCGAAACCGCCCGCAAGAAACGCCAGCGATGAAGAAAGCCTGGATCGCCTGGTCGAGCGGCAAGGATTCCGCCTGGGCGCTGCATGAGGCGCGAAAGTCGGGCGAATACGAGATCGTCGGCGCGCTCACGACCGTGACCGAAACCTTCGGCCGTGTCGCGATGCATGCGGTGCGCGAGGAAATTTTGCAGCGGCAATGCGAGGCGATGGCCTTGCCGCAGAAAATCGTGCCGATTCCCTTTCCGTGCCCGAACGAGATTTACGAAGCGCGCATGAACATCGCGCTCAAGGAAGCGAAGGCGGAAGGCGTAACGCATGTCATTTTCGGCGATCTGTTCCTCGAAGACATCCGGCGCTACCGCGAGGAAAAAATGACGGGAAGCGGGATTGCGCCCGTATTTCCGCTCTGGGGCCGCCCGACCGATGAACTTGCGCGCGAAATGATCGAAGGCGGGCTGAAAGCGCAGATCGTCTGCGTCGATCCGAAAATTTTGCCGCGGGAATTCGCGGGTCGTGCATTCGATCGAACCTTGCTCGATGACTTACCGAAAGGCGTCGATCCTTGCGGCGAGCGCGGCGAGTTTCATACTTGCGTGGTGAACGGGCCGATGTTCAGCGGGGAAATCAAGGTAAAACCCGGCGAAGTCGTCGAGCGCGACGGCTTTGTGTTCGCCGATCTCGTCCCGCTTTAGCTGCCAAATCTAGCTACGAAGTGTCGCGCCGGTTTTTTTCGTCACTTCCGCAACGATTTTCGCAGCCACCGCCTCGATCTCGACGTCGGTGAGCGTCTTTTCGACCGGCTGGATCGTGACCGCAATCGCAATCGATTTCTTGCCGGGCTCGATCCCCTTGCCCTCGTAGAGATCGAAGACATCGACCGCTGCGATCAGATTTTTGTCCGCGCCCCGCGCCGCTTTCACGACGTCATTCGCGGCAACATCGCGGTTCACAATGAACGCGAAATCGCGCTCGACCGGCTGGAACGGCGAAAGCGCAAGCGGCGGCTTCGCGCGCGTCGTTTTCGCCTTCGGCTCGGGAATGCGGTCGAGGATGACCTCGGAAACCGCAATCGGCCCTTCGGCGCCGAGCGCCTTGCAAGCCATGGGGTGCAACTCGCCGAAATACGCGAGAATGTTTTTCGGCCCGAACTGGATCGTCCCCGAGCGGCCGGGATGCAGATAAGAAGGCCCGCCCGGCACGATTTGCAATTTATCGAGCGGCGCGCCGCAGGCGGCGAGCGTTTCAAGCGCATCGGCCTTCGCGTCGAACACGTCGACCGCGCCGGCGCTCCCTGACCAGTAGCGGCCCGAGCCCGCGACCTTCGCCGTACCTTTGCGCAGGCTGGTCGCGGCAATGAGCTGATCTTCCGGCTTGTCGCCAAGGAAAATCTGGCCGGCTTCGAACAGCGCCGAATCCGGATAGCCGCGGTCGGCGTTTTTTTGCGCGGCGAGCGTCAGCCCCGGAATAAGGCTCGGTCGCATGTCGGAAAGCTCCGCCGCGATCGGATTGGCGAGCGCAAGTTCCGGCTTTCCGCCGCCGAAGGCTTCGGCTTGCTTTTTCGAGATGAACGACCAAGTGACGGCTTCGACAAAACCACTGCCGGCGAGCGCGCGCTTTGCCGCACGCGTGCGCTTTTGCAGCGGCGTGAGAACGGGCGTCCGCGCGAATTCGCCGCGCTCGAACGGTGTCGCGTGCACGCGATCGACGCCAGCAATGCGCACAATCTCCTCGACGAGATCGGCCTTGCCCTCGACGTCCGCACGCCACGAGGGCACCGCGACTTTCACAACGTCGGTATTGCCGGAGACGATGAAGCCGAGAGAAGTGAGGATGCGTTTTGCTTCGCCCGCTTTTGCTTCAAAGCCCGCGAGCCGCTTCGGCTCCGAAAGCGGGAAGTCGATGACGCGGTTCATTTCGGGAATCGCACCCGCAAGCACGATTTCGGAGGCCTTGCCGCCGCAAAGCTCAAGCACGAGCTTGGTCGCAAGCTCCAGCCCCGGCAGGGTGAAGGCGGGATCGACGCCGCGCTCGAAACGGAAACGCGCGTCTGAATTGATGCCGAGCTTGCGGCCGGTCTGCGCGATGTTGACGGGATTCCACAGCGCCGATTCGATCAGGGCATCGGTCGTTTGTTCCGAGCAGCCGCTCGCTTCGCCGCCCATGATGCCGGAAAGCGATTCGACGCCGGCATCGTCGGCGATCACGCAGGCTTCGGAATCGAATTCATAGGTCTTGCCATCGAGCGCGAGGAGCTTCTCGCCCTTCTTGGCGCGGCGGACGACGAGGTTGCCCTTCACTTTCAAAGCGTCAAAGACATGCAAGGGCCGCGCGCGATCGATGGTCATGAGATTGGTGATGTCGACGAGCGTGTTGATCGGGCGAAGGCCGATCGCACGTAGTCTTCGCTGCAGCCATTCCGGCGAGGGGCCGTTTTTCACGCCGCGCACGAGCCGGAGCGCGAAAGCAGGGCAAAGCGAAGCATCCTCGATCTTCACCGACACCGGGCAGGGGAATTCGCTCTTCACCGGCGTGGAGCGCTCGTCCTTCAATTTTCCGATCATGGCGGCGGCGAGATCGCGCGCGATTCCGCGCACGCCGAGGCAATCGGCGCGGTTCGGCGTCACGGCAATCTCAAGCATCGGGTCGTCGAGGCCGAAAAGTGGCGCGAAGGGCTGGCCGAGTTTTGTGTCGGCGGGAAGCTCGATGATCCCTTCATGATCGTCAGAAATGCCCATTTCACGAGCCGAAACGAGCATGCCGTGGCTTTCCTGCCCGCGGATTTTGCCGACCTTCAAATCGAACCCCGTGCCGGGGATGTGCGTGCCGGCCCGCGCGAAAACGCCGATCATGCCGGCGCGCGCATTCGGCGCGCCGCAGACGACCTGCACGGGCTTGCCGTCGCCCGCATCGACCTTGCACACGCGAAGGCGATCTGCGTCGGGATGCTTCTCGGCCGAGATCACGCGCGCCGTCGTGAACGGCGCAAGCGCCGCAGCGCGATCTTCGACGCGCTCGACTTCGAGCCCGATCATCGTGAGCTTCTCGACGATCTCGGAAAGCGAAGCGTCGGTCTCGAGATGCTCTTTCAGCCAGGACAGCGTGAACTTCATCGTTATTGTACCGGCTTGTACGCGTAGAGGGCGGGCAGGATGAGGAAGACGAGAATGGTGAAAACGATCGCGGCGCGATTACAGAGGCTGTAGAGCTCGCGGCGCAGGATCAATTCGCGCTCCGCAAGTTTCGGAACGCCTGCGGCGGCTTCGCGGAATTGCCGCGGCGTGAACACCGAAAGGCAGCGCAGGCAGCCAACCGCGATCATCAGATAAACGGCGATCTCCGCGACGACGATTCCCTTTTCGAGCTCGCTGTCGACGACAAGCGGCGCGATCAGCCCGAGCCCGGCGATCATCAGCGAGACATGGGTGAGGAGGCCCGTCGCCTTCACGTCGAGAAGCGAGAAGTCGCTATGCATGTCGGCGGATAGCGCGGAATTGTTTTTCTCCAGCTGGCCGCGATAGCTCGCGATCCGCCGCGCGTCCCAGCCGCGGGTCACGACCGCGAAGAAGGCGCGATCGAGCGGCGAGCGATGTTCGACGTCGGTTTTTTTTGGGAAGGCCATCAGCTCAAGCCTCCCGCGAGCGTCGGGAAATCGAGTGGCCGGAAGCCGTAATGCTTGAGCCAGCGCACATCCGCTTCGAAGAAAGCGCGCAGATCCGGCATTCCGTATTTCAGCATCGCGATGCGGTCGATCCCCATGCCCCAGGCGAAGCCCTGATACTCGTTCGGATCGAGCTTGCAGTTTTTCAAAACGTTCGGATGCACCATCCCGCAGCCGAGAATTTCCAGCCAGTCATTGCCCTCGCCGAAGCGGATTTCGTTGCCGCGCCGGTCGCACTGGATATCGACTTCCATCGACGGCTCGGTGAACGGAAAGAACGACGGGCGGAAGCGCATCTTCACCGATGGCACTTCGAAGAACGCCTTGCAGAATTCCTCGAGAATCCATTTCAGGTGCCCAAGGTGCGAACCCTTGTCGATTACGAGCCCTTCGACCTGATGGAACATCGGCGTATGCGTCTGGTCGGAATCGCAGCGATAGGTGCGGCCCGGCATGATGACGCGGATCGGCGGCTTCACCTTTTCCATCGTGCGAATCTGCACCGGCGACGTATGCGTGCGCAGGAGCTTGCGCTTTCCGTCGGCGCCGGGATTGAAGAAGAACGTGTCGTGCATCTCCCGCGCCGGGTGGCCTTCGGGGAAGTTGAGCGCGGTGAAATTGTAGAAGTCGGTCTCGATGTCCGGGCCTTCGGCGACGGAGAAGCCCATATCGGCGAAGATCGTGGTTACTTCGTCGATTACCTGGCTCACCGGATGGATGCGCCCGCGCTCCAGCGCGTTCTCGCGCACGGGCAACGTCACGTCCGCCTTGTCGGCGGCAAGCTGCGCCGATAATGCCGCTGCTTTCAGCGAATCTTTTTTCGCCGTGAGTGCTGCGCTCACTCGGTCGCGCAGGCCGTTGATGAGCGGGCCGTTTTGCTTGCGCTCATCCGGTGTCATTGTGCCGAGCGTCTTGAGTAACTCCGAAACCGAACCTTTTTTCCCGAGCGCCGAAACGCGCACAGCCTCGATCGCGGCTTCGTCCTTCGCCGCATCGATCGATTTCAGGAGTTCGGCTTCGAGTTGCTTCGGATCAGCCATAGACGACTCGGAATAAGAGGGCACAACGTACACGAACGAAAACCGCGCGGCACCCTAGGGGTGCCTCGCGATTTCAGGCCTCGGAAAGGCTTATTGCCGCTTAAGCAGGTAAAGCAGCGCGGGCCGTATCGACGATCGCCTTGAACGCAGCCGGCTCTCGCACCGCGAGATCGGCGAGCACCTTGCGGTCGACTGCGACCCCGGCCTTGCCGAGGCCGTCGATAAATCGGCCGTAGGTGAGGCCGTGCTCGCGCACGGCGGCGTTGATGCGCTGAATCCAGAGGGCGCGGAACGAGCGCTTCTTATTCTTCCGGTCGCGATAGGCATATTGCATGCCCTTCTCGACCGCTTGCTTGGCGATACGGATCGTATTCTTGCGCCGGCCGTAATAGCCTTTGGCGGCCTTGAATACTTTTTTGTGCTTGGCGTGGGACGTTACGCCGCGTTTGACGCGTGCCATGATGCTATCTCCAAAAGGTCAGGTTCAGCCGTAGGGCATGTAGATCTTGCGGACGTGGCGGGCGTCGACCTCTTTCATCACGGTCGTGCCGCGAAGCTGGCGAATTTGCTTCTTGGTCCGCTTGATCATGCCGTGGCGCTTGTTGGCCTGCGGAGCGATCACTTTGCCGGTGGCGGAGATTTTGAATCGTTTCTTCGCGCCGGACTTCGTCTTCAGTTTGGGCATTTGGCTCTCCGTGGATGACGTGCGGAATCCGCGCGCCAACCGCTAGTGTTGAATTTGGCTCGGATTGAGCTGACAGAACCGCCACGGCAGCCCTTGGTAGCCGGGCGGTTCGAAGGCGCTGCAATACAGGACGAGGCCGATTAAGGCAACCCAAGCCCGAAAAGGCTACTTCGGCGCGAGAATCATCACGATCTGGCGGCCTTCCGACAAAGGCTCGGACTCGACCTTGGCGAATTTGCCGTTGTCCTCGCGGATACGTTTCAGGAGATTATAGCCGAGCTCCTGATGCGCCATCTCGCGGCCGCGGAAGCGGAGCGTGACCTTGACCTTGTCGCCCTCCTCGAAGAAGCGCTGCATGGCACGAAGCTTCACTTCATAGTCGTGCTTGTCGATGCCTGGCCGGAGCTTGATCTCCTTGACCTCCACCGTCTTCTGCTTTTTGCGCGCCTCGGCCGCCTTTTTCTGTTCCTGGAAACGGTACTTGCCGTAATCCATGATCTTCGCGACAGGCGGATTGTTGTTCGGCGAGATCTCGACGAGATCGAGGCCGTTGTCGCGGGCAAGCGCGATAGCTTCTTGAATGGGGGTCGGGCCGCGGTTTACGCCGGTGTGGTCGATCAGTTGAACTTCGCGGACGCGGATGTCGTCGTTCGTGCGCGGTCCGTCTTTCTGGACCGCAGGGGCAGCTCTCATAGGGCGGCGAATGGTCGTCTTCTCCTCTGGCCGTTGATCCTGCGCTTGCATCGGGGGCAAAACCCCGCGAAGCAGGCGGGAGGATTGAAAGAAACGCGGTTGAAGTCAATGGATATAAGGCATGGTTGAGGAAAGGTTAGGGCGGCTCTCAGTCGGCCAAGGCGGGGCCTCGCGCGAGATCGCCATTCGCTCGTTTCCCGGCAAGTCGCCGGGGATTTTCTGGCTCGGCGGCTTCAAGTCCGACATGAAGGGCACTAAGGCCGAGGCGCTTGCGGCGCACGCGCGGGAAACGGGGCGGGCTTACACGCGCTTCGATTATTCGGGCCACGGCGAATCGGGCGGCGACTTCAAGGACGGCACGATCTCGCGCTGGGCGGAGGAGGCGAACGCCGTGTTCGCGAGCGTGAAAGGCCCGCAGATCGTGGTCGGTTCCTCCATGGGAGGCTGGGTCGCGCTTCTGCTTGCGCGCTCGCTCGCGGGAAGTCCCGCGAAGAATGCGTCGATTGCCGGAATGGTGCTGATCGCGCCCGCGCCCGATTTCACCGAGGCACTGATGTGGCCCGCGCTTTCGGAAAGCGCGCAGCGCGAAGTGACGGAAAAGGGATTCTGGATGCGGCCTTCCGAATATGGCGACGGGCCTTATCCGCTGACGCGCGAATTGTTCGACGACGGAAAAAAGAATCTATTGCTCGGAAAGCCGATCCAGACGGGCTGTCCGGTCCGCATCCTGCAAGGAGCCGCCGACCCCGACGTTCCCTACAAGCACGCGCTCGGGCTCGTTTCTTGCTTCGCGCAGGATGACGTGGTGCTGACCTTAATAAAGGACGGCGATCATCGCCTGTCGCGGCCGGAGGATTTGGAGCGGTTGATGCAGGCGGTGGATGAACTGGCGGCGGAGGGCTAAGCGCCCATTCCCCGGACGGCTTGCGAAGCAAGCCGAGCCGGGGTCCAGCAACGCGCTTTCTGGACCCCGGGTCGCGCGCGGCTTCGCCGCGTTCGCCCGGGGAACGCTCTAGGTCAAAGCGCGGCGTCCCACTCCTCACAAACATCCTTGTCCTGCTCACGCGATCGCATCGTTGGAGCGGCGCTTTTCAATCGGCCGGGCGCGAGCTTCGAAAGCGCCCACACGGCGGCCCCGCGCACGAGCGGCGATTCGTCAACAAGCAGCCGCTTGGCATCGGGTGCGAGCGAAACGTCGCCCGAGTTTCCGATCGCAATCAGCACATTGCGGAGGAAGCGACTGCGCCCCGTGCGCTTCACCGGGCTCTTCGCGAAGCGCGCACGGAACGCGGCATCGTCGAGCTTCACGAGTTCGGAAAGCTGAGGGGCGCGGTTTTCGTCGCGCGCCGCAAGCCGCGCCTCATGTCCCATTTGCGCAAACTTGTTCCACGGGCAGACTGCGAGGCAATCGTCGCAACCGTAAATGCGATTGCCCATTTGCGTGCGGAGTTCGCGCGGAATCGGGCCTTTATGTTCGATCGTCAGATACGAAATACAGCGCCGCGCATCCAGCTGATATGGCGCAGGAAACGCTGCGGTAGGGCAGATATCGAGACATGCCCGGCACGAGCCGCAGTGATCGGCCTCGGCCTTGTCGAACGGCAGCTCCAGCGTTGTGAAGATCGAGCCGAGGAAAAGCCACGAGCCGAATTCGCGCGAGACTAAATTCGTGTGTTTCCCCTGCCAGCCGAGGCCGGCGGAAGCGGCAAGCGGCTTTTCCATTACCGGCGCCGTGTCGACGAAAACCTTGATCTCGCCGCCTGCCTTCGCGACGAGCCACTGTCCGAGCCGCTTCAATTTCCCCTTGATGAGTTCGTGATAATCGTCGCCGCGCGCATAGACGGAAATCGCGGCGCAGCTGCGCTCTCCGAGAAGCGCAAGCGGATTTTCGTCCGGCCCGTAATTCACGCCGAGCACGATCACGCTTTTCGCGTCGGGCCAGAGCACATGCGGATCGGCGCGCCGCTCCATCGTGCGCGCGAGCCAGTCCATGTCGCCATGCGATCCGCGCGCGAGCCATTCGTCGAAATATTCTTGGAAAGCGGCAGTCGAAGGTTTGGTGATGCCGAATGCGTCGAAGCCTTCGCTGCGCGCGCGTTCCTTGAGCGCCGCTAGAAGTCGAGATCCGCGTAAGTTTTCGACGGCGGCAGTCCCGGCACGATGTCGGCGAGTAGCGGCCGGAAGCTCGGCCGCGATTTCATTTTCGCGTACCAGTTCTTCGCGTTCTCGTCCTCGTCCCACGGCACATCACCCAGATAATCGGCGACCGACAAATGCGCGGCGGCCGCAAGGTCGGCGAAAGTAAGCTTTTCGGTCGCAAGCCAGCTTCGCGCCTTCAGCAGCCAGCCGATATATTGCAGATGATAGCGGATATTCTTCTTCGCCGCCTGCAAGACGGCCGAGTCGGGTGACCCGCCGCCTTCGGCCGAAGAAAGGCGGAGTTTCAATATCTTCTCGCGCACGAGCGGCTCGCTCACCTCCGCGAAAAACTTTTCGTGGAACCAGCCGGCGATCCGCCTCGCTTCCGCCCGCGACTTGGGTTCGGCGGGAAGCAGGCGATGACTGCCCAGGTTCGAACCATGTGTCTCGTCGATATATTCCGCGATGATGCTCGCGGTTGAAACGGGAAAGTTCCCGTCCACCAGCACCGGCGTCGTGCCGGCGGGATTGAGCTCCAGAAATTCCGGGCGGCGTTTCCGCACATCCTCGTCAATAAGCTCGAACGGCACCTTGTATTCGGCGAGCGCCAGCCGGACAAAGCGCGAATGCGGGCAAAACGGGTGATGAAAAAGCTTCATTGTTCCGGAAAGATCAAAACAGGCGGGACGCGCAAGAGAAACGCGGATCGGGGCAATCCTAGGGCGTGCAGCGTTACCAGAGCCTTGATCGGTTGCAAGCCGTCTGGGAAAACGATGAACCCGCGCGATTCGCGCGCAAATACGAGGAGATGCGCATGGCGGCCGGTATCTGCACGCAGGGACTGGATACCGGCTTCGTCGAGCTCGGCTACGCCAAGGTCGCTTTTCTCGGCGTCGTGCAGGGCATCACCGAGCTTCTGCCGATTTCCTCGACGGCCCACATGCGGATCGTTCCCGCCTTTCTCGGCTGGCGCGATCCGGGCTCGGCTTTCTCCGCGGCGATGCAGCTTGCGGCGCTCGCGGCGGTCGTGAGCTATTTCTGGAGCGACGTGCGCACGCTGTTCTTCGGCTCGATCGACGCGATTCGCCACCGCGATTTTCGCGATTGGAATTTGCGCTTCTCCATTTGGCTCGCGCTCGGCACGATTCCGATTGTGTTTTTCGGCGTCCTGCTTTCGCCGATTTTGAACGCCTGCGGCACGCCGCTTCGCAGCCTTTGGGTGATCGGGCTTTCCTCGATCGTGATGGCGGCGCTCTTGGCCTTCTCCGAACTTTACGCCAAGCACAGCCGCAGCATGGAGGACGTGACGCTCAAGGATACGCTTCTGGTCGGCCTCGCACAGGCAGGTGCGCTCATCCCCGGCGTCTCGCGCTCCGGCTCGACGCTGACGGCCGCGCTTGCGCTCGGCATGAACCGGCAAGAAGCCGCGCGCTTTTCGTTTTTGCTCGGCGTGCCGGCGATCGCCGGTGCCGGGTTGAAAGAATTATACGAGCTGCAGAAAGTGCATCTTTCCGCGCATGGCTGGTCGGTGCTGCTCGTCGGCCTCGTCGTCGCGTCGCTTTCGGCCTTCGTCGCGATCTGGGGGCTTTTGAGAATCTTGGAAAAGTTTTCCGCGTGGCCGTTCGTGTTCTACCGCGCCTTCATCGGCGTGGTGCTGATCATCGGCGTGATGTTCGGCTGGCTTTCTTAGGCCACAAGCCGCGTGAACTGCCCGGCTTTGCGGAAGCGCCAGAGATAGCCTTCGAGAATCGCTTCCATCGAAGTCGGCGCGATCCCGAGCCCGCGTAGTGTGCGGCCTTCGCGCTCGGCTTGTTTCGACACGATGTTGTCGGACTTGAGCAACTGAACCTGATCGCGCGTGAGCAATTTTCCCGGCAGCATTTCGAGGAACACCGCCTGCAACGATGCGAGCCCGAAAGGAAGCGAGACGAGAAGCCGCTTGCGCCCGATCTCGCGCAGCATGAGCTCCATGAGCTCCCGAAACGATTTCACCTCCGGCCCGCCAAGTTCGTAAATCGTGCGCGACTGCGCGCGGCCTTCAACGGCGGCAAGGATCGCAGCCCCAACGTCGCCGACAAAGACCGGCTGAAACAGCGTATGCCCGCCGCCGATCAAGGGCAGCGCCGGCATGAAACGGGCGAGCGACGCGAAACGGTTGAAGAAATCGTCTTCGGGCCCGAACACGATCGAGGGACGAAGAACGACGGCGTTTTCGGCAAGCGCCGCGCGCTCGCCGGCCGCTTTCGTGCGCGCGTAAGCGGAGCCGGATTTCGGATTGGCGCCGATCGCGGAGACATGCACGAGCTGCGCGCCGTTTTTCTTCGCGGCCTCTGCGATCGCTTCCGCGCCCTCAGCTTGCACCGCATCGAATGTCTGCGCGCCGCCGGGATTCAGGATGCCGACAAGATTGACCACCGTGTCGGCGCCTTCAGCGGCCTGCATCACCGACTGCGGGAAGCGCACATTTGCCTGCACCGCGTGAATTTGCCCGACTCGCCCCAAGGGCTGCAGGTCATAAGCGAGATCGGGCCGCCGCACCGCGACGCGAATGCGAAAGCCGCTTTGCGCGAGCGCCCGCACCGTATAGCGGCCGAGAAAGCCGGAGCCGCCGAAAACTGTCACCAGGCGATCGGTAGGGGTGTCGGTCATCGCGCGAAAAGCCTTTTTAGAAAGCTCTTGATCTTGGCTGAGCGATACTCGAATGCGCGCAGGGCGTCCAGTAAGCCGCCAAGAAAGCGTTCAAGTCGGCGTTTCGATTGACAATATGCGAGCCCGCGCCGTACCTAACGGGCCGTTGCCGGATGCCCAGGTGGCGGAATTGGTAGACGCGCAGGTTTCAGGTACCTGTGCCGCGAGGCGTGAAGGTTCGAGTCCTTTCCTGGGCACCACTGAAGCTGGACGAAATGTAACGGAACCAGCCGAACCGCTGGCTCGTTTTCCCATAAAAGGAGAACAGCCATGCCTTCTCGTTCCATTCCCCGTTTTGTATTGATCGGTCTCTCAACCGTGCTTCTCGCGACGAGCAGCGGAATGGCGTCTGCGACCGCAAGTGTCGGCAAGGATCGCGTACAGGCGCCGAAGAAAGCCCCGCTTCATCTCACCGACGTCCAGCGCAAAATCGTGGTCGATGCCGTGAGCGGATGGGACACCGGCGATAAGGTGCCCGAAGGATTCAGCCCGGTCGTCGGCGCTAAAATTCCTTCGCAGAAGAAACTGCCGATCCATCCGGTGCCGCCGCCCGCGAGTTCGAAAGTGCCGGCGTTGAAGAGCTACGACTACGCGAAGCTTCCCGACAAGGTTCTCTTGATCGACCCGATGACCCGGAAAGTCGTCGATGTAATCGCGCGTTAGCGCTGGAACGCGGCGCTTTTTTGCGGCATTAATTTCTTAACCGCGATATGCCACGTTCGCGGGGCTCGGCTATTGACGATGATTGCATGACCATCCGCTTGCACCGCGGGGATCTCCCCGACCTCTCGGCTTATGGAAGTTCGGTGGCGATCGACACCGAAACGCTCGGACTCCATCCGCTGCGCGACCGGCTTTGCGTGGTGCAGCTATCCCCGGGCGACGGCACGGCGGATGTGGTGCAGATTCCCGCGGCGGGAATTTCGAGCCCTAATCTCGTAAAGCTCCTGTCCGATCCGAAACGGCTGAAGATTTTTCACTTCGCGCGCTTCGACCTCGCCGTTCTGTTTCACACCTATAAAGTGATGCCCGGGCCGGTCTACTGCACCAAGATCGCTTCGCGTCTTGCCCGTACTTATACGGACCGGCACGGCTTGAAGGATTTGACGCGCGAACTTCTGAACATCGATGTCTCCAAACAGCAGCAAAGCTCCGACTGGGGTGCGGATACGCTTTCCGAAGCGCAGGTCGCGTATGCGGCCTCCGACGTACTGCATCTCCACGCGTTGAGGGAAAAGCTTGACGAGATGCTCATCCGCGACAAGCGCATGGAGCTCGCGCAAGCCTGCTTCGGCTTCCTGCCGACGCGCGCAAAACTCGATCTCGGCGGCTGGCCCGAAGAAGATATCTTCTCCCACTCGTGAATCGCGTAGATTCAAGCAGTCTCAGGCATTTCATGCAGTAATTTTACCGCCGGAATGCCGCATTTCGCGGTCATGCCCTATTCGATGAACGCTTCCCAGTTGAAATCCCGCAGCGCTTCCAGGCGCGCGCGCCCGGCATCCGACCCCTTCGCCGACCCGGACATTCTCGTCCGGCGCGAGGCCGCGTTCGGCCAAGCTGTCCGCCACAGCCTTCTTGTTGCACGGCTGCGAAAATTCATTCCGCTGTTTCTGGGCGGCTCCGTCGTGCTCACCGGTCTTTGGCTTTGGCTGGATCCGCTGAATAACACAGGCGAACTCCCGGTAAGTGTCGGCAAGATCACGATCGCGGGCTCGAAACTGAAAATGGAAGCGCCAAGGCTCACCGGCTTCAGCAAGGACGGCCGGCCCTATAGTGTCACCGCGGAAGCTGCGCTGCAGGACCTGAAAAAGCCGAGCGTGATCGAGCTCTCAAAAATCGTCGGTCATTTCAGCCAGAGCGGCCGCGATATGGTGCTGAACGCGGCTTCCGGCGTCTATGACAGCAAGGCCGACAAGATGCATATTTTCGGCGGCATCGATTTTCACTCCAATGACGGCCAGAGCGGCCGCTTGAGCGAAGCCACGATCGAGACCAAGAAGGGCTATCTCGTGAGCGACCAGCCGGTTGATCTATACTTCAAGGAAGGCAATCTCCGCGGCGAGCGCATGGAAGTTTTCGACCACGGCAAGGTGATTGTATTCGAGGGCGGTGTAAGCATGACGCTGAACCCTGATTCGAAGACGGCGGCGGTGCCGCCGGATACGGCAACGCAATGAGCATACCGACAAAGCTTCGAATAATTTGCCTCGCGGCTTGCATTGCGCTGCCCGCGGGAAATAGCGCATTCGCGCAAAAGGCCAAAGCCAAGGATGAAGACGGCGGCGGCATGCCGAACGCCCTGCAGGGCTTTTCGCGCAACAAGAACGAGCCGGTCAAAATCGAATCCAACAAGCTGGAAGTGCGCGACAAGGAAAAGCTCGCGATCTTCACCGGCAACGTTTTCGTGCAGCAGGGCGACACCACCATGCGCAGCCCCGAGCTTCGCGTCTTTTACGAAGCCGACGCCAAGGACAAGAAGGGCGCGAAGAAGGTCGAGGAGCCCGCGAAGGAGTCGACGCCGGTCGCCGCCACCAAGACCGCCGGCGGCAAGGTCGCGACGACCGAGAAAGACGTCTCGCAAAAAATAAAGAAGATCGAAGCGCTCGGCGGCGTGATCGTCGTGAGCAAGGATCAGAAAGCGACCGGCGAGCGCGCCGATTTCATGATGAAGGAAAACATCGTGATCCTTACCGGCAATGTCGTGGTGAGCCAGGGCCAGAACGTCATGCGCGGCGACAAGCTCATCGTCGAGCTGAACACCAGCAAGGCGCATATGGAGGCCGCCGGCACCGGTGGAAAGCCCGGCCGCGTGCAGGGGCTGTTCGTGCCGAGCGACAAGGACGACAAGAAGGACGGCAAGGACAAGGATAAGTCTTCCAAGGCCGAATCAGGCAAAAAGAAGCACAAATCAAAATCGCAATCCGAAGCGGTCGCCCCTATTCATTAACGCGGTTTTGACCGGTTACCGGCCCTAACCAAGGCGCAAGACCGGCATTGCCACCCTCGGCCGGAAAGCTTATCTGGCGGCCATGCACACCCCTCGCTTGGAGGCGGAAACCTGAAAGTCCTCTCCTGGTTTCGCTCGAAATCGGCCGGCAAAGACGATCCAGCGCCGCTCGCGGATTCCTGGCGGCTCGACGAAGACGTGCCTGCATCGCGCACAAGAAACCCGGCAGCACCGCCCGCGCCCGATATTCGCAACGAGCGGCCTGACGCTCGTCCAAGGCCCAAGAACGATCAGCCGCCCACCGTGCAGGAAATCCGCCGCATGCTGGAGCGCACGGCGAATTCCCCGTCGTCGCCTTCCACGCAGCCTTTGCCGCCGCGCGCTGCCGAACCCGTACGTGCACCGGTGCCGCTCCGGCCGGCCGAGCCGCCGCGCTCTTCCGAATTGTTGCGCGCGGCCGAGCCGCGCCGCGCGGAAGCGCCGCGACCGCCCGCCGTACCCATTCCCTTGCGCGAGCACAAAAAAGCGGTTGCGCCCGCCGCTGCCGCGCGCGGGCGGCTTGCCGCTTACGATCTCGAAAAA
>Ga0070682_100000326_pt1 | contig 32637 bp, 31 predicted proteins | sample KBSC63LmetaG_FD_64668 | JGI IMG/M metagenome (GOLD analysis project Ga0070682, IMG submission 64668) | Corn rhizosphere microbial communities from Kellogg Biological Station, Michigan, USA - KBS C6-3L metaG | ecosystem: Host-associated > Plants > Roots > Rhizosphere | place: USA: Michigan...
CATAAAGGAACGAAAATTTTATTTAAACGAAAAGCCAATTAATAAACGGTCAAGCCCCATAGCCAAAGCACAATAGCGATAAAATGCCGAAGTAAGTTTGTCAGGCCCAGCTTGCGGCAAACCCATGTTGCCTGCAGTTGGTATTAATTACACTTCGCCCACAATTTAGGATATAAGGTGGGTAGCTGTTCATTTGTCCAATCTATTCCTGTAGTTGGAGGCGCAGCGAAATCATAGTCAAGGCCAGCGTCAATAGCAACACCTCTTGGGAAACTGTCATCTTCCTCTTCTTTCCCAGTACTTTGTTGAAAAGCGATGGTCGAAACATACATTAGATCTTCGAAAGACGCATCTATATTTTTATCAACTACTTCCGCCAGGTAATCCGGATTTTTTAGAGTTTCATTAAAGACTTTTTCCCCTTGCCCAATCAGCCAACAACGAAAATATAAGTAGGGATCGTCACCAACCCAGCCGTCGATTATTTTATTGGCGGCCATAACTTTGAAATCATTTGCCTCAATTATGAGCTGTCTAAAAACTTTTTCGAATTCTATTATTTCGTCAGCCGAATAGGTTGACAGCTGCTCGATGATTTGTTTGTTCTTTATTGAGTCGACATTTGAGGATTTGACAACTGCGTCATTGATTATCTTCCAAAATTCTTGCTTGGTCATTAAAAGGCAATTTAGGGTTGATATTTTAGGGTGTCGCTACAATTGCAGGCAACGAGGACGGCTTGCCGCAGGCTGGGCATTCGAAGCTGCGTCCGCCCCCATGACGATGCACATAAAGGAACGAAATTTTAATTTAAAACAAAAAGCAAATTAATAAACGGTCAAGCCCCACAACAAAAGATGGGTAGAGACCGCTGCTGAAAAAAGCTGGTCAGGCCCAGCTTGCCGGCAAACCGATGTTAGCAGCCGCAATTGTGCTCTCACTATTTTAATTTTAGAGCACTCATAAAACGATCGTAGTACGGGATCTCATTTATTGCGTTATTTGTCAATTCAAATACCCTATTGCCTTTATTGATAAATATCGAAGAGGATGTTGTACTGCTAAACCAGATCATTGACATTCTTGAACTATCCCACATATCTTTTGCGTTGACCAATTGTTTGTCGAGGTTTCTTCTGACTGCCAGTTGTTTGACAAGGCCGGCCATACAGGCCAATTCGAGTTGCTTTAACGTGTCAGAAAAACTCGATGGCAGTTTGCTTTTCAGCGATAGTATTTGAGATTTTTTATAATCGTGACTCGTGTCGGTTGTAAATTCAGCGATAAAATTTCCGTCTTTTCTATAAATGATTGTTTTGTTGCTATAGTTATGAAAGCACCCAGAACTTATATAGCCAATACAAATAGTGTCGTCAACCTGAAAATCTGTTAGGATGCCAGTTAACCTATTCAGTGTGTCAAAGGCCGGGAGTTCCGATTTATTAATGTAAACGGTAGTGTCGCTAATTAGCGTGATCGGTTTCACAAACTTTCTGTTAAGTACAGAGTTCAGTATTAGATCATATTCACTATTTTTTAAACTATCGCATACGTAGATTAGTTTTTTTCTAATTGTGTCATACTCCAGTGAAAGGTTAACCGAGGAATCTGAATTCTCCATTACGACGTTGTTCAAATAAAAATTTGAGCTGTCCCCAACAATAACCGTTAATTTAGAAAAACCTTCAGGTATGGACTTTTTTCCAGTCATAAGTGAGCATCTTTCAAGGAGAATGACAAAGAGTATTACTAATATTGAAATGGAGTGTTTCATATAGTGGCTGCTAACGTCCGGGGCTTGCCGCAGGCTGGGCATTCAAAGCTGTGTCCGCCCCCATGACGATGCACATAAAGGAACGAAAATTTTATTTAAAACAAAAGCCAATTAATAAACGGTCAAGCCCCACAACAAAAGATTGGTAGAGGACTGATGCTGAAGAAAGTTGGTCAAGCCCAGCTTGCGGCAAACCCATGTTGGGCGCAGGGTTATCAATTAAGTAGACCAATTATCTTAACTTTTTCAAAAGCCGTCAATGCTAGTTCCCTTAAATTGTCTTTATCAGAGCGTAACTCTTCAATATATAAGTTAAAAGCTCTTTCCAAATCAATAATAAAATTTTCTAGATTTAAGAAAATTACTGTTTCATTAAGTTTTTGTAAGTGAAGATGGTGCTGCCCCATGACCAAAGCGTATGTTTCTCCCAACGAATAGTTATGAACAAGTTTGTTCCTGAGATCTGATCTTAATTTTTTTGCATCATACTTTTCTGGGTAATTATGATTTAGGTATTCAACGACAAAGTCAGTAAATTCTTTATCGCTTAATAATTTACTCATGCCATATCTGAACGTGCAAATGTGTTCAATAAAACAGCTACATAGAATAAATGAAGCAATCACGGTATCCTGGTTACTTATGAGTTTGATGTCTCGTAAAGCATAGTTTCTTAGACTATGTTCAATTTGATTAATTATTTGGTCTTCGGTCAATTTGATGATTTGATATTTAAGATGCTTCGGACCTTGCGCCCAACGTCGAGGGCTTGCCGCAGGCTGGGAATTCGAAGCTGTGTCCGCCCTCATGACGATGCACATAAAGGAACGAAAATTTTATTTAAAACGTAAACACAATTAATAAACGGTCAAGCCAATAGCCAAAGCACGATAGCGATAAAATGCCGAAGAAAGTTGGTCATGCCCAGCTTGTGGCAAGCCCATGTTGGCTGCAGTTGCAGCTTATGTTATTAAGCCATTTTCAAAAGCATATTGCAGCCCTTTATCTGTTATGCTGATTCCCGTGTGGCTTCCATACCAGTTTACATATCCCAGATTAATCAGTTTTAATGCCATTATCTTAAACAAAGGTGCTGATATCTTTAATGTCCCATAAACTTGTGGAGTATAAGCATAATCTTTGATCCCCTGTTCGTTAGCTATTGCTGCTAGCAATGTATTCAATGCTTTTATATCTCCATCCAATTTTACTTTAGCAATTGGCTGAAAAGGATTGTTTCCGACGGGTGGTTTTTCAAATAATGGTGAATTATGAATAGCCCTTACCAAATCATCGTAACTAAATTCGAAGTCGTCATTTTTAGAAAAATTAATATAGAGCTTACTTTTTAAAAAAATTGGAACTCCTGCAGAGCCATTTTGTCTAATAAGGGGAATAATTTTATTTTCATCGATAGTCTTCATGAGACTAGAAGTAATGATCATTTTTTCATAGCCAACTCCGCCTTGACCTTTATTTGCTTTTTCGACATATTTTTCTGTACACACCATTAATATTTTGAGTGATGACGCCAGATGTGTTTCCATAAAATGTGGAATATCATCACCAGGTCTTAATTCAAACTGATCAAGTATTGCATCGGTGCCATTATTTCTTAGCCTAGTCGCCAATTCTAATACCCACTTTTTATGTTCTAGAGTGTCATGAGAATATGAAATAAAAATTTTCGGTATGTCCATTTATTCAATGTTTATGATTCTTGTCAATTGCAGCCAACACTAAATTAGCCGACATTCCTCAAACCACAAACAAATGACAGCCAATTAAATAAGATTCGCTTTGGGGTAATTGCAATGTCGGCAATGATGATGACAATTGTGGCTAGATATCCAGGCTGCCCTTGCCCCAAATGTCGTCGAGCGGACTGATGATATTCACTAGCTTCTCCCGGGCTACGTGCAGGTACCTGGTAGTTGTTTTAATGCTGAAATGGCCAAGAAGATCCTTAATGAAACGAATATCAATACCTTTTTCAATAAGGTGGGTAGCAAAACTGTGGCGAAGGCTGTGAAAACTCACCTGCTTGCTTATACCAGCTTTTTGCCTGGCCATCTGAAATACCCGCTGGGCGCTTCGGTCGCTATAGGGTTCGCCCGGCACCGGGCTCTCAAAAATGTACTTCAAAGGCCGCGGCGCGGAGCTTTTGATATAGGATCTCAATATGTCGAGCAGCACCGGGCTCAGCATCACATACCTGTCTTCCTGCCCTTGGCATTTTCAATGAATATCTGCATCCTGTCGGCATCAATGTCGGTCAGCTTCAGGCCCACCACCTCACTCACACGCAAGCCGGCGCTGTAAGCGGTGAATAATATGGCTTTGTGTTTCTTATTGTCCAATGCATTGAACAGGCGTGCTATTTCCTTTTCCCCCAATACCTTGGGTAAGATGAGCTGCTTCTTTGGACTCGGTATCTCAAAAAAGAATTTCTCCTGTCTCAACACCTGCTCAAAATAAAATTTCAATGCATTGAGCCGGCTGTGCAAACTGTTCTCACTCAGTTTCAGCGTTAATGTACAATATAGCATGTAACGTTTTAATTCTTCGGGTGTGATGCTGCTGGCCGCCCTGCCCTTCAATGTCGTTAAAAAAATTCCAAACTCATTGCGGTATGTTTTGATGGTACTGGCACTGTAAGCCTTTAGTTGCAATAGATTTACATAGTCTTCATAAGCACGAAGATTGTCCTGGCTCAAAAGCTCAGGGCGATAAAAGTTCTTTATCGGGTCCACTTCCAGGTGGGAACTCGCTACCGGCAACGCTTGCTCAGGCAATAACATCAGTTGTGTTGCCTCGTTTTCCGCTACCATCTGCTCTTTTAATTGCGAAAGATCCAATTCCGCGTATCCTGCGGTGGCCATCACTATTTCTGATAAAGCTTCGCGGTTACAGGCAATATGCCATCCCCGCAGGGTTTTGCTCCACCTCGATCCGCGTATGCGGCGGATGATATTATTAAGCCTGCTATTGTCTTCAAACGACAGTAATACCCGCCGTTCGTTGCGGTGCATCACCAGCGAGAACTTTATGAGTTGCATGGAATAAAAATACCCACCGTTCTTTACCAGGCACGGGAAAGACCGGGAAGAAAAACACCAGGTTTGAGGAAGATTTTCATCCCACAAAAACGTGGTTTAATTGCCGTTCCGCTGCCTGCCGTAACTGTAAACTGGTGTTTTTCTCCCAAGATATGATTACCCCTTACTCCATAGTTCAAGCATAGTTCAAGCATGGATACTGTATGAGTAGTGTATGAAAATATTATGTTAAACACTACCCACTACTAACTACCAACTATCACCTTCTACCCCTACTCCTCCTTCCTCAACACATCAATATCATCCCCCAACCTCTCCATCTCCAATGGCAAGGTACCATTGTACACACCCCTTATCCTTCGATGTTTATCAACTAATATAAAATTCTCTGTATGCAAAAACTCATTGCCCGTTTGATAATAGCCAACCGTATCCCCGGCATAGTATTGTTTTTTTGCGATGGTATAGATCTCATCTTTATCTCCCGTAAGCAAATGCCATTTGCCGCTGATCACGCCCTTGTCTTCGGCGTATTTCTTTAATGCGGGAACGCTGTCCATCGTTGGCGTTACGGAATGGGAGAGAAACATTACGTCATCATCGTCTTTGAATCGGTCTTGCAGCAATTTCATATTGCCGGTCATCTTCGGACAAATACTTCCGCAACGGGTGAAAAAGAAATCGGCGACATAGATCTTACCATCAACTGTTTTTTCTGTAACGGTTTTTCCATCCTGGTCGGTAAATGCAAAGGAAGGAATGCGATGGATGGAATCATAACCCGGATCGGTTTTATTGATCCATTCAGGAGTGAAGTCGGGTTTGTTGATGAAGGGCAGGGGTAATTCCGGCTTTGAATTGGGATTGCTTTTGCAGGCGGCGAGGGACAGTAGGATGCCTATGGAAATACAACCTATAAGGTTCCGGCAGAGGGCTTTAAGGGAATAGCAACCTATAAGGTTCCCGGATGGGTCTTTAAAATTACAGTCCTTGGCGGGAACCTTATAGGTTGTTATTCCGCCAACCCTATTTCTTATTGATTGAATCATTTGGATTTGCACAGAGTTTTAAACCGATGAAACCATATTTTTTTCCGTCGCGTATCACGTAATTGGCTCTTATCGTGCCATTGTCCCACCAAAGCTTTTCACTTCCCTCCTCCTGCCCGTTCACATAATGGAAGTCTTTGCCCAGCAATCCTGTTGAGTACCATTCGCGGAATTCACCGCTGTATTCATTATTGAGCGCATCAAATTCCATTTTTTGTTTTCCGTCGGGCCACCAGGTGCGATGCTTGCCTTCTTTTTTTCCATTGATATAAAATCTTTCTTCTGCTAATTTTTTATCGGGATACCATTTTCTTTGAAAGCCCTCTTCTACTCCATTGAAATAAGATTGAAGAACGGCTGTATCTCCATTTGGATATAAAGCATATCTATACCCGGTGAAGAATTTATTGCGATAGTACAGGGTATCCTGGTGATTGCTGAAAGCGCTGTCTGTTGCGTTGATGAATGTTTGCGGAACGGTCTTCGCGATCAGGGGCTCCGATTTGGGAGGTTCGATTTTCTTTTCTGAGCAAGACGAAATGAGTATCAGGATAAGGAAGGAGAATCTCATTTATTTAAGATTTATGTCTTGCGTGGCGAAATTAGCCTTTTTTGTTACAAGCTTCATATCTCTGGTCATCATGGTTGTGTCACTCACTTGTACGGTATACCATTGCTCGACTTTTATCGTAGCGGAAATTATCTGAACTATGATTTTTTTGATTCATTTGATTACCCTGAATGAATCATACCTAATCAATTGAATCAAAAAAATCATAGTTCAGACAATTCCTATTGCGTCACCGTTCCCGCCGTTCCATAAAATCCATTTCCATTCAAATACGGCGCAGCAGTGCTGAAATGATAGTGATAAATGCCGGAAGGATAATCAACTGTTGCATGGGTGTGGCCATGGTACACATCCAAACCGGTTGCGTCAACGCCATTCTCTTCCTTCGGACCATACACCGGGAACCCGTCCAACAGGAAACCCATTATGCCCCACTTTGTTGATTTCACCGTTGTTAAATAAAGCGGCTCCACGTGATAGTGATACATACCACTCATTTGCGGATGACCCCACCATTGGTCGAAACTGTTTATCTCGCCGGTCAATGGCGAACCGCCTGCCGCATACTGGTTAAATAAAGGAACCCCGTTGAGGGCAACGCCCATCACTCCCATTGGTGTGGCAGCATGAGTAGCAGCAACAACAGGGTTCACTGGGATCTTAAGGGTAATATTTTGTGTAGAAATTGAATTGGGGTTTTGCGCAAACGTGCCTCCACCGAAAGTTGTGCCACTGAAGTTTGCGTGCAGTGGATTTGATGCAGGATAGTATGCGCTGGTATGATCGGGCAGCGCATTGCATTTGATCGTTACCCAGGTGCCATCGAATGTGATGCTGGTAGCACCATATATTTTATTGTACACCGAAGGCAAAGTTGGAGTAGAACTCGTAACGGCCAGGGTTAGGCTGCAGTTTTGTCCGCCAAAACTAATGGGGAATGTTGCGGTGCCTGCTGCTGACGGAATGCCTGAAATATTATAGGTCAGGTTTCCTGTTGCGTTCGTTAATGTGCCTGATTGCAATGTCGCGGTCAAACCAGTTACACCGGTAGAATTGATCGCCGCGCCGGACGGATAAGCAATACCATTTCCACCTGAATAAGGAACAGTTGCCGTGCCGGTATAGACGGTTCCTGATGTTGCTGCTGCAGAAAATGATCCGCTTGCACAAGATAAAGCAGCAATTGATGGAGAAGTTGGTCCTGCTGCAGGATTAACCGTGAGCGACACGCTGCATGTTTGTCCACCGAATGTTACAGAAAACACGGCCGTACCTGATGTTGTTGGCGTACCGGAGACGGAATAAGTTAAACTTCCAGTGCCATTCGCCAGGGTTCCTGCCTGTAAGGTGGCAGTTAAACCCGTAACACCTGTAGATGCGATGGAAACGCCTGCTGCATACGCAACCGCGTTACCACCCGTATAAGGTACCGTGCCTGTTGCAAGGAATGGTACGTTAACCGTTGCTGCTGCAGAAAATGACGCACTTGGACAAACGAGTGCTGAAATGCTTGCTGTAGTTGTTCCTCCTCCTCCACCGCCTGACCCTGAATCAGATTTTGAACAAGAGCAGATCAGCAGGGCGATGGTAATTATTAGAGTTGATGCCGTTGATTTAAGGGTTGTCATAAACGAGCTTTTTTATTTAGACGTGGTGAATTGTAAAAACCTTCGGTAGGAGAGTAAAAAGTCAAAAGTCAAAATTCAAAACCGCACAGCTCTTACATTTTGACTTTTGACTTTTGAATTTTGACTTTTGAATTTTTACTTTTGAATTTATTTACGCGGCCCATCTTCACCCGGAGGCGGCGGCAAACGATCCCTTCCCGGCCCTTCTCCGTCTCTTCCCGGTGGCGGACCTTGCCTCCTCGGCGGTGCCATTCTTCTCAACACATCTTGTATGATCTCATCAAATTTTTTCTGTTGATCGGCATTGCATATTGCTCTTAACTTTTGAAAATGCCTGAAGGTTAGTATCTCCAATTGCTGTTCGGCTTCACTTGTTTTTCTGCTGCCTGCCATTATCAACGAATCTGGCGCACTTGCCTGTTGCAACAACGCGAAGAAAGCATCCTTTGCTTTGCGAATGCTGTCCTGCAAAGGCTTTTGGCCCGACTGGTGTTCGTCTCTTAGTTTTCTATATGCTTCACGTTGGGCTGAGTCGAGTTTTAATTCATTGCAGACGAACTCAAACACTTGTCCTCCTCCGCCAGGTGGTGGTTGCATTTCCCTTCCTCCCTTATCAGCAGCTTTGTGTGACCATAATAATGCAAGCGTTACAATATTGGCGGTCAACAAGAGCAATGTTATAACTGAGAGTAAAGGGTTATTTGTAAAATTTTTCATGTCCTCCTATTTATTCGTAAAGAGATGATGCGTCCATGTCATAAGCCTTTGCAAAAGATTCGATGGTTGCCGGCTTGCCGGGTTGTGTTGTCGTGCCTTTCGCTGGCTGACTATTCCATTGCGTTAAAAAAATGATATTCACAATGAGCAAGACCGAAAGTGCAGCCATTGCAAACACCGGGCGCAACACAAAAAATGGTTTGTGTTTTTCATCCAGTTCTCTTTGCATCCTGCCGGTGAGCCTGGTGTAAAAGAAATCGGGAGCAGTGGCTTTTTGAAGCCCGTCGGCGCTGGCCATTATCCGGTCGATCCTGCTTTCTTTATCCCTGTTTTCCATTGTTGAGTGATTATTGTTATGAATTAGATGTCGTTTTTTGGTAAAACCTTCGGTCGAAAAGTAAAAAGTTGAAAATCAAAATTCAAAACTGCCCGTTTTTGACTTTTCACTTTTGAATTTTGAATTTTGACTTTTGACTTTTGATTTCACCCCGGCCACCCATTTATTCATCGTTGAGCTTCTTCCGCAAATTCTGCTTGGCCCGCTGCAAAAGCGAGTCAACAGCCGATTCCGTGGTCTTTAGAATATCAGCGATCTCCCGGTAACTTAGCTCCTCTACTTTGTTCAGAATGAATGCGGTACGCTGGTTCTCGGGCAATTGATCCACCATCTTAAAAAGGATGGCGGCGTCTTCCTTATTTTCTTGGATGATACCGGGATGGATAAGGTCTCCGGGGTCAACGATCGGCTGGTTATTGTCGCCGAACAGGCTGCGGACAAAGCCAAATCGCTTTTTTCTTTTTTTACTGCGGAGGTGATCGAGTGACTTCGTGACCGTGATGCGATAGATCCAGGTAGATAAAAGTGAGTCGCCTTTGAATTGGCTGATGGAGCGATGCACCTGGATGAAGACTTCCTGTGCGATATCTTCTGCATCCTGCTGATGCTGCAGCAAACCGAGCGCTGTATTGAATACCCGATCACTGAATTGGTGCACCAATTCCTTAAATGCAGGCTCTTCTCCATTGCAAAGCGCAGTGATCAGTTGCTGTTCGGTCAAAAGTGGATGGGTTTATTAGGTACTGCAAATTAAGGTAAAAGTAAAAAGTTAAAACTGTGATAGGTGAAAATCACAGATTAATCATTATTACGCAGATTTCACAGATTGGATTTTCCTTCGGAAAATCTTTTGCCGAAGGCAAAGATCAGCGCAATCTAGATTAATCTGTGATTATTATTTTTTACTTTTGAATTTTGATCACTTATGAAACCCCAAAACAAATTGCGTGATCCTCTCATTGAATTTTTCTCCTTCCCCAAAAAGAAATGCGTGCTCTATCGGTATCACATAGATCGGGAAATCGGTTAACTCTGCTTCAAATTTTTGCAGACGTACCGCATCTTTTTCAGTAGTAAGAATGATCTTTTGATCTGAATTTATCTTGTTGAACTGTTTTCTTATCTCTTCCAGGTCATCGCTGTTGAAGATATGATGATCAGGAAAGCGCATCATGTCATAAGTATGTACCTCTCTTGTAAGAAATTCCTTTATCGGCCTGGGATTAGCGATGCCGCAGATCAGCAGCGTATCCATATCATGTGTTATCGCCATTTCTTTCCTGGTAAAAAGATGATATGGTACTCCGTAAACGATCTCCGTAAAATACACGGTTTGATTTTCTAATGGATGTATCTCTTTGGTGATCGATCTTTTTTCTTCTTCCGTGAGGCCTGGTTTGCATTTTGTGATGATGATGATATCGGCTCTTTTGCTACTTACGCGAACGTCACGCAGATCACCAGCGGGAAGCATCAGGTCCCTGGTATACAAATTTTTATGTTCGGTTAATAAAATGTTCAGTCCGGCTCTTACCGCCCGGTGCTGAAAAGCATCATCCAAGATGATCACCTGCGTATCCGGTTTATCGTGCAACAACTGGGGAATGGCCACCAGCCGCTCTTCGCCAACAGCAACGGTGATGTCTGGAAATTTTTCGTGGAACTGCATGGGCTCATCTCCTATCTCCAACGCGGTTGTTCCCACGCCGGCGATCGCAAAACCTTCTGTCTTTCTTTTGTAACCACGGCTGAGTGTAGCTGTTACAAATTGAGCCTTCATCAATCGCACAAGGTATTCCACCATGGGTGTTTTACCGGTACCACCTGCGGCAAGATTGCCTACGCAAATGATCGGGAAATTAAAAGAAGCAGACTTGAATATATTCTTATCATACATCCAGTTGCGCAACCATACAACGGCGCCGTAGATGAGGGAGAATGGGAGAAGAAGATATCTGAAGCTGCGGAGCAAAGGCTATTTGTTTAAAAGGTTTAGAAGGTTTAGATGGTTTAGGAGGTTTAGCGGTGTACATTCTAAACATTCTAAACCATCTAAACTGTCTAAACTAATTATTAACGAAGATAGAAAAGATTGTCGTCCCATAATTCCGCTCCGTCTTATAGTGAGGGAATTTTTTATAATCGTTGCGGGGAGTATGTTCGAGTACAAACCATCCTTTTGGCTTTAATAAACCCCTATCAAATATTTTTACGGGCAGATCGTCGATCGTTGCCAGGGCATAAGGTGGACCGGCGAATATGAAGTCGTATTGATCGGCAGTAGTGTCAATGAAGCGAAAGACATCTGATTTCACCACTTTGAAATTTTCAAACTTCAGTTGTGCTGATGTCTTTTTGATGAAATCATACATCTGGTTATCCTTTTCAACAATGGTAAGATCGGGCACTCCCCTGCTGGCCAATTCATAACTGATGCTTCCTGTGCCGCCAAAAAGATCAAGCACCTTTAGTTCATCCATTTCAAGATTATTCTGCAGGATATTGAAGAGTCCCTCTTTTGCAATATCAGTGGTAGGCCTTGTGTAAGGCATTTTCGCAGGCGGGTTAAGGCGCCTGCCTCCGTGTGTGCCCGATATTATACGCATAAGGCCGTTGCAAATAAATGACTGAAAAAATGAGGAGGATATTTTTTTATTTCTTCATTCAATGAAATATTCGCCGGTGGATCTACCAACCCGATCGTTAAAAAATATTTGTACAGCGTTGCAAACAAACTTGATCTGTCATCGATCATTCCACTACACCTCAGCGCAACATTAGCAGGCGCAATATCAAAGGCGCGACAAATATCCAATAGATGAAAGGCTGCATCTTCTGGGCTTTGGTATGAAAAATTTTGAATGGCCTGGAGTTTATCCTCCTTATGCAACATCGCCGTGAGCCTGTTATTATAAAATATCACATAGAGCTTGTTTGGCTCATTGGCAAAAAGATCAGGCAATACGGCGTATCCATGGGTTTGGCTGGCAAATAAAAAATGTTTGGCAAACACATCAGCTACTGCCGTTGGAACACGGTAAACCGTATGTTGGTTGTGTTTGAACATAAAATCGCTTTTCGCTTCACCGCGGTTGAGATCACCATATACCAGGTCGAGCATATCTCCCGAGTTTGCGGCATTCATCCATTCGTTGGGAACGAGCAGCGCTTCGGGAAAGGTCCAAACGATATCTGTTTTTTTGAATTGATATTTTAAGAGCGGCTCATTTTGAATGATATCATCCATTGTAGATGCTAACTGATCATTGCTCATGTCTAACGGAAAAGTATAGGCCACAAGGGAGGAAAAGGCATGATCGGCGTCTTCAGCAACGAAAGAAATGCCTGCCGGCCCGGCTTCTATCATTAAATGCGCCTCACTCGCGGTCAGATCAGCAGGCCTTATGGCAAAAGATGGATTCACATTTTAAGTTTGTGCCGCAAAATAAGATAATTTTACCGGCTTATGGAAAGTGCAGCAGCATTCAAAGATCTGAAAGTGCAGGTAACCAATCGGCAGATAATGTCGATCGCGTTGCCTATTACCTTGGCGATCCTGATACCGCAGATCAACATGCTTACCAATAGCATTTTTCTTGGTCGGCTTGATATCGAGTCGCTGGGCAATGCTGGGGTCACAGGTGTGTTCTATCTCATATTTGCTGTTGCCGGACACGGATTGAACAATGCTTTACAATCTGTGTTCTCCAGGCATGCGGGTGCCGATAACAGCAACGCGTTTAAAACCATACTGGCGCAAGGAATAAGGATCAGCCTGCAGTTTGCCGTGGCTGGAATTGTTATTACCTGGTTCATTGCCCCATTTATATTGAAAGCTGTGGCTGATCCCGCCGCATATCCACAAGAGATCAGTTTTTTAAAGATCAGGATATTGGGACTACCCTTCCTGTATTTATTTCAAATGGGCAATGCATTTTTAGTGGCATCACTCAATAGCAGGTGGCTGATGATCGGTTTTATCTGCGAAGCATCCGTGAATATTTTACTCGACTATTTGCTCATACAGGGAAGATTTGGTTTCCCGGCATTAGGATTCAATGGAGCTGCAATAGCCTCTGTGATCGCTGAAGCAGTTGGATTATTGGTGGTATTGCTGGTATTGTATAAAACCGGTTTGAAAAAACAATATGGGTTGCTGCAAAAATTCAAATATGATAAACCCATCACTAAACAGATACTCACCATATCTGCGCCATTGATGCTGCAATATGTGATCAGCGTAACCACATGGCTGGTATTTTTTATCCTTATCGAAGCCCGGCACGACAAAGTGGCTAAAGCCATCAGCAATACGATGCGCAATTTTTTTGGGTTGATCGGCGTGTTCGTTTGGGCATTTGCCGGAACCTGCAATACGATGGTGAGTAACCTGATGGGGCAACAAAGAGAAGATAAAGTGTTGGAAGCGATAACCAGGATCATGATGTGGAGTGTTGCTTTTTGCGTGCTGATGTGCAGTTTGATCAACTTGTTTCCTGAAACATTTTTCAGCCTCTTCGGACAAGATCATGAATTTGTTCGCCAGGGCATCCCGGTGATACGGGTTGTTTCTATTGGATTACTTTTTATGAGCATCGCAAATATCTGGCTTAATGGCGTTACCGGTACGGCCAAAACAAGGGTGAACCTGTTGATCGAAATATTCGCGATCACCGTCTACCTGGTGTACACCTGGGTATTTATGAAGCTTCATTATATTTCGCTGGCGATGGCATGGAGCAATGAGCTGGTGTACTGGTCAACGATCTTCCTGATGTCCTTTCTGTATTTGCGAAGTGGGAAATGGAAGACGAAAGTAAAAATGCAAAAGTAAAAAGTCAAAATTCAAAACGGCAGCCCTTTTTAATTTTGACTTTTTACTTTTGCCTTAAAAAAAGAACGGCCTCAATTTGAGGCCGCCTTCTTTATAGAACTAATCATAGGGGAAAACGCAAATACTTAAAGATGAAGGAATGTTTCATCAATGATCCGATCGTTGCCCGCGCCTGCCAAAGCATTATTATATTGTGTGATCAAACGGAATGCTGGTTTTTGCGTTGCGGTTGGTGGAACATATCCCCTGATATACTTCATGGTATTTGAATACCCGCCGTACCATGTAGGAGCAAAGTCATAGGTGATCGCTGAGAAAGTAGGATCAGTACCAGTTACAAAGTAATAGGCAGATCCACCCGCTGGATCAGGAACATTACCCATAGTTCCTGTCACAGTCTGTGCGTCAACTGGTGAGAATGTAGTAACAAAGTTGTAATTGTTAGACAAGGTACCACCGGCAGGAACACCTGCAGGAGGAACACCCGGTGCTGTAGCAAGACCTAAGCCGGCAGCGGGACCTGCCCATGTAACAGCTCCTGTATAGTTGTAACGCTGACCATAATCCTGGTAATCACCTGCGAGCGGATTTCCGATCACGTGATAATAGATGGTGCCAAAATTACCGCTGATATTAACCCCAGATGCATTGGTGATCGTTATCGGCAACATATAGCTTTTGGAACTGTTTATCTTATTTGGATAAAAAGTTACATTCACCAGGTCGGAATAGCTTTGACCAGCTTTTACCGTAACCTGGGTTGTTGTAAATTTAAATAAGCTATCCGGCATTTTTTCATACTGGTCGGTATGACTTGCATTGTATGCAACACGGGCTGCATCATCAACCGCAAGCGTTACCACAACATCATTGGGGGCTACGGTTTTAGACGCATAGTTTACCCTGAAACCTACTGAGTCTGAACTGCTGCTGGCATCGAACAGCAAAGCTGAAGTTGAAAAATTCTTCAATCCACCTTCCGGGATCAATACTGTTGGAGTCAGCTGACTGAAATCAACTGCGCCTTCATTCCTGTTCTTTACGCAAGACGCCAGGAATAACATGCCGCACGCAAGTGCAATACCCGCTAAATTTTTAATAGACATTTGTTTTTTCATTTTGATTTTGATTGTTTGTGTTTTAGTAATAGTTGTTATTAAATATTATGGCATCCAGAAGACCTTGGATGTATGATGATTGATGGTTCCCTGTGCACCTACATTTTCAATGTTGGTCTGGTATTCGATCGTTGGATAAAGTATCCTCGTTGGAATAGCATCGCCATCCCTGTTCGGATTCACCGAGATCGGAATATTTGCGGTAAATGGTAAACCAAGATGGAATAATCTCCTGTAATCGGCCCATGCCTCAAATGGAGTGATGTCCTGCATTGCGAGAAACTTCTGGCGCATGATGGCATTCAGTTTTTCATTGAACGTAACAGCCGCAGAATAATCAGTTTCTTTATCACCCTGGCTGGTATAAGTTGCTGCAGCAGCTGCACTCAAACCCAGGTAGGTGAAATTGGCTTGAACCCCGTTGTTGAACATCGCAAGATCTGATCCTGCGAGGAAACCCCTTAATATAGCTTCAGCCTGTAAGAAATAACTTTCTGAAGCGCTGAAAATAACTGCAGGTTGACTTACTGATTTTAAAACACCAGGACCAAACTTAGAAGAAAGATTTCCTGTTGCATTGCTTGTAGATCCTACCACGTTGCCTACATAACTGCCATCGGTGATGGGCGCATACCAACGGGTGTACCTCGGATCATTGTGGGCCTGGCTAAAAGTAATGACGTACTTTCCTGCTCTCCAAAAATCCTGTGTATATGAACCTGATATGCTATATGCAAAGCCATAAAAAGGATTTTGTTTTCCCGAAGAAGCCGTATAACCGGGATTGACTGCGGCATCAGTGGTTAAGAAGCCTGCGCCGTTTGCTACGATCTTGTTTATTTCGGATTGGATATAAGCTGATCTTCCGGGGATCTCTGTTTGACGGATCAATAATCTTAACCTTAAAGAGTTGGCGAATTTTTCCCAACTGGCGTTATTGCCTGCAAAGAGAATATCCTGTGTTGCAGAACCTGTAGCGTCCGGCCTTTTGAATAGAGTAACGGCACTATCTAATTGAGTTGAAAGCGCTTCGTAAATGTCTTTCCCGTTATCATATTTCGGCGTGACATTAAGCGTTCCTTTCAATGCTTCGGAATAAGGCACATTGTTGAACATATCTACCAATTGCTGAAACAGGTAAGCCTTCATGGTCTTTGCCGCAGCGATATAGAAATATTGATTGCTGGCAGTTGCTGTTTTTTCAATGTACTCGTAATCTTCCAGGTTGTCGTAGATATTGGTCCACAACCCGTTGTTGTCGGCAAAATCTGTTGTTTGTTTGTAGCTGGAACCATCCGAAGAATTGATGGCATAGCTGCCACTTGGCGCCCAGTAGTTCATCCATTCGCTGAAGACAGCATAGGTGGTAACTTGTGGAGCTGCTGTTGTTTTTAAAGCACTCGAGAGTACCAGGTCGATGCTGGCATTTGTAGGGTTGTTGGGATCGGTGTTGACGTCGAAGTAACTTTTACTACATGCCGACAGCGCCACCGCAACAACAAGGACCAGTCCCCCTAATCCTGTGATCTTTCTGTTGTTTGTCATGTTTGTTTGCGTTTGATTTAAATAATAGATTACCTGCTCACTCGTTTTGAGTTAAGTTCAAGTTCATGCGATGATGTCGGTTGGCTGCTGTACCGGCTGTGCGTAACCGGTATTTGGTTTAATCGGAGATCATTCTACGTGCGAATGGAATGAAGGCTCAAAATTACGAAAGATATGCTTGAATGAAATATCTCAATTCTTAACTAAAGGTTAAAGCTTCTAAAAAATTTAGTTGAATTAAAGACCATCTATCAAAGCCTTTACTGTAGGGCTTTCCACGATTTGGAGTAGTGGTATGAAAAAAAATAAATATGTTATTTTTTGTAGAAAAACTTCTATGATATTTTAAATAAAAATCATTTCAAACGATTTTTACCACAAGTGAAATAATTTATAATTGAAACTCAGGGATACCAACAGGTGTCCATCCGGTGAGGAGAAATTCTCTTTTTCTATCAATACCTTGCCTTCATCAAGCGTTGCATGGATCTCTTTCCCGAAGTGTAGCATGTATTGTGCAGATAGAGAACAATCAAAACGATCGGTGATATTAATATGCGAACCTAATCCTGCCTGCGCCGCCATGCTCCACCTTCCTGCATTGTTGGATCTGTTCTGTTGTTCAAAAACCTTGCTGTAGTCAAAGCAATGCCCTACAAGCAGATAAGGTTGCAATGTCTTGCCATCGGCTATGTCTTTTGGATAGAACATCATCGACCATCCGATATGATAGTCGTTTCTTGTAGTGAGCGATCCATTCTTTGACGTGATATAATCAAAGAACCATTCGGTGCCGATGCGCTTCGTGGCCTGGATACGAAATTGTCCGCCGATACCTTTACCGGCGGCTTCATCGTCATTGAAGACGCTGAAGGTATTCCTGGTACCAAGACTAACGGTTCCTGGCGTTCTGAAAGATGAATTTGTTTCCTGGGCAAACAAAGCGGTGGCTTGAAGCAGCATGATGCATGCCACGATGGTTTTGTTTTTCAATATTGGTTGATTTTGGTTGAGTAGAGATAGTGCTATGAAGTCGAAACGACGAGTGATATGATTTATTGAGGTGGAAAAGTTAAAGGAGATATAAAAGAAAATCACAGATTAAACGATACTTCGGCTTCGCTCAGTACGCAGATTACGCAGATGATAGTTTAATAATTTAAAGAGCCTTCGCGATTCGGACTCCAAAGTTTTGAAAACTTCAGAAGTCTTTAGAAATTCTTACGAAGTAAAAATAATCTGCGGAATCTGCGCAATCGTTTAAATCAGCGATTTTCTTCCTTCAATCTGCGATTTTACTTACCAACCCAGACATTGTTCTCGAAATTCATATCCGGGAATATTTTGTCAGGATCTATTTCCACCTTGATCAATTCTTCGGTCACCGGCAATTTAACCTTCCATGTTGTGGTATTGTTCCAAACCTCGGCTGGAAGTTTGATCTCTCCTTTTTTTCCGCTTTTTGTTTCATAGACCATGATCACGGGCATTGCCATCTGATCAAGATTTGCGATGGTAACCGTTGCACCCTGTGCCGGGATACTATTTTCATATTTCACAGACAGTATGGCCTGATCGAGTTTATAATTTTCCAGGAACCATCCTCTCCAAAACCAGGCCAGGTCCTCTCCTGCCGCATTTTCCATCGTACGGAAAAAATCCCATGGTGTTGGATGTTTAAAGGCCCAGTTCTTAATATAAGTTCTGAATGCATAATCAAAACGCTCATGGCCAAGTATCTGGTCACGCAATAGCTCCAATCCGTAGCCGGGCTTGAAGTACAATGCGATGCCGATATTCGCTTCTTTCATGGCATCGGGTGTTGTTAAGATGGGTTCGGTGTTATTGCCAAACATGTAAGGCGCGGCCTGATCCATTTTTTGCGGCTCGCCTTTGTATTCACCATTATTGAAATCTTCGCTCGCGATAGAATTGATGAAAGTATTAAAGCCTTCATCCATCCATCCATATTTGCGTTCATTGCTGCCAACGATCATCGGGAACCAGGTATGGCCAAATTCATGATCGGTAACACCAAACAAGCCTGCGGTCTCGGCTTTGTAGCCACAAAAAACAATACCGGGATATTCCATGCCACCAACATTACTGGCAACATTCGTTGCAACAGGGTAAGGAAATTCGTACCAACGCTTGCTATAGTTTTCTATGCTGCCCTTGGTGTATTCCGTTGCACGGCTCCATCCTTTTTGTCCATTGCTTTCAACAGGATAGACACTCATTGCCAGCGCCGCTTTTCCGCTTGGTAAATTCATTTTTGCTGCATCCCATATAAAAGACTTCGACGATGCCCATGACACATCTCTTGCATTGGATATCTTATAATGCCAGGTGAGATTGGTGCCGGCCGGTCGTGATGAAGGATCAAGCACCTCTTTTTCTGTGCGGATCATCACCGTCTTATCGCTTTTTCTTGCTTCAGCAAGGCGACTTATCTGCGTTGAGGTCAACACATCCGATTCATTCTGTAATTCGCCGCTACAAACAACGATATGGCTTGCAGGTGCCGTTATGCTTACGTCGAAATTTCCGTATTCAAGATAAAATTCACTGGGACCAAGATAAGGCAGCGTATTCCATCCCTGCACATCATCAAACACACACATGCGTGGATACCATTGGGCAACCGTGAATATATTTCCATTCTTTGTTTTTAGAATGCCGCAACGATCGGCGCCGTACTCAGGCAAGGTAAAGGAATAGGCAATGGTTATTTTTACCACATCACCGCCGGGCTTCACTGCCTGGGATAATTTTATCTGCATCCGGGTATCGTTCACCAAATAATCTGCCGCATTCTTTTCTCCGGCTATTTGTACCGACTTGATCTTGAATCCTCCGCTGAATGTGCTTTTGGAATCTCCATACCGGCTGCGGCTATCTACCGGCATCCTTGCTTGTCCGCGGCTTTCTTTATTGAATAGATTTTGATCCAACTGCAGCCATAGATAAGGCAGCACATGCGGACTATTATTCTTATAAGTGATCGTTACGCTGCCACTTATTTCATTTGTGACATCGTTAAGCGTTGCCGCGATCTCGTAGTCAGCTTTGTTTTGCCAATAGCCAACATTGGGCTCACCGGTTGCGGCGCGACTGATTGTACCTCCTACCGGGTAAAAGAAAGGAGAAAAAAGTAAGTGGGGATTATATTTTGAACCGCTTTTGTCTTCGTCCTGTGCAAATAGCGACAGCGACAAAAAGAATAAGCAAGAAACAGAAAGCAATTTCTTTATCATAGATGTTGTTTTTACTTACCGAAGATAAATAAAAGCTTTGCATCTTGTTCAATCAATTGACTATCGGTAACGAACTGTCTCCGCCGGCCGGCAGATGTCGAAGGCGGGTTGACCTAACATGGACCCGGCTTCGACAAGCTCAGCCTGACAACATTCAAAACGATGTATAACTTGGCTACTCGAATTTTTGAATGAACGCCAGCATTTTCTTACTGTCTTCCTTGATAGCCGGGTCATCTTCTGTGTGATTGGGTAGTGTGAGCAGCAGTTTGAGGGTTGAAACGGCTTTATCCTTTTGGCCGTTTCGTTGATAAGCTTTTGCGAGCTCAAATAAATTAAGGATAAATCCCGATGTAAGTGATTCTGATTTTTCAAAGGCGGCAACAGATTCTTTGAAGGACGAAGGGGGCAAGCCTCCATAAAAAAGTTTAACTGCAGATCTTTCGAAAAAGTTTAGGCTGCTGATCTCATAGTGCCATCTGCCCAGCACGTGCCAGGCCAAAAAACTATTGGGATCGGTCTTTAAAGCAATGTCGATGTATTTCCTAATGTCTTTTGCATTAGCTATTTTTTCTTTTCCCGATTTACTCATCGTTGATCTTCCCAACGCGATGGCCATAGAGGTGCTGGCTTCTGCATTTGTAGGGTCTATCTTAAGGGCTGTTTCTGCATAGATCTTTGCAGCCGCGTAATAATTATCACGAACTGTATTGTCTTTCTGTCGCTTGCCGATCCTGCTGCACAATTCGCTGCATTTGCTGAGCGCATGCAGATTAGTAGGTTTTATCTTAAGTACTTCTTTGAATTTAACATAGGCTGCCATCTCATCGGGAATGGCTTCGAGCCGGTCAGCTTCTTTTATAAGCGCAGTCACGTCCTGTGCCGCCGGGTATAAAAAAGCGAGGGTAGATAAAAAAATAAATATAATGTGCTTCATGCTAAAATTCCTTTTTATAAGTAACGCCAACCGCACCCTGTATTGTTGCAAAAGGTGGATATTTTTTTTGAATATTCACTTTTACCGAGCTGGTGCGCTTCTCTGCCGCATATATCAAATTGGCCAAATCCTGTGCCACGGTTTCCAGCAGTGGCGTTGGTATCGCCATCCTTTGTGCTGTAATTGCATATACTGATTCATAGTTCACCGTCTGGCTCAATGTTGTAACCGGTTCATTTCCATCAACCATAACGTCAACATTGACCTCATATAGATTCCCCAGAAGCTTTTCTTCTTCGTAGATGCCGTGGAAGGAATGGAACTGGAGGCCTATTAACGAGATTGTGAACACGTTGGGTAATTGATAATTGGTTAATGGATAATTGATAATTTTTTCAATCCAAAAGAGTTTTACGAAAAGGGAAGGCTATAACAGGTTGATGGCATTATCAATTATCCATTAATTAATTATCCATTAACCAATTATCCATTATCAATTCCATTCAATGCAATCCCTTCTCACTCAAATACCTCTCCGCATCCAGTGCAGCCATACAACCGCTGCCTGCTGCAGTTACTGCCTGGCGATAAATCTTATCCTGCACGTCGCCGGAAGCAAACACACCTTCCACATTTGTTTTAGAAGTTCCGGGTATCGTTTTAAGGTAACCGGCTTCATCCATGTCGAGCCAGCCTTTGAAAATATCGCTGTTGGGCTGGTGGCCGATGGCGACAAAAAAAGCACTTACCGCAATGTCTTGTTTTTCTCCTGTTTGATTATTTTTTATGCGAACGCCGTCAACTTTATTTTCACCCAACACTTCATCTGTCTCGCTGTTCCAATAAATTTTTATGTTTGGAGCGTTGATCACCCGCTCCTGCATCACCTTGCTCGCCCGCATTTCATGTCGCCTTACGATCATGTGCACCTGCGAGCATATCTTGGAAAGATATAGCGCTTCTTCTGCCGCAGTATCTCCTGCCCCCACGATCGCCACCTCTTTTCCTTTGAAGAAAAATCCATCACAAACGGCACAGGCGCTGACACCATAGCCATTCAATCGCTGCTCACTTTCGATATCCAGCCATTTTGCAGAAGCTCCTGTAGAAATGATCACGGAATCAGCTTCGATCCATTTTTCTTCATCGATCTCCACCTTTAGCGGGCGCACAGAGAAGTCAACATTGGTTGCCAATCCATAACGGATATCTGCACCCATGCGCTTCGCCTGGTTCTCAAAATGAACCATCATCTCCGGACCCTGTACCCCATCAGGATAGCCCGGATAATTTTCTACTTCTGTGGTGATGGTGAGCTGGCCACCAGGCTGGATGCCCTGGTATAATACGGGCGCCAGTCCTGCCCTTGATGCATAAATTGCAGCCGTGTATCCTGCCGGACCCGAACCAATGATCAAACAATGTACCTTTTCTATACTCATAATTTTATTTTCAACCTATCGCGAATGTAAATGAATTATTATTTTGAATTTTGAATTCAAAATTTAAAATTCAAAATAATCAATGCGCTACCACAGTGCCGTACCATGCCGCATAGCCGCAGAATACGCCGAGCGCTCCATTGCTTATATTGCCCACCACTTTACCCGGCTGCGAAAATGGATTGCCAACACTTTGTTTTGCAAATTCCCAGGTGCTCCAGAAAGTATAAGTGGCCTTATCAATATTACAGAGTTTTAAAGTTACCGTATCCCCCTTCTCAAAAAAATTGTCACTAAGCCCTACCGGAGTATTGTTGTCAACACCGGGATCTACCTGCACTTCATAAGTTGTGCCATCGATGATCGAATCATCGAAAACTGAATTTTGACCGGGCAAGAACGATTCATGGTTCCTCTTTGTAAAATACCGGATATAGTTACCGAGGCCCGGAGGATCGGTTGTTCTTACCATCATCACTCTTTTATTGGTATCTGGGTTCATCGGCGCTTGCTTAAACCAGATCGAATCAGGATACTTGGTGAGCAATGGAATGGTTGTTTTGGCCTCATAATTCTTCCCCTTAGAGTTAATGAGCATGGTATATTGCTTATTGAACTCGCCGGTAAAGGAAGTGGTAAGATTCGACGAATCAACACCGTAATAATAGGCCGTGTATCCACCACCAAGGGGCAATGTGTATTCTCTCAGTTTGTGCGTGAGGGTTCCATTGGATATGTAGATATCAGCGTCATGCACAAAAGAGGCGACTAAAATAGAAGCTGTTATCTCAGAGAAATAATTCATGCTGGTTGTCAATACCACCGTCGGCGTTCTTCCATTTTCAATTTGGGCATCCACAACCAATAAGGGGTCAGCATTCTTCAACTCGATATCAATATTCTTTTCGCAGGAAGAGAACAGTACGATCGCGAAAAGAAACAGGGGATACTTCATGATGATGTAAAATTAAAACAATAATTGCTACGAAAAGTTCAAGCCGTGGTCGCGTGTCCCCACCGACCACGAGCCGGGGATTATTTAACTGGATTCGGAAACAACCCGCTTTTCATAATTCCACCAACATAAAATTCAATGCGGTGAGCCACCCGGTGAGTCACCCCAAGAGGGTGGCTAACCGCATGGGGTGACCCACCGCAAAAAAAATCCTCCCGTTTTATCGGGAGGACTGATCAATTAACCCATCAAAATATCATTATCCCAGGTATGCCTTAAGGGCACCACTATACCGGGCTTTTTGTAAACGTTTAATAGCTCTTTCTTTGATCTGGCGGATACGTTCTTTGGTAAGATCATATTTCTGGCCGATCTGTTCGATAGTAACACCATTTTCTCCATCCAATCCGAAATAGGCATTAACGATCTCGGCTTCGCGTGGACTAAGTGATTTCAATACCCTGCGGATCTCATTTTTCAATGAATCATGCATTACATCTTCATCGGTTTCGTCGGCGCCTTTGAGCAGATCGCCCATGGCAACGTCTTCTGCCTCGTGCACAGGTGCATCAAGGGAAGTATGACGTGTATTGCTTTGGAAGATATTGTTGATCTCAGTTTCGCTCATTTCAAGCAATTCTGCCAGCTCTTCGGTGCTTGGTTCACGCTCGTGCTCTTGCTCAAAAGCCATATAGGCTTTATTGGCCTTATTGTAGGTACCGATCTTATTTTGTGGAAGACGAACCAACCTGCCCTGCTCGGCCAAAGCCTGCAATATCGACTGGCGGATCCACCATACGGCGTAAGAGATGAATTTAAAACCCTTGGTCTCATCAAAACGCTGTGCTGCCTTGATCAGGCCGAGGTTTCCCTCGTTGATCAGGTCACTCAGTGAAAGACCCTGGTGCTGGTATTGTTTTGCCACTGAAACTACGAAACGAAGGTTTGCCTGAACGAGTTTGTCCAAAGCCCGCTGGTCGCCCATCTTGATCTTTTGGGCCAATATGGTCTCCTCTTCGGGAGTGATCATCGAAATCTTTGAAATCTCCTGCAGATATTTCTCTACCGCCTGCGAATCCCGGTTGGTGATCTGTGTAGCTATCTTTAATTGCCTCATTTGCTTGATTTAATTCAGAAATATAACGTGTATTGGACAAGAAATGTTTGAAAAAGGTTGCAAATACATGGTTAATACTGCAATTCGAGCCCTAAAAACGTGTGCAAAATTACGTTAATAATCTTGTATTTCATAGTGTTAGTGTATAAAAGGGGGCATTGGTGGATAAATGGGAACGAAAATGGCGAATTGTTTAGAAGGGCTAGAGGGTTTAGGAGGTTTAGGCAGAGTGCTTAACTTCTAAACCCTCTAAACCTGCTAAACCTTCTAAACCCTCTAAACCTTCTAAACAAAACCTCATTGTCTTATATTTGCCTCATGATCACCGACCTCCGCTCCGATACATTTACCAAACCTACGCCAGCCATGCTGGAAGCCATGTTCAAGGCTCCGGTTGGCGATGATGTTTTTGGTGAGGATCCCTCAGTCAACCAATTGGAATCAATGGCAGCCGACATGTTCAAGATGGAAGCCGCCTTGTTTTGTCCGAGTGGTACCATGACCAACCAGATCGCCATTAAGTGCCATACCCAGCCCGGCGACGAAGTGATCTGCGATAAATCGAACCATGTTTACATTTACGAAGGTGGTGGTATCGCTTTCAACAGCGGCTGCCAGGTTAAACCCATCGATGGCAACCTTGGAAGAATAACTGCCCAACAGGTTCTTGAATCGATCAACCCCGACGATCCCCATAAGGCAAGGACCCGCCTGGTAAGCCTCGAAAACACAGCAAATCGCGGTGGCGGAAGTTGTTATGAATTCGCTGATTTTAAAGTGATAAGAGAGGTTTGCTCAAAAAATGATTTACGCCTTCATCTTGACGGTGCAAGGGTATGGAATGCGCTTGTTGCCAAGGGAGAAAAGCCGACAGATTATGGCGAGACATTTGACAGTATCTCTGTTTGTCTGAGTAAAGGATTGGGAGCTCCTGTTGGGAGTTTACTGCTGGGAAAACAGAACTATATCAAACAGGCAAGGAGGGTAAGGAAGGTATTTGGTGGAGGGATGCGACAGGCAGGTTACCTTGCGGCTGCCGGTATTTATGCGCTGGAGCATAATATCGGGCGTTTGGCCGAGGATCATGAGCACGCCAAAGAGATCGCTGCCGCTTTGAGCAGCAAACCGTTTATTGGTAAGATGATGCCCGTTGAAACCAATATCCTCATCTTTGAGGTTATCGGCGACCATACTCCCGCTAGCTTTTGCAACAAGCTTCGGCAGCACAAGATCCTATGCCTTCCGATCTCTGCCACGCAAGTGCGAATGGTAACACATCTTGATATCTCTAAAGAAATGATAAAAAACCTTGTTCACGTGATCGAGGCACTATAATTGACGATATTGGCTGCACCTTAACTTAATCAAACCAAAAAACAACCAACATGAAGTTTTCCCTGATCAGCATTTCAGTAGCGGTTCTGTTTGCCCTATCGTCTTGCAAAAAGACCGACGACACCCCGGCGACAGTAAATATCAATTTCATTTTTAAATTCGATTCTACACAGGCAAGGCTCAATGCAGTTGGTGGAGTATCTGCTATGCCTGCAGGTCATGCGGGACAATCGCCTCGATTTAATACAATGAGTGCGCATTACCTGGAATTGGCTCCTTCTCCGACAACACTATTAGGCGCGGGAGCGGTGCTGTACAAAGCTCCGGAAGTAACTACAGGAGGTGCTACGGCGATTGATTTTTCTAAATCCAATTTCGCTGGCAACAACGCCACATTCCTAAGTGTGCCCGTGAAAAGCTTTGCAGCCGGCACTTATACGTGGTTGCGTGTATCTCTGGCCTACCAGAATTACAATGTATATATAACCACTCCTGCCGCAGTGATCGATGCTACTGTTGCTTCATTCATTGGGTTCAATACTTACCTGTCATCTTTTAAAGTGAAAGATTCAACAGTTGTGGTAAATGCCAATAAATTACAGGGTTTTTGGGCTCTTGAAGGCCAAGCGCTCGGTTTTGGATCCGTGAGCACAGGACAAGCGCCTCCGGGAGCCACTACTGTACCCAATCCTTTGTCTTTAACTTCTCCCATTCCAGCAGGTTCATGCGTTGTTACAGGTGCATTCGCGTCGCCGCTGGTAGTTACGGGTAATGAGACAAGCGATATCAACGTAATCGTTTCTCTTTCTACCAATAAAAGCTTTGAGTGGATCGACGGTAATGGTAATGGAAAATATGAGCCCCTACTTGGCGAATCGGTAGTGGATATGGGAATTAGGGGAATGATCCCGACGAAGTTGTAAGTTGTAAGTTGGTAGTTGGTAGGAGGAACCAGTACAATTTAGCAACATTAATTTTTTGATGATAAGAAGCCGCAGTTTTAACGACTGCGGCATTTTTTTTGAATAACTTAGAGTGTCGAAATCTAATGCGGCTCCAAAATATTAAATATTACTTATTAAATCTTCAATAAAGACATGTTTCCAAAGATCGATCCCACCACTACCCCATCCTGGCAGGCTTTGCAGGAGCATTACGCGGAGATGAAAACAACGCATATGGAAGATCTGTTTGCTACAGATGCTGAGCGTTTCAATAAATTCTCATTGGGACTTCCAGACATCGTTTTTGATTATTCAAAGAATATCGTCACTGAAAAGACCATGAAGCTTTTGCTTCAACTGGCAGGCAACTGCAAATTGGGCGAAGCCATTGAAGCCATGTTCAGTGGAGAAAAGATCAATGAAACCGAGAACAGGGCTGTATTGCACACCGCGTTGAGAAATTTTTCCGGCAAGCCGGTGATGACTGATGAAAAAGATGTGATGCCGGATGTGCAGGCTGTATTGAACCAGATGAAAGATTTTTCTGAAAAGATCCATAGCGGAGAATGGAAGGGCTTCACCGGGAAAAAAATAAAGTATATCGTCAATATCGGCATCGGTGGCAGTGATCTTGGTCCTGTGATGGTAACAGAAGCTTTGAAACATTATTGGGTAAAAGATATTCAACCCTATTTTGTAAGTAATGTGGACGGAACGCATATTGTTGAAACGCTGGAAAAATTAGACGCGGAAGAGACACTCTTCCTCATCGCCAGCAAGACCTTCACCACCCAGGAAACCATGACCAATGCGCATACCGCAAGAACCTGGTTTTTGGAATTTGCAAAAGACGAAGCGCATGTTGCCAAACATTTTGTTGCACTTTCAACCAATAGCGCAGAAGTTACCAAGTTTGGGATCGATCCCGCAAATATGTTCGTGTTTTGGGATTGGGTAGGCGGACGTTATAGTTTATGGAGTGCTATCGGGCTTTCGATAGTCCTTACGGTTGGCTATGATAATTTTGAACAGTTATTGAAGGGTGCACATGAGGTTGACAAACATTTTTCAACCACCCCATTCGAAAAAAATATTCCCGTTGTAATGGCTTTGATCGGCATTTGGTATGGAAATTTCTTCGGTACTTCCACCGAAGCCATTTTGCCTTACGATCAATACATGCATCGCTTTGCTGCGTACTTTCAACAGGGCAACATGGAAAGCAATGGAAAATATGTTGACCGGAATGGAAAGAAAGTAACCTACTCTACCGGACCCGTGATCTGGGGCGAGCCTGGAACCAATGGCCAGCATGCATTTTACCAGCTCATTCACCAGGGCACACAAAAGATACCTTGCGATTTTATTGCACCGGCCATTTCGCATAATCCCGTTGGCGATCATCATCAAAAACTGCTGAGTAATTTCTTTGCTCAAACTGAAGCGTTAATGAATGGAACCCTGGCCCGTGCAGGCGAAACAGCCACTGACCCCTACCGGATCTTTGAAGGCAACCGGCCTACTAATTCCATTTTGGTAAAACAAATAACCCCTTCCATTTTAGGAAACCTCATCGCTCTTTATGAGCACAAGATATTTGTTCAAGGCGTGATATGGAATATCTACAGCTTCGATCAGTTTGGTGTGGAATTGGGCAAAGTGCTTGCGGGACGAGTGCTGGGCGAGTTGAGCGACGGTAAAAAAGTAAGCGTACATGACGCTTCTACAAATGGTTTGATCAATACTTATAAGGACATGCGGTAGCGGTCTCGACGGCTCCAAGCCGTCTGACCGCTTCTCAATATCTATCAGGAACCATCAATTGCGTTTCCTTGTAAACATGAAATACAGGTGAGCGCCTGTCATGCAGTCCTCCACGGTAAACTATCGTAATATTCTTGGTTTTATTTGGTACCGGCATGTTGTCGTCGATGATAGCCAAATTAAGTTTCCATAAGCTGTATCCTTTTCGGGGGATGAGAATGAATTGCCTGCCGTTGTCCTGGCTCTTTCCAATATTCGCAGGTATTTCATCTACCCGGCTAACAATAGCTGTATAACGTGTCTTGTCGTACGACACCCCTGCTATCACTGGTGGTTTTGTTCCAGAACACTCTACATAAATAAACCGTTCTATCATCGGCTTTGGGTTAATGATATTGCCTTTGTCATCCGTCATCGCCATACCCGGAATGCTTTCGGTATAAAATGCATAGGCACGCTTTATCAAGGGCGCATTTTGTGCAAATCCGTTGACGATGCAAAAACCCGTCAGCAATAAGATGATCAGCCTCTTTTTCATAACCCGTTTTGTTTTCAAATTACATTTTTTTAACAAGATGTTGTCTAAACTGCAACTATAATACCAGCCTCTGGTTTGCAGGAATAAAAATATGCCGTAACTTGTTAAAACTAAAAACTGCATTATGAAACCAACACTTGTTGTATGCTTTTGCCTGGCTGCTTTCGCATCCAATGCGCAGTTCAAAACGCCGGCGTCAAAGTTTAGGTTTGATAGCGAGCTATTCAAACCAAGACCGCTAACATCAGCATCATTCAGCCTGGTTCCTTCTCAACCCAAAGCAACGTTGATAGCTACCAATAACCTGGGGAAAATATATGTGCTTCCAAAAGATAATATGCCCTGCCTTGTACCAAATATCAGCCAGGTAACTGCCATGCCCAATGCGAGAAAATACTTCGACAATTCCTTAATGTTGAATCCTTACAAAACAGAAGAGATCATTCCTCAACAATAGCAGCTTCGAGTGGTTGGTGAGGACACGCAACCACGGCATTCCGATAGAGACACGGATGACACGGATCTAGACTGATCTTCACGGATCCTGATCCGTTTTACCCGCTCTCATCCGCGTCATCCGTGTTTCTATTATCCGCAGTCTGTTCTTATGCGGTTGGTGAAAACACACAACCACGGCGGACAAAAAAAATCCTCCCGAAGATCGGGAGGATGTAAATGCAGTTGGTTTTGGGCTTATTTTACCACTTGTCTACTTCCTCATGACTTCCGTTATCAGCAGCTGGTGTGTCGCTGGCGGGAGTTGAGTTATCTTCAACAGGTGTATCGTTTTGATCCGCCGCAGGGGCTTCTTCAGTTTTTTCTTCAGTTGCTTCTGTCTCGGTACTTGCAGATGCAATAGGCGCCGATGAAGATTGGCCCTGTCCTCCATCTTCTCCTTCATACGGAGTATCGTGGTTGAAAGCGTCGAAATCAAAATCAGGCATCAATTCTGTTTTCACATAATCGATGGCTTCGCCAAGTCCTTTGATGAATTTATTGAAATCTTCTTTGTACAGGAAGATCTTATGCCTGTCATAGCCTTCAGAATCGAAGCGTTTGCGGCTTTCAGTGATCGTGAGATAATAATCATTGCCACGTGTTTCTCTCACATCGAAAAAGTAAGTCCGGCGTTTTCCGGCCCTGATGCGTTTGCTATAAACGCTCTCCATTTTTTTGTCATTGTTTTCGTACGCCACTGGTATAAATTTTTAGTTTTAAACGATTTAGCCCTTTGTTTAGGCTGAGCAAAGATAGAATTGTTTTCGAATCCACAAAATAATTGAGATTGGGTAATTATTTCCCGCAGATTGCGCGGACAGCGCAGAAATCTAATCGGCGGGATCAGCCCAATCTGCGGGGAAACAGATCCCCTAATTCCCGTCTTCCTGCTCCTGCTGGCGGGCATACATTTCGGCATAGATGGCGTTATTTTCCAGCAATTCCGCATGGGTACCTTCGCCCACTATTTTGCCCTGGTCGAGCACGATGATCTTATCAAATTCAAATAAAGAAAAAATACGGTGGGTGATGATGATGGCCGTCTTGTCCTCGAGGTAGGCGTATAAATTACCAATGATCTCTTTTTCCGTTCGGGCATCAACGGCGCTCAGGCAATCGTCAAATATCACTACCTGCGGGTCCTTTATCAGCGCCCTGGCAATGGAAATGCGTTGTTTTTGGCCTCCACTCAGCGTAACGCCTCTCTCGCCGATCATGGTTTCATATCCATGGGGAAATTTGATGATATCTTCGTGCACGCTGGCTTGTTTGGCGGCGTGAACAACCGCCTCTTCCGTCGCCTCATTCATACCGAAGCGGATATTATTACTTACCGTTTCGCTGAATAAAAAGATATCCTGCGGCACATAGCTGATCTGCGACCGCAATGAAGCGAGATCGATCTTATTGATCGGCACCCCATCGAACGTGATCATTCCCTGTTGGGGTTCGTACATGTGCAATAGCAATTGGGCAATGGTTGATTTACCTGAGCCTGTTCTTCCCACGATGGCGATCTTCTCTCCCTCCCTAACCTGCAGTGAAAAATCCTTCAGTGCATTGATGCCCGTATGCGGATAAATAAAATCGACATTATTAAAAGAAATATTTCCCTGGAATGCTGCCGTTATTTTTTCTGCTGAATTTTTTATCGTTGGTTCAGTATGTAAAAACTCATTGATCCGCCTTTGCGAAGTTGCCGCACGCTGCGTAGTGCTGGCCGTCCACCCGATGGCGCTGATGGGGAAGGTCAGCATTTGGATATACATGACGAATTCAAGGATCTGGCCCACACTTGCATCCTTTACGCCGTTTACCACGTCCAGGCTTCCCACCATTATCGTTATCAATGTGCTCAGCCCGATCAACAATGCCATGCTGGGGAAATAGATCGCTTCGGTCTTGGCAAGACTCAATGCATTTTCACGGTATGATTCACTGTTCTTTTTAAAGAAACCAAACATGGCTTTTTCCTGCACGAAGGATTTGATAACGCGGATCCCGGAATAAGATTCCTGTGCGTTCGTTGTGAGATCACTCAGCAAGGATTGTATCCGTTCACTCTTCTTATTGATGATATTATTTACAAAATAAATGGTGATGGCAAGTATTGGTAATGGCGATAACGCCACGAGTGTAAGCTTTGGGCTCGCTTTGAGCATGAAAAAAATGCTAAAGCCGATCACGGCCGCCAGGTTGATAAAATACATGATGGCAGGACCGGTGTACATCCGCACGCGGCTTACGTCTTCCGCGATACGGTTCATCAGGTCGCCAGTACTATGTGTTTTATAAAAATGCGTATCGAGTTGCTGGTAGTGCGAAAATATCTCGTTCTTCTGATCGTACTCAATATGCCGGCTCATCACGATGATGGTTTGTCGCATCAGGAACATGAAGAATCCGCTGATGATCGCCAATACCAATAAGATCAAACCCGCAAAAAGAACTTTGTGCGATTGTGATGGATCCTCATCGAATTTTTTTAAGACCCACTTTACAATGATATCATAATTCTTTTCATCAGATTTCAAAACATTTAAACTGCTCTTGTCACCGGGAGATTTTATGGTATACACAACGGTGTTGACCACATAACGTGTTATCTGTGGCGCCAGGATTCGAAAATAATTGGTGAGCACCACGAACACGATGCCCAGCATAAAATGCCAGCGGTATTTCCAGAAATATTTATTGAGGGTGGAGAGATGTTTCATCCACTGCAAAAATAGGTGAAATAGATCAGCGTTGTTTTAGGAAAAGGATGGTTGGCTATTCTAAATTCATTGCCGTTGACTTAAGTCAACGGCAATGAAAGCAGTCAAATAATTTAATCGATATCTATTTTTTGCATCCTTGGAACCAGGAAATGCATGATGAGCCAACCTAAAAGATAAGCCGCACCGCAAATGAAGAACATGATATAGTAGCCGGTTTGGATCTTGCCGATACTTTCGAAATAAACGAACATTCTTTTCTGAACCAGCAGCGTTAACAAGATACCCCCAAGGCCTCCAAACATGCCGCCAATGCCTGTTACAGACGCAGTAGCTTTCTTTGGAAACATATCACTAACCGTGGTGAAAATATTGGCACTCCATGCCTGGTGTGCAGCCGCAGCAAGCCCGATCACTGCAACGGCTAACCACATGTTTACGTCGCCTGCCAGTTGTGCAAATACTACGGGAACTACAAGAAAGGCATAGATCAACATACTC
>Ga0070682_100000327_pt1 | contig 32624 bp, 23 predicted proteins | sample KBSC63LmetaG_FD_64668 | JGI IMG/M metagenome (GOLD analysis project Ga0070682, IMG submission 64668) | Corn rhizosphere microbial communities from Kellogg Biological Station, Michigan, USA - KBS C6-3L metaG | ecosystem: Host-associated > Plants > Roots > Rhizosphere | place: USA: Michigan...
TTCATTGGAATTTTCAAAAGGTTAACCAATGCCGGAATAATCATAAAACCACCTCCCGCTCCCACCAATCCGGTTAGAACACCTACAACAGAGCCCTGTCCTGCTGCCAGCAAAGTATTATTCTTATCTGCAGTTCTTTCTGACTGTTTTTCTGAAGCATTGTTTTTTATCATTTTATAAGAAGCAAGAATCATCAGGCCCGCAAAAATCAATAATAAAAAAATGTCTCTGGTAATGGTAAAGTTCTGTATTCTGAATACTTCCTCCGGAATTAAAGGGAGAAGGTATATTCTGGTCAAAAAGATGGAAAGCACAGAAGGAATTCCGAATATTAATGCCATTTTAACATTGATCAACCCTTTTTTAAAGTATGACACTGATCCCGCCAAACTGCTTACTCCCACTATAAAAAGGGAATATTCTGTTGCTAAAAAGGCATCAATGCCAAAAAGATAAACCAGAACGGGAACGGTGAGAATACTTCCTCCGCCTCCGATCAAACCGAGAGAAACCCCTATTAAAACTGCTGCTGCATATCCTATAATTTCCATTTTACTATTCAAATATTCTGATGCAAAAATGGGAAAGTGAAAGGAAGGCTACAGCTACTTTTGTTACATAAGGAAAGTTTAACACGAATGAACACTAATATGTTCACAAAGGACACAAGGAAATACCCGAGGTTGGTTCTCCTTTGGTTTGCAATGACAGGTTGACCACCCCGTCAAAAATTCTCTGAATTTTCGCCACCCCTCCAAGGGGGGGGAATATGAGTGCCCTTCATTAAAATGAGGTATCGTTTATGAATTGAGGGTTTTCAGGAGGATAATTTTGTTTCTGCCCAACTTTAATTTTCCGTCTTCTTCAAGCTGCTTCAGGAGTCTGGAAACGACTACCCTTGCGGTACCCAGCTCATTTGCAAGCTGTTCATGAGTGGTGTTTATGGTTTCAGAGTGGGTAAGTTCTGATTTTTTCTGCAGCAGATTCAACAGTCTTTCATCTACTTTTTTGAAAGCAATTGCATTGATAATATCCAATAGTTCTTCAAACCTTTTATGATACAATCTGAAAATATAGTCTAACCATTCCGGGTGCTCTTTGATGAATAAAGAGACTTTGTCTACCGGTAAAAAAAGGATTTCCGCATCTTCTTCAATTTCGGCTTTTACGATGCTTTTTTCATTATGCATTCCGCCAAGAAAAGACATGATACAGCTTTCTCCCGCTTTGATGTAGTACAGTAAAATTTCACGTCCGTCTTCTTCAGTTCTGATCACTTTCAGCATTCCTTTCATCACAATAGGAATAGAACGGATGGAAGCATTTTCATCTAATATGATATCTCCTTCTTGGTAATTTTTGGTTGTACCATATTGATACAACTTTTCTACCAGATCCGGTGATGATGAAAATTCTGAAGAAAGAATGGTATCGTCCTGCATTTTTTATTTCTAATTGACAAAGAATGAGTTTCAGTTCAATTTTAAATCAACTATAACTGATATTTATTAACTAAATTACAAAAATATGTGGAATGGAAAAATAGCGACGGCTGGAAAGGTGTGGATTTCAATTCCGTTATAAACTCCGCATTTTACCAATACAATGTTAACTGCAGTATTATTAATGTTTTAGGTAATTTACCATTTGATTTACTAATATCGAATCTTTTTTATCAAATTGAAAGCATTTAATATCAGTATAATAATTTTTTTTATCTGAGTATAGATAGTTTGTCAACCATTCACTGCTTTTGGAATTTATAAAAGCTTTATCTAATGACCTACCAATAACTCGATTATTTTCAGAGTGACAGCTTAGACAATTGTATTCATAATTAGTTAATCCAGTTTCTTTGTTTTTGTTTGAGAAATTCTTCTTATCTAAAATATTTGAATTGCCAATATTGTCTATTTTAAAACCAGATAATATTGCAGCAACTTTTTCCCTATCTTTTAATAGAGATGAGGATATAATAACTCCATCTAATGAATCTAATTTTGGAACATAAATATTATAAAATCCTTGTTTGGAATCTGGAATTTCAATTACTGCTTCTCTCCCATTTATTTCAATTTGTTCCCTTAAATTTTCACTTAATTTATTTTTGTAAATTTTATGATTATATCTTCCATAAGATATAAATATAGTATCTTCATTATTAGTTAAATATGCACTATAAGAATCAATCATCTTTGGTTCCATTAATTTCCAATCAGAAGGATAATTAAAACTAATTTTTCCTATTTTAAATTCTTTTGCTTTTACATTCTCAGGCTTACATGAGAACATAAAAAAAAATGATAAAATGAAGAAAATTGATTTGTACATGAGCTTTGATAATATTGCAACTAATAAGGTTAATTTACGCCAATTTCATCTACAAACAGCCATGCCTTTGAATCTGCTCCAGGATTTCCTGCCGGAATGATGCCTGCATTTTCTATACTTACTTTCAGGTATTTTGCATTCTGTGTTCCTACATTCAATCTGATTTTTCCTTTGGTATTTTGAATTTCTGCAGTCGCAATTTCCTTGATCATTTTAAAATTCTTATTATCATCAGAAACGAAAATTTTCGCAGATTTTGCAAGGTGAATCCAGCTTCCTTTATTTTCAAGGGTATTGAAATATACTTCTGAAAAAGCTGTTTTCTGACCAAAATCTATCGTTGCCACAACATCTTTCCCCTGAAAACCAAGCCATGTTTTACCAAGCTGTTTTACATTTCCGATAATACCATCTACCAAAGTAAAAGCACCTCCAAAAGAATAATTTTCACTTGGCTGCTGTTCAAGGCTTATGCTTTTCCCGGTAGTTTTTGAAATGGTAAACTGCTGGGTAGAAACAGCACTTTTCAGCTGGCCATCTTCAAAATAAACTGATTTTATCGTTAAAGAATTAGGAATCTGAACCGCATTCTCATAAGCTTTAGAGTTGATCGAAGGATCTGTTCCATCCAAAGTATATCTGATTCCGTTTGAATTCTGTGAAGTAGACAGTTCATAAGCAATTCCGTTATCTGAAGGAATTACTTTTCCGATGATATTATAAATACTTTTTGCATAGTTCACCTTCATTTTATCCAGAACTTTAAACTGATTGATTACTCTGTTTTCAAATTCTTTATAATTTTTAGGGTCTGATGTTCCCCAACCTACTTCAGAAAGTGCCATTAATCTTGGGAAAATCATATATTGTACATGCTTGAAATCTAAAATATATTCCGTCCACAGATTAGCCTGAACTCCCATGATATATTTAGCTTGCTCTGCATTCAGTTCGGAAGGAATAGGATTGTAAGAATATACTTTGTCTAAAGGAGTAAACCCTCCAAAAGCATTAGGTTCAGACTGCGGATCGCCCTGATAATGGTCGAAATAGCAATATGCACCCGGTGTCATTACGGCAAAGTGTTTTGATTTTGCGGCTTCAATACCTCCGTTTACACCAGTCCAGCTCATTACAGCAGCATTTGGAGCCAAACCACCTTCTAAAATTTCGTCCCAGCCAATAATTTTTCGTCCTTTGCTGTTGACGTATTTTTCAATTCTATGAATAAAATAGCTTTGTAAGCCATGCTCATCTTTTAAGTTATTTTTCTTAATCAATTCCTGGCAGTGTGCACATTCTTTCCATCTCGTCTTCGGACACTCGTCACCGCCAATATGAATGTATTGGGATGGGAATAACTTGATCACTTCATCCAAAACGTTCTCCAGGAATGTAAATGTTTCATCTTTCGGGCAGAAAACATCATCAAAAACACCCCATTTCGTAGCAGCTTCAAAAGGGCCTTTTGTACAGGCCAGTTCAGGATATGCAGATAATGCAGCCAAAGCATGCCCCGGCATTTCTATCTCCGGAACTACTGTGATATGCCTGTCCTGAGCATATTTTACCACCTCTTTTATTTGTTCCTGAGTATAAAAATAAGGTCCGTAAGGTTTCCCGTCAAAAGTATTATCAACATAAGCTCCAATCATGGATTCTTTACGTTTTGAACCTATCTGAGTCAGTTTTGGATATTTTTTAATTTCAATTCTCCATCCCTGATCGTCTGTTAAATGCCAGTGAAAAGTATTCAGCTTATACATCGCCAGATAGTCGATATATTGTTTCACTTCATCCACTGTGAAAAAATGACGGCATACATCCAGATGCATTCCTCTCCAGGCAAACTTTGGCTGGTCTTCGATTTTTAAAGCCGGAATTTTCTTACTCTCTTTATATTGCTCAAAAACCTGAATCAATGTTTGCAGTGCCAGAAAATAACCTTGTTTAGTATAAGATTTTATATGAATTTGTTTTGGAGAAATTTCTATTGAATAATATTCTTTTTTCTGCTCGGCATCTGCTAAAGCTGCAGGAATCATAGAGTATGTCAAATGACTTCCACCATCCTTTTGAATATTTTGAAATTTAAATTGAGAACCTAACCTTTTTTTGAAATATTCCGTTTCTTCTTTTGGTAAACTGCTGCTTAACAACAGTGTTTCAGACATTAAAAATTCTCCCTGTGAAAATTCAACTTTTTGAGGGTAAGGGATTAGATTCAATTTATTCTGGGCAAAAATTACGTTTGAAATCAATACAAAAAATACTAAAAAAGTCCGTATCATTGGATGGAATTAAGGTTTAAGCTAAGATAATTATTTTTCAAAACTCCTGAAGTCTTTTTAAAACAAAATTTAGACATCTTAAATTTGTGAATGAACAATTTACAGTTTGCTAAATTATTTTCTTAGATATTATTCTATTATATTCTGGACATTATGGTTTGTTTTTTGATCAAATTAAACGACTTAAAAAAATTAAAAGATTTAAATTTGTAAAAAAATAGGATGAAAAAAAACTTTTTTCTGGCAGTCGGATTATTATTCTCAATGTCAACACAGGCACAAATTTTCGATATCATAAAATCTGCCGTTAAAGATAAAACAGGCGTAGATCTGAATGTTCCCGTAAAAAATAACGGTACTAAAACCACCACCACAACCACTTCCACTCAGACGAATAAATCATCTGCCAATCTTGGAAACCTTACCTCTACTCAGATTTCTTCCGGATTAAAAGAAGCTTTAAGCATGGGAGTAACGGATGGAGTCAAAAAACTGGCAATTACAGATGGTTTTTTCAAAAATGAAGCGGTAAAAATTTTAATGCCAGAAAAATTAAGGAAGATCGACACCACTTTACGTTCTATCGGTATGGGAAGTCTTGCTGATGAAGGCGTAAAATTATTAAACAGAGCTGCTGAAGATGCCGTAACAGAAGCCGCTCCTATTTTCACCAATGCCATCACTTCTATGACGATTACAGATGCCAAGAATATTTTACTGGGTAGTAATAATGCAGCAACAAGTTATCTTCAGGGGAAAACCCAGAGCCAGCTGTTCAGTGCTTTCCAGCCTAAAGTAAAAGCGTCATTAGGAAAAGTAGGCGCTGATACGCTTTGGAAAAACCTGATTTCAAAATACAATACTTTTACAGGACAGTCTGTAACCACAGACCTTAACGAATATGTTACTACAGAAACCATCAACGGTGTATTCAAAATGGTTGCTGATAAAGAAAGCGGAATCAGAAATACTCCGGCAATGAGAACGACAAGCATTTTGCAGAAGGTGTTTGGGGCGCAGGATGGGAAATAAGTAAGATTAGACTAAATATAGAGAAGCTGTTTCATGATGAGGCAGCTTTTTTTGTTGGGTTTTAATTTCTTTTGTCTTGAAACAAAAGAAACAAAAATTCAAGATCTGGATCTCTTCGCTAAAAATAAATCCTGTTCTCTAAAAATTCTAAACTTGCGCGAATTCATTATTGCTGAATCAGTTCTAAGTCCGTGTCGCGCTTCGGACAATAGAATTTTCTTAACGTTCACAGGAGTTATTTTTTTGACGCTACGAATTCCTATGTCGTTTTTAAAGTCATTCATAGAACTATTTGTCTAATTCTAAATGACAAACGCATCGTTTTTATTACTTTAATTTCTTTTGTCTTGAAACAAAAGAAACAAAAATTCAAGACCTGGACCTCTACGCTAAAAATAATTCCTGTTCTCTAAAAATTCTAAACTTGCGCGAAAGCATTATTTCTTAATTGGTTCTAAGTTTGTCTCGCGCTTCGGACAGGAGAATTTTCTTAACGTTCACAGGAATTATTTTTTTTACGCTGCGAGTTCCGATGTCGCCTTTATTTCACATCTTATAAAATTTCGGCCTCACTTTGTGAGGCCGAAATTTTTATATTGTAATCAGATTAGAACTGCATTTCAGGAATTTCTCCTTCAATGATCAGATCTGCTTCTGTAGCTTTAATAATATCTTCTACTGAAACTCCCGGTGCTCTTTCCACCAGTTTGAAACCAGCCGGCGTTACATCCAGAACCGCTAATTCAGTAACTACTTTTTTCACACAGTTAACTCCTGTTAAAGGAAGCGTACACTTCTTAAGGATTTTACTTTCTCCCGCTTTATTTACGTGCATCATTGCAACGATAATATTTTCAGCAGAAGCCACTAGGTCCATTGCTCCTCCCATTCCTTTCACCATTTTTCCGGGAATTTTCCAGTTGGCAATATCTCCGTTTTCCGAAACTTCCATTGCTCCAAGGATGGTAAGGTCTACTTTCTGACCACGGATCATCCCGAAACTGAATGCTGAATCGAAGAATGAACCTCCTTCTAAAATAGTAATAGTCTGTTTTCCGGCATTGATGATATCAGCATCTTCTTCTCCTTCAAAAGGGAAAGGTCCCATCCCCAAAACTCCATTCTCACTCTGGAATTCTACGGAAATACCTTCCGGAACATAGTTGGCAACCAAAGTAGGAATCCCAATTCCCAGGTTTACATAATAACGATCTTTGAGTTCTTTTGAAATTCTTTTGGCAATTTGTTCTTTTGTAAGCATAATAAAAACTTAGACTGCAATTTAATTATTTTCACTTGAATACAAAAGGGCTTTGTTGTATTCAATAATTAACACTGTTAGTTAAAATAATATCTGTAATTTTGCTTCATTATTTTAACAGAATGAAAATACTTTTTAAATATCTTAAACCTTATCAGTGGCTGATTCTCATTTCGTTGTTTTTGGCTACTATCAATCAGGTTTTCTCTTTATTTGCACCGGCTATTACAGGAAATATCCTTGACCAGCTAGTTACTCATCCTAATTTTTTTGATAAAGAAAAATTACTACCCAGAAATCTTAATGAATATTTATATGGAAGTTCTGTATATCATGGTGCTTTTTATTTTCTGGGACTGCTTATAGGAACGGCAATGGTGAGTAGAATTGCCAAGGCTTTCCAGGATTATGTGGTAAGTGTCATCACCCAGAAGTTTGGTGCAAAAATATTTACAGATGGTTTAAAACATTCCATGGCACTGCCTTTTCAGGAATTTGAAGATCAGAGAAGTGGTGAAACCTTGTCTATTTTAACCAAAGTAAGAGAAGATACAGTGAAATTCATTACCAATTTTATTAATATTTTCTTTGGGATTTTAGTCAGTATTATTTTCGTTTCGGTGTATGCAATCCGATTACATTGGTCTATTATGCCGGTTTATATCTGTGGAATATTCTTTATTGCCATTGTTACCAATTTATTGAGTAAAAGAATAAAAGTAATTCAGAAAAATATTGTTACCGAGACCACAGCTTTAGCGGGAAGTACTACAGAAAGTTTAAGAAATATTGAAATTGTCAAAAGCTTGGGATTAACCAACCAGGAAGTAATCCGTTTGAATAACAATACCTATAAAATTCTTGGTCTTGAGCTGAGAAAGGTGAAAAGCATCCGTTCTTTAAGTTTTATCCAGGGAACGATGGTGAATTTTCTCCAGCAGATGATTACGCTGACTTTATTGTATTTGATTTTTAAAAATATTGTAACTCCAGGACAGTATCTATCCTTAATGTTTTATGGCTTCTTTATTTTTGGGCCGATGCAGGAAATCGGGAATATTATTATTTCTTATCGTGAAGCTGAAGCATCTCTTCAGAATTTTGACCGCTTAATGAAAAAAGAAGTAGAAGAAAAGCCTCTTCATCCGAAACAAATTGGTGCTATTGAAGAACTGGAATTCAAACACGTTTCTTTCAAACATCAGTCTGCGCAGTATAAAGCTTTAAATAATATCTCTTTTGATCTTAAAAACGGTGAAACCATTGCTTTCGTTGGACCGAGTGGTTCCGGGAAAAGCACGTTGGTAAAACTGCTGGTTGGATTGTACAGGCCTCAGGAAGGGAATATTTTTTATAATGGAATTAATGGAAAGGAATTTGATTTTGATGAACTGAGAAATCAGATTGGTTTTGTCACCCAGGATACTCAATTATTTGCAGGAACTATTAAAGAAAACCTTCTTTTCGTAAATCCTGCTGCAACTGAAGAGGAACTGGCGGTTGCTTTACAGAAATCAAGCTGTACGGCATTGCTGGAAAGAGCAGAAAAAGGCATTGAAACAGTGATTGGTGAAGGTGGTCTGAAACTGAGCGGTGGTGAAAAACAAAGAATAGCGATCGCAAGGGCTCTTTTAAGAAAACCTCATTTGCTAATATTTGACGAGGCTACTTCTGCATTGGACAGTATTACTGAAGAGGAAATTACTACGACTATCAAAGACATATCAAAAGAAAGAGAACAGATTACAGTACTTATTGCACACCGCTTAAGTACGATTATGCATGCTGATAAGATCTATGTTCTTGAACGCGGGCAGGTAGTAGAAACAGGTTCCCACAGCAATCTGATTGCCGAAAAAGGACTTTACTATGCCATGTGGAGACAACAAATCGGGGAAAGGAAAACACAAGTTCCTCAAACATAAAAAAAGCGCTGAAAATATTTTCAGCGCTTTTTATTTATTATCTGAGCTTATTCTTTAGCTCTTACTGTTCTCTGCTCAATTCTTTTTTCAAATTTTTCTCCCTGGAAAATTCTTTGAATCATGATTCCCGGAATATGAATTTCGTTTGGATCCAATTGTCCCGGTTCTACCAATTCTTCTACTTCAGCAATGGTGATCTTCGCAGCACCCGCCATAGGATGGTTGAAGTTTCTTGCAGATCCTTTGAAGATAAGGTTTCCGGCATGATCTCCTTTCCATGCTTTTACGATAGAATAATCTGCTTCGTAAGCATGCTCCAGGATATGAGGTTTTCCTTTGAATTCTTTTACTTCTTTTCCTTCTGCTACTTCAGTTCCGTATCCTGCGGGAGTATAAAAAGCAGGAATTCCTGCCTGGGCAGCTCTGCATTTTTCAGCTAACGTCCCTTGTGGAGTAAGTTCTACATCCAGCTCACCTGAAAGCATCTGTCTTTCAAATTCAGCATTTTCTCCTACATAAGATGAGATCATTTTTTTGATCTGTCTTTTGTGAAGCAGTAATCCTAATCCGAAATCATCTACTCCTGCATTATTTGAAATACAGGTAAGATCTTTCACATCACTTTCTACCAAAGCATTGATCGAGTTTTCAGGGATACCGCAAAGTCCGAATCCGCCAAGCATCAGTGTCATTCCATCCTGAATTCCTTCTATGGCCTCCTTTGCATTTTTTACTCTTTTATCTATCATGAAATATTAGATTTTTCTGTTGGCTAAATTTAATAAATTTTCCGGTATATCCCACGACCGGAAATGGTCCTGAATTGAATCTTTCTTTTGAATCTTTTTTTTAACATTTAAAACTATAAAAATCAAACTTTTAACCATAAAAACGAACAGACTTGTTCATTTTTATGGTATTTCTCATCAAATTGATTTATATTTGAGACTTCAAATCCAGAAATTCACTCAATTTTATTTCGGATATCATTGATTTAAACACAATTTTAATATAAAAATTATTTTACGGCAGATCATTATTGCCCTTTACTTCTTCTGATCTCTTCAGAGAAACATTTCAACATATACCATCACATTAACCATATCAAAATCAAATTTTAAATAAAAACATGAAAAAATTATTTACCTCAGCATTACTTGCCCTGGTACTCAGCATCAATGTGTATGCACAGGAAAAAACTTATTTCGATGAAAACTGGGAAAAGACCACTCAGGACAACATGGAATATTACCGTGAAACAACTCCTAAAGGTAAACTCACCCTTATCAAAGATTTCTATAAAGACGGAAAATTACAGATGGAAGGTCTGGCTTCTGACATAACTCCAAACAGTGAAGTTTTTGACGGAAAAGTAACCTGGTACACCCCTGAAGGAAAGATCATGAGCACTGTAAATTATTCCAACGGAAAGCAGGTTGGAGCTTCTCAATCTTATGATGATAAAGGCCGGATTACAGAAGATATGGTCTACAAAGCTGACGGTAACTTCACTGGAAAAATGATGGCATACAAGGATCCTGAAAATGAATCTTTTTATAACACGATAACTACTTATGAGAATTCTCTGCCCGTAAAGACCATTATTTATGATGAAGATATTAAGGGAATCAGGTACGAAACCACTTCAGATAAAGACGGTAATTATGAGACTAAATATTACGGTGAAAAAGGGAAACTTATTGGTACTTCTCCTTCAGGCTCAGGAGAAGGGCTGCAGGTAGACTACTATCCGAATCCAATGAGGATTTCAAAAATCGAAAAAACTAAAAATGACGGCAGTATAAAAGAAAGTATTATCTATGCTAAAAACGGACAACTGCTGCAAGAACAGAAGAGAAACAAAAAAGACGGTTATAAAACCACTTATGATGAATCCGGTAAAAAAATAGGTCATTTGGTTTATCAGTATGATAAAGAGAATGATATTTACCAGCCGACAGAGGGTGAAGATTATCAGCTTAATTATGATTATGCACTGATATCTTCTATTGATGTATATAAAAACGGCTCCATCATCACCAGTAAATATTTTGACGAAGAAGGAAAGTTATCTTCTGAGAAAATTCTAAAAGACGATGTTACCCAAGAGATTAAATATTATTCTCCGGATGGAAAACTGAAATCTACCTTAACCTATAAAGATGAAATGCCTTATAACGGTACAGCCTACGAAGGACTTACTGAAGTTCAATATAAGGAAGGCGTTTTAGTGAATACTAAAATATATACGGAAGAGAAAAAGCTGAAATCTGAGAAGAAATTAAATTCTAAACAAACCGCTTACGATGCTACTATCTATGATAATAAAGGTGCTCTTTTATACACTTATAACCAACCTTTGAGTGAAGACGGAGACCATGATTACTTCTTCACCGCACAAATTGTACAGTATATAAAGGGGAAACCTGCCAATAAATCTTCTGTAAAATCAGGTATTTTACAAAGTGGAAAAATAAAACTCACTACCCTAAACGGAGTCAAAGAACTTGAACGCAGTGGAAAATGGGTACTCTTAAAACTGTATAGTACAGATGGAAAGCTTCTTCAGGAAACCAAAACGCTGGCTGATATACCAGATGAGTATGCTTCCACCGAAAATCCGGCAACATTCAGTGAGGATGATCTCTATGTTGACTAATCACCGCATCAATATATCAAAAGCAGTTTCAATTTTTTGGAGCTGCTTTTTTTATTAACCATATAATCCGGATTTTACAGATGATAATAAAGAAGGTATGTTTGCTAAACCCATATTTATTTCTGTTATAAGATTAAAAAAGAGACCGCTATTTCCAGCGGTCTCTAAAATTATAATTGTATTTTGTTTACTTATTACTGAATAATCAGTTTTAAAGTAAATAGTTTTCTTCCGTGTACTTTTACAAAATAAACGCCTGCCGGAAGATTTTCATTCACCAAAGAGAAACGTTGGTTATTGATATTTTTCGATACATAAAGCAGTTCTCCCGAAGCTGAAACCAATTCGATTTTCTCAATCGGGTAATCACTTTTGATAAAAGTAGGCTGTCCCGGTTTGGTCGGATTTGGATACAGCACTACATTTTTCTCTGTACTTCTGGTTTCTTCAGTTCCTAATGTTGGTGAAGTTACCTGAAACTGTACTCTGTTTGAAACTTCCGTATAAGAATCATTGGTAAACATAACCATATAATAATTTCCTGGTGTAGCTGGTACTGCTGTTCCCTGAATTGTTTTTGTTCCCTGAGTCACTCCGTCAAAATAGGTATAAGAAACGAAGTTATCATCAGGTGTCTGGACACTTTGCGGGTAAATTCCCAGCCAGTCTTTAATAATTCCCGGAGAATCTGTCCATGAAGCGGTAATATTTTCACCTAAAGTATATACCGGTTTATTGATCCAAAGATCAGTCACGATATCTCCTACTTTAAAGAATACCTTCTCTCCGATTCCGTTGTATCCGTCTTCCAGCAGATACTGAGCGTAATAATATCCTTTCGGAAGTCCTGTGAAATTAAGTGTTCCTGATGCAGTAGTTACATAGCTCCATTTGATAGAAGCTGTAGTTCCCGGAGTCTGCCCCATTTTATAAATTCCGATCCAGTCTTTCTGTAAGTTAGGTCCATTTGTAAAATTAAGAACCACTGTTCCTCCTACCGGGTAGGTATCAGAAGTTGTCTGCAGCTGAACTTTCGGTCCTACATAGAACTCTTTTCTTGGAGTGATTTCTGTATAACCACCATTAGCAAAAAAACCTGCAAAGTACTGACCTTTATTAGCCATACCATTATTAAAAGTAACCGTTCCTGCTACCTGTCCATTCGTATAACTGTATACTTGTGAAGTAGTACTCGCCGGCGTTTGTCCTTTTTTATAAATTCCTACCCAATCCTGCTGATTCCCTGGACCTCCGGTGAAAGTAGCAGTAATTGCTTCATTTTGGGCATATTCTGTTTTATTTAAAGTAAATGTAGGATTTGAAACAATACTTCCTGTGATTTCAAACTGCTTTACATCACTCCATTCACTCCATTCCAGGTTTCTGTCTCTGTAACGCGTTTTCACGTAATAGATTCCGTTTGGAATAGAGTTCGCAGCCAATGTTGCTTTTGTAATATCTACGCCATCATTCAGGTTTTTGGTTTTATCCGGAGTTCCGTTTCCGTCTTTTCCGAACCAGTTTTCAAAATCGCGGTAGAATTCTTTTTCAATCACAGAAAAACTGGATGTCTTACTGATCAGGAACTGTGTTGTGTTCAGCAGTTCATTATTTGAAGAGGCAAATGCACTTCCATTCAATGTCAAAGGTAAAGTAATAGTCCCCGAGAAATTGTTTGTAATGGATGGTTTTGCCGGTTTAGGCTGATTTTTATACCTGTGGAAAGAATCTACCAGTACATTATTTTTCTTGTTGTAAACTCCACCGATAGAATAACATTCAATATCCACCTTTCCTGTCGGAACATCTACTTCTACGATCTGATACGTCCAGTCTGTCAAAGTTTTCTGAACATCATCAAAATCCTTTTCATTAGACATTCCCCAATACTGATCCCAAGCCGTTCCACCGGAAATAATCTGATAGTTTGGTGTATTTTTAAGCTGTCCTCTGTGGTATAAATGATGGTGGGCTCCCACGTGCATTAAATATTTATCAGAAGTTACCAGAAGCGGTACAGCATTTTCTCTTACCCATGTAGAGATATCTCCCACATATTGTTCAGCCTGATAAGGTCTGTGGCTTAAAGAAATGATCCAGTCTACTGTAGTATCATTGTTAGCCGCTGTTAAGATCTGCTGAAGCCATGTCTGCTGTGCAGATCCCGTATGTTCTGAGCTTAAACTTACGAATAATACATTCCCAGCCTGCTGAGCATAATAATTTTCATTTCCTGAGCTTATCCCTTTATAACTAATTTCATCAATATAAAAATGAGCATAGTAAGAATTCATTCCCATCGTTCCATAGGTTTCATGATTTCCTACTGTTGTCTGAATAGGCAGATACGGTGATAATTTGATGTTCTTTTTAAAGTGAACATTTTCATAATGATCCAATGTTCCTACATCCACCTGATCTCCCACCATAAAAGTAAGAGCAACATTATCAGACGGATCTGAACTGGCTCCGAATTTTTCTTTTAATTTTTTATAGGCATTCAAAGTAAGTGTATCATATCTGGGTTCAGCTTTAATCTGGTTGTCACCCATAATAAGAAAACGGATCTTTCCATTTGCCGTTACAGCCTGTCCAGGCAAAGGAAGTGTTCTGAAATTGTAGACAGCAGACTCGCTGGTACCTGTTTTTATTTTATAATAGTATTTCGTATTCGGCTGTAGATTGGTAACCTTTGCCGTATGATAATAATAGTTGTTGTTGTACCCGGTATCTGAAAAGATATTGGTAGTTCCTGTTACCGTCACGTTCAAATTCGTTGGAGAATCTCCGTAGATCACGGTTGTTTCATTATTGGAAGCTGTTTTCCAATTGACGATCATAGAATTCGGGGTAGGATTTTGTAAATAGGGAAACAAAACCTGCCCGAAAGCCATCTGAACCGCGAAACAAAAAAAGAAGAAATAATGTTTCATAATAGCTTTAGTTTTAAAATAACATATAGTTTTAAGTTGTGAATCAGGAATTTAAAAATCGGTGTTAAGATTTTTTATTTCGGGCAAAAGTAGAATTCCCATATAAACTCTGTCTGATGGTATTTTAAAGAAACCGTTAATTTTTTAGCAAAATCTGAATGAAAAAATTATAGTTTTTAGTACATTAATTATTTGGCATATTCAAAAACTATTTTGTACATTTGCAACCTGTTATTCAACCTCTGACGAAGAACGTGTAAGTTGCTTAGCTTTAACATTTTATTTTATTAATAATGGATTTATTAAAGTACGTACAAGACAAGTACATTGCTAAAAAAGAATTCCCTGAATTCAAAGCAGGTGATACAATTACTGTGTATTACGAAATTAAAGAAGGACAAAAGACAAGAACTCAGTTCTTCAAAGGAACAGTTATCCAATTAAGAGGTACTGGTTCTACAAAAACTTTCACTATCAGAAAAATGAGTGGTGATGTAGGTGTAGAAAGAGTATTCCCTATTAACCTGCCTGCGCTTCAAAAAATCGAGCTTGATAGAAAAGGTAGAGTTAGAAGAGCTAGAATTTACTACTTCAGAGACCTTAGAGGTAAAAAAGCAAGAATCAAAGACGCTGCTTACAAGAAGAAATAATTCAGACAACAATACATACAAAAAGAGGCTGTTTACCCATAAACAGTCTCTTTTTTTGTTTAAAATTTTCTTTATTTTCTATTTGGAGTTCCTTTTCCTGTTTCCAGATTATCCATATTGTTCAACCCTGTCAAGGTTTAGAACCTTGACAGGGTTTGGAAAGGTTCATCTATCCAATCTCTTTTATCACCTGTAAAGATATTACTCATGCTTTATGAGGTATTGCAAAGGAGTCGAGCCTGTCTGTTTTTTGAAAAACTCAATAAAAGCACTATCTGAAGAGAAGTCCAAAATATGAGACACCTCACCTATTGAATTCCCTTCCACCAAAAGTTCAATGGACCGTTGTAACCGCCACTGCTGCCTCCATTCCTGGTAAGACAACCCTGTTTCTTTTTTAAAAATACGGCTGATTGTTTTTTCTACGGCCCCGGTTTTTTCCGCAAGTTTTTTCAACATCGGCGGCATGGCATAGCGCAGAGTCCATTCTTCTGAAAATTTCTTAAAACGCCTGTCTTGCGGGATTTTAAGCTCCAGCTTTTCTTCCGGAGCTCCGCTTATTTCATCCCAAAATACATTGAGCAAACTGACCTGATCGTTTCTGAGATCTGACCATTCCCAAAAGCAGATCCTTTCGATGATTTCTTTTAATAATGGATTGACGTGCAAAACTCGAAGGCTAGAGCTCATATATTTTTCTGCATAACATTCGTCAAAATAGATTGATCTGTAAGCCACAATATTTCTGAAGTTTACCCGATGAATCTCATTGGCAGGAATCCAAAGCATTCTGAATGGAGGCAGAACCAGCTGCCTGTCAGAAGTAGTAACAGTCATACAACCAGATGGCGCATATAATAACTGAGCTTTCGTTGTGTGAAAATGAAAACCGGAATCATGCATCACCATATCAGAAGCTATCCCAATTACCTTTCCCCGAATAGAATCCGCATCAAACTCTTCATTTTGCTTTAATACAGCCATGTCCTATTTTTGATATTTTTTGTTTTTATATCATTATAAATATACATTGAAATTTTGGAAACTTTGCAGAAAAAAATGAAAAAAACAAATCCTATCTGGCTCCTGACCGTACTTGTAATGCTTCCTCAGTTTGTAGAAACTATTTACAGCCCGGTTTTACCAATGGTTCAGGAACAGTTCGGAGTGAAAGAAGAATCTGTTGCCCTGACGATCAGCCTATATTTTATAGCATTTGCGCTGGGAGTAGCATTTTGGGGAATACAATGTGACAGGATCGGAAGGAAAAAATCCCTTGAATTCGGGCTTATCACCTATGGAATTGGAACACTGACAGCTATTTTTGCTCCCAATTTCATGATTTTCCTTTGCGCCAGGATTATTTCTGCATTTGGAATTTCTGTGGGCTCTATTGTGACACAAACAATTCTAAGAGATACCTATGATCAGAACAATATCAGCAAAGTATTCTCCTGGATCGGAATTGGGTTATCCATAAGTCCTGTAGTTGGAATGATTACCGGATCAGTATTAACTTCTTCCGTTGGACATCAGGGTGTTTTCATAACATTATGCCTGCTTGCAGGGCTGTTTTATATTCTTTCCCGTAAGAAAATTTCAGAAACCCAGTATTCAGTAAAAGAAATCAACATGGGTATTTTGGCTAAATTATTAAAGAGAATGCTTCATGACAAAGCTATTATAAAATCTTGTTTATTGATTATGAGCTTTAATGTCTTGCTGTTTTCTTACTACTCACTGGCTCCGTTTATCTTTAAGGAATATCATTATTCCACTTATGTTTTTGGATACAGTAGTATTATATTGGCTGGCGGAACATTTGCAGGAGCAAAACTTAACAGATTTCTGTTATTGAGGAATATACAACCTAAAAACTTAGTTAATACAGGTACATTTGCGGCATTTATCACTTCTATTTTCGTATGGATTCTGGCAAGTAAAGGGATATACTTTTTAATTCCTTATTTTTTTATTGTGATGGCATTCAGCATTACAATTCCAAATGTTCTGAGTACTGCGCTTATCAATTATAAAAACGAAACCGGAAGTGCAGGAGCTTTGCTGGGACTGATTTATTACATTCTGATAGGTTTAGGTCTGATAAGTATTGGTTTTATACAGAATTTAGGGATTTCCTGTGTCTTGTTTTCGGGAATTGGAGTTTGTGCATTACTATTTATTGATCGCAAAAAGTAATAAATTTGAAACATAGGTTTAAGGAAAGCAAAATAGCTTACTATTTTAATCACTCAACAAAAACTTAATGTTTCAAATATTTTATTGTATAAAATTATACAGAGCTTCAAAGAACTGAGGGTATACTTCGATGTGTGGAAGATGCCCTACGTTTTCAATCTCCACAAGCTTTGAACCGGCAATTTCATGCTGAGTTTTCTTTCCAAGTTCCTGATACTGGCCCATTTTTGGCTGAAGTTCTTTGGGAGCTCTATCTTTCCCGATTGCCGTTCTGTCTCTTGTTCCGATAATAAGCAGTGTGGGAACTTTGATATTTTTAAACTCATAACATACGGGCTGGTTATAGATCATATCCGAGGTAAGCGCTGCATCCCAGGCTACCTGAGGGTAATCTTTATGGAGTGTCCATCCTGCAATCAGATCAAGCCAGGGCTGATATTCTTCTTTCCATTTATTATCATAATAGAATTTGAGCTGATAGTTCTTATAGGTTTCCGCAGTATTTTTCAGTTCGGACTGATACGCCTGGTCGATTGTCTGATATGCAGCAAAAGTCTTATAATCCTCCAACCCGATTGGATTTTCTAGAATTAGTTTCTGTACTTTTTCTGGATACAGCAATGTAAATCTAGTCGCTACCATTCCACCCATTGAATGCCCCAGAACAATTGCTTTATCAATTTTCAGTTCATCCAAAATTCCTTTCGTATTCTCTGCCAGTTGTGAAAAAGAAAACTGGTAAGCATGAGGCTTAGATGATTTACCAAACCCGATCTGATCAGGAATCACCACTCTGAATCCTTTCGCAGATAAATCTTTTGCTGTTTTCTCCCAATACGCTCCGTTGAAATTCTTTCCATGAAGAAGCATTATTGTTTTTCCATTAGGTTTTTGTGGCTTTACATCCATATAAGCCATTTTCAAATCTTCTCCCTGAGACTTCAAATTAAGAAAATGGACTTCATAAGGGTATTTATAATCGGAAAGCATTGCATCCAGAGGTTTTACCTGTGAAAACATAAAACCGGACACCATCAACGCAAAAGCAGCCGTTATATTTCTGAAATGTTTCATGAACTTTTATTTAAAGATTAAAATTAAAAAAACCGCTCCAAAAGGAACGGTTTCAACTGTTATTTTTATTTAAATATTTTTTAAGACAATTCTGCCACCGAAACTTCTTTTACTTTTTTTGAAGGTAAATTCATCAAAACAATCGCAAAAAGAATCAAAGCAATTCCTATCCATTGAATCAGAAATACTTTCTCACCTAATAAAACAAAGGCCATCGTCACAGAAACCGGAAGTTCCAGTGAGGAAACAATACTTCCCAGCCCCAACCCTGCATTTGGAAATCCGATATTGAATAAAATTGGTGGAATAATGGTTCCAAATAGAGCCAGTACAAATCCGTATGTCAGGAATATTGAATAATTGAATGAGTGAATATGTTCTGTATTATCTGTAAAATTCAAGTATAATGATTTTAAACCATCAAAATACATAGGCCCGATCTGAGCAAAGAATAAAAATGCAAAAACCACTACAGAACCGCCCGCCAACATGATAATACTTTTCCTGAAAACCGGAAGATGGGTTGCCAGCGTATTGGAAGTAAACATCGTCAAGGTATACGACGCAGCGGCCATCAGTCCCCAGAAGACTCCATGCCAGTCCAGTTCAATTTCCATATTGATAAGATTCGTTGCCAAAACTGTTCCCAGCAATACGATAACTACAGAAACCACTTTTCTTGCATTGGGCAGTTTTCTTGTGATGATACTTTCCACCACCACGCTAAACCATACCGACTGCATCAACAGCACAATGGCAATTGAAACATTGATATATTGTACAGCAATATAATAGAATAAACTTGTTCCTCCTAAAGAAGTTCCTGCAAGCAATAGCATTCTTACTTCTTTAGAATCTGGCAGCGATAATTTCTGTTTTGAGGTTAGGGTCTGAATAAGATTAAGGACCAAAAGTCCGGTCAAACCTAATACAAACTGAGAAGTAGTTACTTCCGAAGTGGTGAAACCATCATGGTAAGCCATTTTCACAAAAGTGGCCAACATACCGTATATACTAGCTCCAATCCCTACAAATAAAACACCTTTTAGTATATTTTTCTTCTTCATAATTTTTTTTACAGCCTGCAAAGTTACGACATATAAATTAAACCAATCCGAAGTGTTATAATGATAGATAAACAAAATCGCCACAAGCAAGCTTGTGGCGATTTTGAAATTAAATATAAGTAAATTATTTTTTAACCATTACTTTTGAAGCGGCTTCAAAACCAAGTCCTTTGATTTTCACCATATAAGTTCCGTTTACCAGGTTGCTTGTAGAAATTGCTTTCTTAGCATCCGGTGAAATTTTATCTTCAGAAGAAACCAGTTTACCAGACATGTCATAAAGTTCTACGCTTACTTTTCCAAGAGTATTGCTTGGGAAGTTGATATAGAACTCGTCTTTAGCAGGATTTGGATAGATAGAAATATTCTTATTCTTATCACCATTCACTTCATTGGTAGCTAATAAACATTGTTCCGGTACATTAAAGTCCTGAACCTGATCATTAATATTATTCTTCACTCCTGCAGATGCATTCACTCCTAAACCTCTTCTTGCGAAAACGCCCCAGATCATACATTTGTCAACACCTCCAGTTGTTGCCAGCTCTGCTGCTAATATTGCATTTCTTCCATCAATAAAGCTAGGGTTACATGCCTGAAGTTTCAGAGCATCTGTTACCAGCTGTAATACTTTTGTACTTCCATTAGGAGTTGTGGATAATACATCTGAAGAATATCCGTATTTTTCAACATATTTCCAGTGAAGATCCCATAGCATAGTAGCCCAAACGAAACCAATAGAGTGTACATCCGGAACGATTGCTGATCCGTTATTGTATTCCATTCCATTGGTATCTCCATATGTAAATCCGTTAACAGCAAGACTTGTTGAATATTTTGCAGGTCTGATACCACCACCTGTTATCGCCTGACCTATAGCATAAGTACCTGTACCTCTCGCCACAGTAGCATTGTCTCCAGCTTTATTAGTCAACATTAAGGCGAAGAAATCAGACCATCCTTCTCCCATCTGTTCTCTACTCACTCCTGCATTCAGACAGTTATATCCTGTACCTGTCATTCTGTTGGATATTCCGTGACCATATTCATGAGTTACGATTCCGTTATCAAAACTTCCATCAGGAGTCATATTTCCTTTTAGGGTAACATTTACAGTAGTACTTGCTGCCATCTGAGTTTTGATATATTCTCCCTCTGCATTAGTAATAAGTACCGAAGGAATTGTAATTGTTGGATCATTACCAGCCATATTACCTATAGTAGCTCCGTTCACTGCATTGTTATAAACAATCGCTGCTTTAGCTCCGGCATCCTGAAGGTTTTTCACTTTAACAGCAAAAGAACATGTTCCTCTTTCAACCAGTCCTATTTTATCAGTCAATGAACTTGCAGGTAAAGCTGTACAACCATCCAAAACTGATGAAAGCGCTACATCTCCTGTTATTCCGCTCATAGGTAATGGAGTACCGAACTGAGCAGTCCCAGCTCCCGGTGTACGGGAAACAGCAGCCGTTGGTGCATTATAGTAGAATACTCTTCCTACCGGAGACCAAAGGTACATCTGCATTTTACCATTATAACCATCCTGTCCTGAAGAGAAATTTGCATTATTTAATCCGCTGCCATCCTGCGCCTCTGCATATACAGAATCATCATCTCCTCCTACAGGTCCATTACCAAAATTGTTCTGTTGGAAATTTCTGGCAGATTCTGTAAATCCGAATTTGTAGAAAACATCATGAATTCTATTATTCAGATAAAATAAATTCGTAATAGCAGCATTTCTGTTGTTTAACGGAGTTTCATTGATATTAAAAGGGAAATCAAAATTTCTTGTTGCCCCACCATCTGCCGGAGCTCCTGTAAGATAATCAGGTGCTGTTAAAGCTGTTCCTGCAGCATCTTCATAGGCAAAAACATTATTTCCTCTTGTAACAGTATAATGAGTGGTACCATCAGAATGCCATCCTTCCGGGGAAGCACTCAGAATCCAGGGATTAGTAATGATTGATCTTGAACCAAAAGTAGGTGCTTCAATTGGCAATGGAAATACATTATAGGATGCATTATCCGGTAAAAGTAACGGAATATTATTCTGTGCTACATTATTTTGAGGCCCCATTAGAGTATTTTCAAAATGATCAGCATGGCTGTATTCAGCATCTGAGCTATAAGCATCATGATGGAAATTACAAGATAAAGTCAGGTTATTTTTTAACAGGATATTTCCATTATTGGCATCTACTAAAATATTCCAGTAATTCGGAGTCTTTGGTTCCGTTAAGGTATATTCATAGGCTAAACGCAGGTTTCCATTCTCGTCATTGGTATATACCAGTCTTTGATTGGCTGATGTGGCTTTTTTTTGAGTCTTTTCAAGATATTCAAGAATCGTAAAATTTGCAATATCAGGGTTTTTCAGATCTTCAGCAATTTTTTGAAGAGCTGTGCTTTTATTAATAGCAGCTGTACCGGATGTAGATGCAGTATAATCTTTCACAAAATTGTCCGTATAATAAACAATTTTATTGTCCTTGATCAATGCTGTTCCTACAGAGCTGTAAATTGGCAAACCATTATAAGTCTGTAAAAATTTCACAACATTACCATTTAAAGACTTTGAAGGATCTACAATATCAACAATGATATTATTAAGATCAGACTTTTTATATTCTCTTATTTTATTTTGAGAAATATAATCCTTAATCAGTTTTTCATTATCCTGTCCGAACAATACAGTCGGAAATGCAGAAAATACTGCAAATAAAAGGGGTAGAGCTCTATTTTTCATATCCATTATTAAAGCCGCTAATCTACAAATAATTCACATAACTTTAATATTTTTTTTATTAAAAATAAAAACATAAATAAATACATTAGAAATTGTCAAACTAACATCATTTTACATATATCTCAATAGAGAGAACCTCGTCATAAATTTATGCCTACCACATTATATTTAACGAATTTTTAAATCTTCACAATGTAATTATTTCATCAAATAAGTCACACATCACTGTAATATTTTTAATGATTATCTCCTTTTACTTTATATTATTATTTTTTAAAAAGGCTATATTACCTACTCTTTCTTTTATCATATTTTTACTTTATAGCATAGAATAAAAAAAGCCGCTCAAACGAGCGGCTCCTTATATATCAATGGTTCAAAGATTATTTACCTTCTTCCATTTTTCTTTTCAACTCTGCTAATGCATCGATGTCTCCAAGAGTAGATCTTTCTTCGTTGTTTGAAGAAGAAGATACGTTTCTAGAAGAAGATTCTTTAACGTTTTTCTTTTCTTCGTCTCTGAAGATACCTGTGTGAGATACTACTACTCTCTTGAATTCTTTGTTGAATTCGATTACTTTGAACTGAGCATCTTCACCTTTTTTGATTTTAGATCCATCTTCTTTCTCTAATAATCTTGAAGGGCAGAATGCTTCAACTTCAGCATCTTCGAATTGAACAGAAGCTCCTTTATCGTGAACTTCTACAGCTTTACCAGCGTGGATAGTTCCTTCAGCATATTTAGTTTCGAATTTATCCCATGGGTTTTCAGTCAATTGCTTGTGACCTAGAGATAATCTTCTAGCTTGAATATCTAATTCAAGAACTACAACATCTAATTTATCACCTACTGCGCAGAACTCAGATGGGTGCTTGATTTTCTTAGTCCAAGAAAGATCAGAGATGTAGATTAATCCGTCGATACCTTCTTCTAACTCTACGAATACACCAAAGTTAGTGAAGTTTCTTACAGTTCCTACATGCTGAGATCCTACCGGATACTTAGCTTCGATGTTTTCCCATGGATCTTTAGACAATTGCTTGATACCAAGAGAAATTTTTCTTTCTTCTCTATCTAAAGTTAATACTTCAGCTTCTACTTCATCACCTACTTTTACGAAATCTCCAGCAGATCTTAAGTGAGTAGACCAAGACATTTCAGAAACGTGGATTAATCCTTCTACACCTGGAGCAATTTCTACGAATGCACCATAGTCAGCAAGAACTACTACTTTTCCTTTTACTTTGTCACCTACTTTCAAGTCAGCAGAAAGAGCATCCCAAGGATGAGCTTCTAATTGCTTCATACCTAATTGGATTCTTGTTTTCTCATCATCGAAATCAAGGATTACAACTTTTACAGTCTGTCCGTCTTCTAGGATTTCAGATGGGTGGTTCACTCTAGACCAAGAAAGGTCTGTAATGTGGATCAATCCATCAACACCTCCTAAGTCAATGAATACACCGTAAGAAGTAATATTCTTAACAGTACCTTCAAGAACCTGACCTTTTTCAAGCTGAGCGATGATTTCTTTTTTCTGACCTTCGATATCTGCTTCGATCAATGCTTTGTGAGATACAACTACGTTTTTGAACTCAGGGTTGATTTTCACAACTTTGAACTCCATAGTTTTTCCTACGAACTGATCGTAATCTTTAATTGGCTTAACGTCAATTTGAGAACCAGGTAAGAATGCTTCGATTCCGTGAACGTCAACGATCATACCACCTTTAGTTCTTGATTTAACAAAACCGTTAACGATTTCTCCAGTTTCGTGAAGTTCGTTTACTTTATCCCAAGCTTTAAGCGTTCTAGCTTTTCTGTGAGATAATTGTAATTGACCAGTTTTGTCTTCTCTCTTGTCAACCATTACTTCTACCTCGTCACCTACTTTTAGGCCTTGGTTGTAACGGAATTCGTTAAGAGAAATAACACCTTCAGATTTGAAGTTGATGTCTACGATAGCTTCTTTGTCAGTTAATCTTACAACTCTACCAACTAAAACGTCATTATCGTTCAGGCTGTTAAGAGATCCGTTATAGATTTCTTCTAAATCGCTTTTTTCTTTTCTCGCATCTGCATCAAGACCTGATTCGAAAGAATCCCAATCAAATTGTTCTGGTGCTACGTTTTGGTTTAATAAAACCTCTGCTGAATTTGTCTCTTTTGACATTTTCTAATAAAAATTTGTATTCCTTCTTTTTTAACGGTTTGAATAAATGCGGATTAAAAAATACGGAAGTAATTAATTTTAAGTAATTTACCCATCAAACCTTTTCACCACAAAAGTGGGTGCAAAGATAGGAATTTTATTTGAGATAAACAACACATTTGCCTTTACAAATTTTATCGTTAAACAACTGAATATCAATATTTACGATTTAAAGATTATAAGGATTTAAAAATTGAAAGATCAGGCGGTTCAGAAAAACTCAGTTATTTTTTTGATCAAAAGAGCAGGAATACAATCCATATATGAGATTCTTCATTTCGCTACACTTCATTCAGAATGACAGTAACCCAGAATTAAAACAATAACAATTAAAGAAGAGCAGCACTTCCCTATCCCTCTAAACCCTCAAACTCTCAACCCTCAAACTCTCAAACTCTCAAACCCTAAAACGCTATCACTCCAGAACTCTCAAACCCTCAAACTCTCCCACACAGCACCCACTTAAATTCACTACCTTTGCACCATGGAACTACAATCAATCTACCAGAAGCTGCAGATTCAGGATATGAATCAGATGCAGAAATCTACTTATAATGCGTCTGAAAACAATACAGACATTGTTTTACTCTCTCCTACAGGATCTGGAAAGACTCTTGCTTTTTTATTCCCGGTTCTTCGGAATCTGAAAAAAAATGTTCAGGGGGTTCAGGCATTGATATTGGTTCCGGCCAGAGAATTGGCTCTACAGATTGAACAGGTTTTCAAAGCAATGGGAACAGATTATAAAGTATCTGTTTGTTACGGCGGACATGACAAAAAGATTGAGGTTAACAATTTAATTGAAGCTCCTGCAGTATTAATAGGAACTCCGGGAAGAGTTGCTTACCATGTGAGAAATAATAATTTCGATCCGAAAACGATTAAAACCCTCGTTCTTGATGAATTTGACAAGGCTCTGGAGCTAGGATTTCATGAAGATATGGAGTTTATTGCAGGCTCATTAAAAGGACTTTCACAAAGAATTTTAACTTCAGCCACTGCAATGGATGAAATTCCATCGTTTACAGGTCTTAAAAATGAAAAAACAATCGACTTTTTAAAACTCAGTGAAGTAAAACCAGACATTCAATTGCGAAAAGTAATGACAATTTCTGAGGAAAAACTGGATACTTTGTTTAATTTAATCTGTAAAATAGGAAATAAAAGAACTCTTATTTTCTGTAACCACCGTGAAGCTGTTGACAGAATTTCTGAACTTCTTCATCAGATGGGAATCGACAGAGAAACCTTCCATGGCGGAATGGAACAAGACGAAAGAGAACGTGCATTGCTGAAATTCAGAAATGATTCTGTAAGAATTCTTATCACTACGGATCTTGCTGCCCGTGGACTTGATATTCCGGAGGTAGAATCTATTGTACATTATCAGCTTCCTCCCAAAGAAGATGCTTTTATTCATAGAAACGGACGTACTGCAAGGATGAATGCCAAAGGTTTTGTCTATCTGATCATGACAGAGGACGAAAATTTCCCATTCATTAAAAATAATACCCCTGAAGAAAGTGTTGCCGGATTTACTAAAGTTCCGGAAAAAACACCTTTCCAGACTATTTATATTAGTGCAGGAAAAAAAGATAAGGTCAATAAAGTGGATGTTGTGGGATATCTTATCAAAAAAGGAGAACTTCAGAAAGAAGATATCGGTTTGATTGAAGTAAAGGACACCACTTCCTATGTTGCTGTTTCCAGAAGTAAAGTCAATGCTGTTTTAAGAAAGCTGCAAAACGAAAAACTGAAAGGAAAGAAAGTAAAAATGGAAGTTGCTTATTAAACCACAAAAGTCACAAAAGTTTTTTAAGTTGATACTTTGTGTATATAAAGTTCACATAAGCTTGTAAAAATCTTCAATTTTCAAAGATAAAGTAATTAATCTTGAGAGAATTCTCCTCCTCCGGAGGGGTGGCGAAAATTCAGAGAATTTTTGACGGGGTGGTTTCAACAATATAACAAAAGAGCTCTGATGTTCCATTCGTGGTAACTTCAGAGCTCTTTTGTTATAAGAAATATACTACTTTATTCCTCTTACTTTAGTAGGAAAAGTATACACAGATTTTGAGGCGGTAATGAAGAGTATATCATTATTTTCTCCACCAAAAGTTACATTGGAAGTCCACTTTTCAGGGATAGGAATATGGTAAATTTTCTTTCCGGAACGGTTAAAAACATGTACTCCATCTCCTGTAAGGTAAAGGTTCCCGTGCTTATCTAACTCCATTCCGTCTGATCCCATTTCACAGAAAAGTCTTTTTTCAGACAGCTTTCCTTCGTCCAATATGTCATATACATATGTTTTTCCGGCATCAATATCAGAAAGGTATAATTTTTTCAGTTTTTCACTGCCTACAATTCCATTCGGCTGCGTAAATGTATCTAGCTTGGTTACTTTCCCTGATTTATCTCTGTAATAAAGGCTTTTGTGTGGTAATTCCTGTTTAAAACCGACCCAGTAATCTCTTTCGTACAATGGATCGGTAAAGTACATGCCTCCGGCTTCGTCATTCCATACATCATTGGGACCGTTCAACCTTTTTCCTTCAAAACCTTTAAGCAGAACTTCTACTTTTTTGTCTTTGGAAATTTTCCAGATTTCTCCCTGATCATCTGAACAGGTAATCAAATATCCGTCTTTGTCAAAGTGCGTTCCGTTTGCCCTTCCCGTCTTGTCTAAGAACTCTATGACTGTATTGCTTTTCCAGTCCCAATAATAGATCTTATCATTGGGTTGATCGGTAAAGTAAACATTTCCTTCTTTATCTGCTGATGGTCCTTCTGTGAAACTGAATGTATCGGAAACCTTTTCCGGTTTTACTCCTTCATAAAACATTTTACTATAATTTACTGATTGACAGTTTACCAATGCGAAAACCAAACCAATCATGCCTATTTTAAAGATATTCTTCATACTTCATTTTTAAACCTGCAATTTACAATATGACCTACAGGTTTCAAAATATTTTCCCGTTTTGATACAATAAAAATCATAAATACAAAATGTCCCAATTGTCCTATTTTTGAAGTAGATCATATTAGTAATAAAAAGATATAATCCGGAGCTTTGCAGTAACAGGGTCAATCACTTTTTTCAATGGAAAAATCAATGCAAAAAAGAAGGTAAATTCTGTTAAAAATAGTACCAAAATACTTTTATAGCATACAATAATGAGCGCAGAGTCCAACAATATCAAGTCTTTAGAAATTGAAAATGAAGATTTCAGAAATTCAGTGGGAACAATGGATGAAACCGGAAAAAGGAAGTGGATATTCCCCAGAAAGCCAAAAGGAAAATACACCAACTACAGGAATTACGCCAGCTATTTTCTTCTTGCTTTATTTTTCGGGATGCCTTTTGTAAAGATCAACAATAATCCTTTCTTGCTCATCAATGTCATCGACAGGAAATTCTTTATCCTCGGACAGCCTTTCTATCTGCAGGACTTTTTTATCCTTGCATTAGGTGCCGTAACTTCTGTCATTTTTGTAATGTTATTTACCGTGGTTTTCGGAAGGATATTCTGTGGCTGGCTTTGCCCTCAAACCCTTTTTATGGAAATGGTTTTCCGTAAAATAGAATATTGGATTGAAGGAGACCGAAATAAGCAGATGAAACTCGACCGACAGGAATGGGATGCTGAGAAAATCCGAAAAAGAGTGACAAAATGGTCCGTATTTATTTTGATCTCCCTGATCATCTCTACTTTCATGTTTATGTATATTGTAGGCTATGAACAGGTTTTCCAGATTATGCAGGAAGGACCTTCAGAACATCCTTTAAAGTTCATTACGATGATCTTTTTCACGATGACTTTCTATTTTGTTTTTGCATGGCTTCGTGAGCAGGTATGTACTCTGGTTTGTCCTTACGGAAGGCTTCAGGGAGTTTTAATTGATAAACAGACAATCAACGTATATTACGATTTTAAAAGAGGGGAAGGCCGTTCAAAATGGAGAAATAATGAAGACAGAAAAGCGGCTGGCAAAGGAGATTGTATAGATTGTAACCAATGCGTTGTTGTCTGTCCTACGGGAATTGACATCAGAAACGGGCAGCAATTGGAGTGTGTGAATTGTACTGCCTGTATTGATGCTTGTGATGAAGTAATGGAAAAAGTAGGTTTACCTAAAGGATTGGTGCGTTATGCTACAGAATCAGAAATTGAAAACAGCGAGAAGTTCAGATTTACTCCGAGAATGAAAGCAACGACCGTTATTCTGGCATTGCTGATCGGATTCCTTGGATTTTTAATGTATGACCGCGGCTCTATGGAAGCGAAATTCATTAAACCAGCTGGCTCTACGTTTTTCGTTAAAAATGGTAAGATTACCAATACCTTTATTTATACACTTCTGAATAAATCTAATGAGAAAAAGACTTTAAGCATCAAAGTTATCACTCCATCGAATGCAGAAATCACGTATTTCGGTTCTGAAAAAATCATCTTGAAAGGAGACCAGATTCTGAAAGGAAACATCAATATTTCTTTCCCTGAAGATGAGATTAAGTTTTCAAAACAAAATATGATCATCGGAGTGTTTGATGAGAAAGGAAAACTGGTAGATTCATTTGAAACGACTTTTGAAGGACCGTTTAAGTTAGCTCTTTAGGTTGCAGATGTTAGGTTGCAGGAAATAGGGATTAGGGAAAATGCGCTGTGGAATATGGATAGAGGTTTATGGTATCAATGGTGAATTTTGCTTCGCCAGTGAATAGTGAATCTTAACAGAGCAGAACTAACAACTTTAAACGCTATACCTTAAACATTTAACTCAGAACCTTGAACTTTAAACTCATTAAGCCTTATATTTCCTCATAAACTGAGTGGGAGTCATTCCGGAGCTTTTCCGGAATACTCTTACAAAGTAAGAATATTCTTCGTATCCTAATCTGAAAGCAATTTCAACCAAGCTTTCATCCAGATACATCAACATTCTTTTGGCTTCCAGTACAACCCTTTCTGTAATCACATCTGTAGCTGTTTTTTGAACAACAGTCTGTACAATTCTATTCAGATGTTTGGATGAAATACCTAATAAGGAAGCGTAATGGGCAATCGATTTATGTTCTGCAAAATGCTGTTCAATCAAATTTTCAAAATCCTGATAATGTTTAAAATACGAAAGTCCGGCAGCGGAAGCCTGTGTATCAAAATCTTTTGAAAATAATCTGGTGGAATTAATAAAGATCTGAGACATCAGTGACAAAATAAGTCCCTCTTTCATAATATTTTTAGCCTGATGCTCTTCTCCGAGTTCCTTAAATAAATTAATATTCTGCTTCAATTCCAAAGCATCCAGCTGAAGTTTTCTGGGAAAAGACATAGATCCAAAAAAAGGAAAATTCCTCAGTTTCTGATTTACATAATGCATTTCATAAAATTCCTGGGAACAAAAGAAAATATAACCTTCTATATCTTCCGAAAGCTCCCAACTGTGAATCTGCCCGGGCGAAAGAAAGAAAAGGCTTCCCTCAGAAACATCATACTTCTGAAAATCAATTTCATGTACCCCTACTCCTTTGGTGAAAAGAACAGCAGCATAAAAATCATGTCTGTGTGGCTTTTCTATATGCCGATGTCCTACCACCAAATGATTCTTCATCGTGTTGAAATAAAAATCTGAAGTATTTTTACCTGCCTGAAAAAGATCAATATGAAGGACGGAAATAGGATTCATCACGTAAATTTATATATCTGATAAGGATTCACAAATGTAGACAAAAAAAGACCAGTATATACCGGGCCTCCTGATCTGATACAAACTAATATATCTAATTTTATGGCAAGTTTGCTATTGTATAATGAAAGTAAGACCGTAGTTTTTCCAATATATTTGGATACAACTTTAAAAAATTTTTATCTTTGAAGTTTAGGAGTCGTAAAATGAAAATAAATTTAGCTGATAAACTGTATTATTCTATAGGAGAAGTAGCAAAAGCATTCGATGTAAACACTTCATTAATACGTTACTGGGAACAGGAATTCCCTATTATCAAGCCTAAAAAAAACAGAAAAGGCAACCGATATTTCACTCCTGAAGACATCAAAAACCTTCAGATGATCTACCATCTGGTAAAAGAAAAAGGATACACCCTGGACGGAGCTCGTATCGCCCTGACTACAAACAGTAAAATCTCCGAAACCATCACCCTTATCGACAGGCTTGAATTTGTAAAAGCTGAGCTTATTAAGCTGAAAGAGTCTTTGGGAGAAAGGGATGGTGAGTAATTTATTTGAAAATATAAAAAACTCCGCTGGTGTTGCAGCGGAGTTTTTATTGATATACTCGCATCTACAAAAGGTAATAGGTAAATGTTGATTTCTGTTTAAGATTATTCTTCTTTCTTAAAGCTCACCACCAAATAGTCTCCGCTTGAACAATATTTCTTACAGCTATCATCTTTAAAATTCTCAGGTTTTTTGGTATACTCTTCGATATACCTGGTGCTTTCAGATGTATCAGCAGGAACTATAACAATATGGTAATTGTCGACCACTGTACTGTCAGCTTTTTTTAATGCATCTTCCTTGTATTTCAATGCCTCGGTGTATTTCATATTTAATATCAATTAATGGGATTAGTATAATAAAAATTACAAAAAACCAAGCCGTTACACTTCTTATAAATAGTGAAGACAGTAATATGAGTATCATTTTCTATTTAAATTCTGTCATCGTCCTCTTCTGGATCGGTCTTGGTTCCGGAATAGTATTTTGAGGCTCCCAACCTAATCGAATATATAAAAAAGCCTTATTTTGTGGTCTTCCAACCGGAAAATTATGTATCCCGAATCTATCAGAATTCCTGAAGACCTCAGGAGAGTACTTCAGAACGTTAAAGAAGTGCCTTAGAACTGAAAAATATTACTTCAGAACCGAAATAACCTAAAATTCCAAACTTAAGGATCAAAAAAACCATAATTCAACCCAGACATCCAGCCATAATTACGGAATTACATCACCTAAAAACCAAAATTTCTATTATCTTTTAAACAATAAGTTATCATATTAATATAATATTTAACCATTTCATAACCAGCTATTGTCCTGCTTTACTTTTATCAATAAGTTTACTTCATGATGAGAAAAAGCTATTACCAGAAATTGGCATTTATGGTCACATTGCTGACTATTTTATTGGCCTATCAGAAATACACCAGCCGGGAAAAAGAACCTTTTCCTGATATAAAGTTTATTACTAGTTCTTCAAATTCTGCAAATCTATCCGATTTTGATCCCAATACACTGGACAAAGAGCAATGGCAGAAACTTGGTTTTTCAGAGAAACAGACTGCTACAATTCTTAAATATAAAGATATTGTAGGGGGAAAGTTTATGTCAAAAGAACAGTTGAAAAAATGTTACGCTATTTCTGACGAGAAATTCAGTGAATTGGAATCATTCATTTTACTTCCTGAAATAGCAGAAAAAGGAAATTCAAAAGGATTCAATACGTTTGGAAAGAAAGAAATTATTATTTCAGGGAAATTCAATCCTGATCGGTTTTCTGCTAATGATTGGCTTAAAATGGGGTTCAGTGAAAAACAGGCAGAAGCTATTTTAAAATACAGAAATTATCTGGGAGGCAGCTTTATCAGCAAGGAGAAGTTTAAAGAATGTTTTATCATCTCTCCGGAAAATTATATCAAACTTGAGCCTTATTTACTTTTACCAGCGAAAACTCCCGAATCTTTTCAAAATTCGGCAAAGAATAATACAGTCAAAAAAATTCAATACCGGTCTTTTGATCCTAATCAGCTGGATCTAGAGGGCTGGAAAACCTTTGGATTTTCGGAAAAGCAAGCCATTACAATCATTAATTACCGGGACAGAAATCTACGGGGAAGTTTTAAAAATCCGGAAGATCTGCAGAAATGTTTTGTGATTTCTGCTGAGAAATTTCAGGAAATGAAACCTTATATCAAGTTCCAGGAAAAACAACAGGAAAAAACTGATTTTTCAAAAACAGATCTCAACACTATTACTTTCAGACAACTTATAGAATTTGGTTTGGATGAAAGAAGCGCTGGCTCTATGATTGGCTTTAGAAAAAAACTCGGAGGTTTTATCAATAAGCAACAGATTTTAAGTACTTATAATATTAATCAGGATCTTGTTCAAAAGCTAATCTCAATAGCACCGTTAAATTCTTCAGATGTACCCAGATATTCATTAGTAGACGCCCCCGAAGAATGGCTTAAGAACCATCCCTATTTCAAATAT